>Ga0164294_10002206_pt1 | contig 17741 bp, 14 predicted proteins | sample GEODES005metaG_FD_111479 | JGI IMG/M metagenome (GOLD analysis project Ga0164294, IMG submission 111479) | Oligotrophic lake water microbial communities from Sparkling Lake, Wisconsin, USA - GEODES005 metaG | ecosystem: Environmental > Aquatic > Freshwater > Lake | place: USA: Sparkling Lake...
CGGCGCGGTGCGCGGCGGCGGGGCGGGGGCGACGGGCGCGGCGGGCAGCGCCCCGAAGATGTCGCCCAGATCGAAGGAAGACCCGCCCCCACCGAAGAGATCGCCCAGGGCGTCGGCGGGCTCCGTGGAGACGCCAAAGGGGGGCTCGGGATCGGGGGCGCTGAGCAGATCGCTCATCTTTGCCAGCAAGTCGTCGCGGCTGGGATCGGCCTCCAGGGCCTGCCGGTAGGCCTCCAGCGCCCCGTCGCGATCCCCGATGCGGGCGAGGCGCGCGGCCTCGACCTCCAGCCGAGCGACGGCGGCCGCGTCCACCGCGGGGGCCTCGGGCGGGTTGGTGGGGCCGTCGTCGACCAGCTCGTCGCCGTCGCCATTGTCGAAGAAGGTGTCGTCGACGTCGAAGGGAGACGCGGGCTCATCGGCAGTGTTGGCGGTGGGCTCATCGTCGATGATCTCGTCATCGTCGACAATCTCGTCGAGATGGCCGTCGCCGTCGTCGATCACCGCTTCGTCGGCGGCGGCAGGAGCCCCCCCGAGGACCGCGACGCGGATGGCGAGCTGCTCGCGCGCATCGGCGGTGGGTGCGACGAGGCCGCTCAGCTCCGCCAGGGCCTCATTGGGTTGACCGGCGGCGGCGTAGAGCTCGGCCAGGGCGATGCGCAGCGACAGCGTGGCGCGAATCGCCGGGCGCGCGCCCAGCAGGGTGGCCCGGGCGCGATCGGGGAAGCCGTAGCGGGCCTGCACGCCGGCCCGCAGCACCACCTCGGCCTGGGCCTCGTCGGCGGGAGCAGCCCAATCCTGGCTGTCGAGGCGCAGCTTCTGGCGCTCGGCGAGGCGGTCGCTCTCGGCCAGTTGGGCCTTCAAAACCGGGTTGTCGTCGCCGCAGGCGATGGCGCGCCGAAGGGCCTCGGCGCGGGCCGTGGCGTCACCGCCGCCTTCGTTGAGGCGGGCGACGGTCTTCCAGACCTCGCGGGCCAGATCGGCGCGCTCGAGCTTCTCCAGGGTCTGGGCGAAGAGGGTCTGGGCGCGAACATGGGTGGGCTGCAGCTTGACCACGCCTTCGAGGTGGACCTGGGCGAGGCGGGGCTCTCCCATCGCAAGGCGGGCGTCGGCGGCCTCCACGCGCACCTCGACCGCGTCGCTGCGCAGGCGCAGGGCGGCTTCGAGGAAGCGGGCGCGGTCGTCGGGGCGGCCGTGGCGCAGGGCGTCGGCCGCGAGGTTGCGCCACTCGGCGAAGGCGGCCTCGTTCCAGTTGGCGGCCTCCATCAGCTCGGCCATCTTGACCTTGAGCGGCAGCTCGCCGGGCGACAGGCGGATCAGCTTCTTCAGGACCTCGATCGCCTTGGCGGGCTGGGTCCGGTACATCTCCAGCACCTGATCGAAGCAGGTGCGGGCGTCGTTGGGGAAGCCGCTGGCGAGGTAACAGTCGCCGAGGAGCAAGCGCAGCTCGGGATCATCGGGCTTGATCTTGATGACCTGCTGCAAAACACCGATGGCGGCGCGCTCCTGACCGGCGCTCATCAGGCCCTTGGCGATCTCGCGCAGGTGCCGCTCGGCCTCCGCGGGACGGCCGAGCTTGAGCAGCAGCTCGGCCACTTTCTGGCGCAGGCGACGGTCGCGCGGGTCGCTCTTCAGCAGCGCCTGGTAGCGCTCCAGGGCCCGGTCGATCTGGCCCTTCTCCAGCAGCTTCAGGGCCTCCTGCTCCAGCCGGTCGCGCTCGTTCACCATGAGGTCGTCCCTTTGGGGTTGGCTTCGCGGCGAGCGGCCAGCCATTCATCGATGAAGCGGGTGTGGAACTCGACCGCGGCGAAGGCCGGATCGTCGATCAGGGCGGCCTGCAGCGGCAGGGTGGTCTTGATGCCCTCCACCACGTACTCGCGCATCGCCTGGCGCAGCTTGCGGGTGGCCGCCGCCCGGTCGACCCCCGTGACGATCAGCTTGGCGGCGAGCGAGTCGTAGTAGGGCTGCACCACGGCGCCCTCGTGCACGGCGCTGTCGATGCGCACCCCCGGGCCGCCGGGCGCGTTGTAGCCGGTGATACGGCCGGGCGAAGGCAGGAAGCTACTGGGGTCTTCGGCGTTGACCCGCACCTCGATGGCGTGGCCGCGAAAGACCACGTCTTCTTGCCGCATCGGCATCGGCTCGCCGGCGGCGAGGCGGATCTGCAGCTGGACGAGGTCGACGCCGGTGATCTGCTCGGTGACGGGGTGCTCGACCTGGATGCGGGGGTTCACTTCGAGGAAGAAGAATTCCTCTCCTTGAACCAGGAATTCGCAGGTGCCCACGGTGTGGTAGCCGGTGTGGCGCACGAGGTTGACGGCGGCGGCGTGGATGCGGTCGCGCAGCCCAGGGTCGAGGCGGGCGGCGGGGGCTTCTTCGATGATCTTCTGGTGGCGGCGCTGCATCGAGCAGTCGCGCTCGCCCAGGTGAAGGGCGGCGCCAAAGACGTCGCCGGCCACCTGCACCTCGATGTGCCGCGGCGCGGGCAGAAAGCGTTCGATGAAGACGGCGCCATCGCCAAAGGCGGCCTCGGCCTCGGTGCTGGTGATGCTGTAGAGGCGACGCAGGGCGGCCTCGTCGGGGCAGATGCGCATGCCCTTGCCGCCGCCGCCAAAGGCGGCCTTGAGCAGCACGGGGTAGCCAACCTCACCGGCGATCAGCACGGCCTCTTCAATGTCGCTGACCGCGCCGCCGCTGCCGGGCAGCAGGGGCACGCCGGCGTCGCGGGCGGCGGCCTTTGCGGAGAGCTTGTCGCCAAAGGTGCCGAGCAGCTCGCTGCTGGGGCCGATGAACTCCATCTTGTGGGCGCGCACGGCGTTGGCGAAGGAGATGTTCTCGGCCAGGAAGCCGTACCCCGGGTGAACGGCGTCGGCGCCGGTGATGTCGGCGGCGCTGATCACATTGGGGATGTGCAGGTAGCTCTGCCGGGCGGCGGGCGGCCCGATGCAGACGGCCTCATCGGCGAAGCGCACGTGCAGGGCGTTGCGGTCGGCCTCGGAGTAGACGGCCACCGTGCGGATGCCGAGCTCGCGGCAGGCGCGGATGACGCGCAGGGCGATCTCTCCGCGGTTGGCGATCAGGATCTTCTGAAACATCGGGGGCCCTCCGGGCGCGGTCCACTAGGCGGGCACGACGCGGAAGAGGGGCTGACCGAACTGCACGGGCTGGGCGGCCTCGGCGAAGACCTCGGCGATCACGCCCTCGACGTCGCACTCGATCTCGTTGAAGAGCTTCATGGCCTCGATGATGCAGACGGGCTGCCCCTTGCGGACGCGGTCGCCCACCTCGACGAAGGGCGGCGCATCGGGACGGGGCGCCCGGTAGAAGGTGCCCACCATCGGCGAGGAGATCACATGGCCGGGTGCCAAGGCGGTCGCCGGGCGCGCCGCCGGCGCCGCCGACACTGCAGGCGCGGCCTCGGCGTAGACCGGCGCCGCCGCCACCGGGCGGCCTTCGGCGAGGCGCAGGCGCAGGCGCGCGCCCCCCTGTTCCAGCTCCAGCTCGACGGCCCCCTTGTCGCGCATCAGGGTCAGGAGGGACTCAACCGTGTTCAGATCAAAGGGTTCGCTCATCGCGGTCACCGTTCAGGGGCCGGGGTGGGTTCGAGCAGGCCGGATTCCGGCCGCCCGAGGGGGTCCCCGGCGCGGAGGTGACCGGCCAGGGCGCGCAGTCCGAGCGTGTAGCTGGCGGGCCCGAAGCCGGCAATCTGCCCGACCGCAACGGCGGCCAGCAGGCTGTGGTGTCGGAACGGCTCGCGGGCGTGGATGTTGGAGAGGTGCACCTCGACGAAGGGCAGGCCCACGCCGACGAGGGCGTCGCGCAGGGCCACTGAGGTGTGGGTGTAGCCACCCGGATTGATCAGGATCCCCTGGTGGCCCAGGCCGGCCTCGTGGATGAGGTCGATGAGCGCGCCTTCGTGGTTGGACTGGGCGCAGTCTACGACGAGCCCCAACTCCAGCGCCAGGGCATGGAGGCTGGCGTCGATCTCCCGGAGGGGGGTGCGGCCATAGATGCCCGTCTCGCGCCGCCCCAACAGGTTGAGGTTGGGCCCGTGCAGCACGCGGACGCGCATCAACCCCTCTGGAGCGAGAGGGCCCAGGCCCGCAAGGCGCGCGCCGCGGGGAGCTCGGGCCCGAAGGGCGGCGGCAGGCTGAGGGTGCTGCCCGGCTCCGCGCTCGGCCGACCGCGGTTGGGCTTGGTGGGACCGGCGGCGCGCAGGGCGCTCACCCGGCTCAGCGCCAGGGCGGACTGCGGGTGGACGCGCAGCAGCTCGCCCCAGACAGCCAGGGCCTCAGACCAGCGGCCGGCGCGCTCCAGGCGCTCGGCCACCGCCCGTCGCGCAAAGGGGTCGGGCGCGGGGGCGCTCACGTGCCGCTGCCCGTCAGCGAGACCTCGGCGATGTCGACGCCGATGGTGGCGTACAGGCCGGTGTTGCCGAAGTCACCGCCGACGCCTGCGCAGGCCGCCCCCCCGGCGGCGATCGTCGCGGTGTCGGCGGACTCTCCATCCGCCTTGAAGGGCATGGCGTCGATGAAGTAGTAGACCCGCAGGCGGCCCGCCCGGTCGGTCTTGCTGAGCAGGTAGTCCGGCGCAAAGCGGTAGGAAGCCGTGTCGCTCTGGCCCGAGGCGTCGGAGTAGGAGCCGCCGAAGTCGTAGAAGGTGCCGGTGGTGCGGTCATAGTACCAGGCGCACCAGGAGGCCCCGTCGGGGTTGTACTGCCCGTTCTCATCGGTGCAGACGTCGGCCTTCTGGGCCTCGAAGTCCGCCGGCGCGGTGGGGTAGTCGACCGTGCGGATGGCCGTGGTGGGCAGGATGTAGACGCCGCCGGGCAGGAGCGAGAACACCTCGACCTGCACATTGGGCAAGGCGTTGCCCAGGCTGTCAACGACGAAGGCGTCGAAGGAGAGCAGAATGCCGTCGTTGTCGGCGAAGCAGAAGGTGCTCGATCCTGTGATATTCATCTCGGTGGGGCTGACGGAGATGGACGAACCCGCGGGCGCGGTGACCGGACCATTGAGGCAGCCCGTGACGGCCAAGGCAAGGCCAGCAAGACAGAGCGAGGAAACAGGGCGCATCAATCCTCCAGGAGTCCAGGGAGCGAAGCCAGCAGGTCGGGGAGCGAATCTTCGGAGATCGAGGCGAGCCGCGACTGGCCCGGCACATCGATCACCGCGAAGGGGAGGCTCCCCCCTTGCCGTTTTTTGTCGGCGCGACCGGCCGCGAGCAGCGCGGCGGCGGAGAGGCCGACGGGGAGAGCGGGAAATTCCAAGGCCGCGAGGAGCGCGGCGAGGCGTGTGGCGAGGCCCGCTGGCGAGAGCCCGCGGGCCTCTGCGAAGCGAAGCTCGGCGACCATGCCGATGGCCACGCACTCGCCATGACGCAGGCCGCCATAGCCAACGGCGGCCTCGATGGCGTGGCCCACCGTATGGCCAAAGTTGAGCAGGGCGCGGGCCCCGTGCTCACGCTCGTCTTCGGCCACCACCGCGGCCTTGAGCGCAGCGCTGCGCAGGACGAGCCGCTGCATCCAGGCCGGGTCGCCGCGTCGCAGCGACGCAACCTCGGCCTCGCAGGCTTCGAAGAGGGCACCGTCGAAGAGCAGGGCGTGCTTGATCGCCTCGGCGAGCCCTCCACGCAGCTCGGCGGCGGGCAAGGTGGACAGGGCCGAGACATTGGCGAAGACCAGCGCCGGGGCGTGAAAGGCGCCGATGAGGTTCTTCCCGCGCGGGCTGTTGATGCCGGTCTTTCCGCCCACCGCGCTGTCGACCATCGCCAGGAGGGTGGTGGGCACCTGAATCAGCGGCAGGCCGCGCAGGGCGGTGGCAGCGGCAAAGCCGGCCAGATCGCCCACCACGCCGCCGCCCAGCGCCAGCACCGGCGTGCTGCGGTCGACGCCGAGGCGGAGCAGGCCGTCGAGCAACCAGGACCAAACTGCGGTGATCTTGGCGCCCTCGCCATCGGGCACCAGCAGCGTCTCCACGGCGAGCCCGGCGGCGCGCAGGCTCTCGCTCACCGGCCCCAGGTAGAGGTGGGCGACGTGGGGATTGCTGACCACCACCGCCCGCCGCGCCTGGGGCACCGCCGCGCGCGCCGCCGCGCCCAGATCGGTGTAGGCCTGCTCCACCCGCACGGCGTAGCGGCCCGTGGCGTGGGTGACCTCGAAGGAGCCGATCATGCCGCGCTCCGGTAGCGGTCGCAGACCACCGCGGCCACGGCGTCCACGCTCTGGCCGTCGGTGTCAACCCGCAGGCCGGCCGCGGCGTAGCCGGGCGCCCGCGCCTCGTAGAGCGCCCGGGCCCGCGCCGCGAGGGGGCGCGCGCCGAGGCGACCCTCCACCACATCGAAGCGGGCGTGGAGCACCACGATCACCCAGCGCTCATCGAGCAAGGCGCGGGTCTCGGGCTCATGCAAGGCCCCACCGCCCAGGGCCAGAACCAGCGGCCCCCGATCGGCGAGCCCCTGCAGGGTCTGTCGCTCGCGGATGCGAAAGGCGACCTCGCCCTCGTCCGCGAAGATCGCCGCCACCGCTCGCCCGGCGACCCGCTCCACCTCGGCGTCGAGGTCGACGAAGGGCAGCCCCAGCCGCTCGGCCACGCGGCGACCGACGGTGGACTTGCCCACCGCCATAAAGCCGCCCAGCGCGAGGCTGCGGGCCATCACTACCGCGACGTCGACGCGCTGGTGGCGCGGGTGACGATGTGGGGCGTGATGAAGACGAGCAGCTCGTTGCGGGTGAGCTCCTGGGCCGAGTTCTTGAAGAGGTAGCCGAGGATGGGGATCTTCGACAGACCCGGCGTGCGGTGCTGGCTCTGGCTCTCGCTGGTGGAGTACACACCGCCGAGCACGGTGGTGTCGCCATCGGCGACCAGCAGCTCGGTCTCGATCTCCTTGATCTGGATGGTCGGCTGCCCCTGAACAAGCTGCGAGAAGTCCGCGCGGTTGTTCTGGATCTTGACCTTCAAGAAGACCTTGTTGTCGGTGGTGATGTGCGGCGTGACGTCCAGCTCCAGGGCGGCGTTGATGTACTGGACGTTGGAACCACCGGCCGAGGTGGACAGGTAGGGGATCTTGGCGCCCTGGGCGACATGACCGGTCTGGTTGTCCAGCATCGTGGCCTTGGGCGTGCTCACCACCTGGCCCCAGCCATCGGTCTCCATCGCCGAGAGGCGGGCGTCGAGATCGACGAGACCGGGGATGCTGCCAAGGTGGAAGGCCACCGAGCTCTCGGAGCTGTCGGCGCCGAGGTCGACCATCATCGGCACCTCGCGCTCGCCGAAGAAGGTCTCGGCGGTGGCCACCGCCGGGGCCTGGCCACCGCTGACGCCCACGCTGCTTGGGAAGAAGGCGTTGGGCGCGTAGCCGGTGTTGGCGCTGGCATCGAGGGAGGTGCCCCACTGGATGCCGAGCGTGCGGGTGAAGTTGCTGTTGGCTTCGACGATGCGCGCCTCCACCAGCACCTGGGGGGTCTGGCGGTCCAGGTGGCGCACCAGCTCGCGGATCTGGGCCAGCTTCTTCTCGGTCTCTTTGACGATGAGCTGGTTGCTGGTGGTGTCGACCTGAACGGTGCCGCGGGTCGACACCATCGTGAGCATCTGCTCGACGATGTCGTTGGCCTGCACATAGTTCAGCGGCAGCACCAGCACCTGCAGCTCTTCGAGATCGTCGATGGCCCGCTTGGTCTCCAGCGCTGCCTGCTGTTCGGACTTGATGGTCTCGATCGGCGCCACGCGGACGATGTTGCCGAAGCGCTGCGAGCCGAGGCCCTTGGCCTGAAGGATGGCGGCCAGCGCCTGATCCCAGGGCACGTCGACCATGCACACCGTGATCTCGCCCTTCACGTCGTCGCTGGCCACGATGTTGAGGCGGGACACATGGCTGACCAGGCGGAAGATGCTGTGGATGTCGGCGTTGACGAAGTCCAGGCTGATGCGCTGGCCCGAGTAGGGCACCGAGCTCGCCGAGGAGGACTCAAAGCTGAAGGAGCTGTTGAAGCCCAGCAGCGCGGAGGGGTCATTGGCGCCGCCGCCGTAGGCGAAGCTGGACTGGGGGTTGGAGGTGCGCCCGGTCGAGCTGATCAGGATCTCCGACGAGTTGTTGTTGGAGAGGCCCGAGCTGGAGCTCGACGGCGCCACGCTCGACCAGCTCTGCTCGGCGGTCTCGCGGGCCCGGCGCATGGACTCGGGCACCACCACGTCGACGTACAGGAGGCCATTGGGCCCCATCTGCGTGCGGTATTCGGCGTTCTCGCGCAGCTTGATCGCCACGCGGGTGCCCTGGGAGCTGCGGTAGGCCCGCACCGTCGAGACCGGCGAGATGAACTGCGTGGCGTCGAGGATCCGGCCGAGGCTCTGGGGCATGAAGGCGTCGGGCACGTCGATGACGATCAGGTTGGCCTGCGGGCGGGTGGCCGTAAAGCGCTCGGTGCCCTTGAGGCCGATGACGATGCGGCTCACGTCGGGCAGGTTCTGGAAGTCGAGGCTGGTGACGGCGATGTTGGGGTTGATCGCGTCGGGGCCGGAGAGCTCGCGGGGCGCCGCCGCGACCGAGGCGGTGCCCTCCGCGGTGGTGACGGTGCCGCCGGTCTCGGTGTTGAGGGCCGAGGCGATGGGGTCGGCGGCGGCGCTGCCGCGGGTGAGGCTCAGCTCCACGGCGTCGGCGGTGGTGCGCAGGTTGAAGGAGACCGGCGCCTTCAAGAAGAGGGTCAGGCGCGTGGTGACGCCGTCACCCGCGTTGAGCTCGGCCACCTCGCCGTGGTCGACCAGCACGTTGTCGCCGGCGATCACACCCACGCCGGGATCGAGGCGAACGCCCACCAGATCGACCAGCAGGCGGTCTGGCCCGCTCATCGTAAACGCATTGGTGGCCGAGGCCGCCAGCGTGTCGCTCAGGCGCAGCGTGACCTGGGTGCTGTCTCCACCGACGATCTGGACGTTCTGCAGCAAGGGATCTGCCGCGAAGGCCGCCGACAGGGGCGCCATAATCGCCATCAGAACCAACGCCGTCCGAGCTGTCTGGGCGAGCCCGCTGATCATGTTCCATCCTCCGCGCCGCGTGGGGGAGCCCCCGTTTGCCCGACTGTTCATTTCTTGCTCCGATCGGCCACGCCGGGCAGCGTCATGTTGATGTTGTTGACCACGAGCTCTCCCTCCATGGTCTGGAACTCTTCGGTGACCACGACCTCGGAGCTGTTGATCTGGGTGACTTTGCCCCAGTTCTTGCCGATGTAGGTGCCGATCTCCATCACGTGACCGACTCCTTCGGGGTCTTGAACCAGGGCGCGAGACCGCTCCACGCCCCAGATGATTCCGACCAGCTGGTACTGATCAATCTCATACTTCTGGAGCGGACTGGAGGTCTCGGCGACCTTTCTTCCATCCGCTGTGTTGAGGAAAGAGCGAAAGGGGTCGCGCTTGCCGATGGGGTTGTAGGAGTACTCCTCCTGCCGCGCGATGGCCTCGTCGATGGGGTCGCGCTTGCCGGGGGCGCCGGCGCCAGGCGCCACGACGGCGGGCTTGCTGTCGGCGGGGGCGTCGCCCTCGCCGCTGATGAAGAACTCGCAGCCGCTCAACACACACAGCGCGAGGACCCCTGCGATGCGGGTCATTCGTCACCTCCCGCCTTGGCCTTGGCCTTGCCCTTGGCCTTCTTGTCCTTCGAGCGCTCGGCCTCGATCTCCGCCTCGGTGAGGAAGCGGAAGGTGACCGCGGTGCCGGTGACCTTGAGGTACACCTTGCCGCCGCGCTCCTCGGGGGTGGTCATCTCGACGTCCTGGACGTAGATGATTCGGTTCATCTTGGACAGTCGGTCGAAGAACATCGCCACCTCGTGGTAGGCGCCTTCAACCTCGAGGGCCACCGGCACCTCGGCGACGTAGTCGCGCTTCTGCTCGGGCATGGGCTGGAACTTCTTGACCTCCAGCCCCACCTTCTTGCCGAGGGCGCTGATGCCCTTGAGCAGCCCCGGGATCTCGCGATCATTGGGCAGCTCTTTCAAGGCCTGGGTGAGCGCGTTGTTGAGCTCGGCGAAGCGCTGATCGGCGGCCGCCTTGTTCTTCACGCGATCTTGCACCGCTGCCTTCTTCTGCTCCAGCGAGACCTGCTCGGTCTTGAGCGCGTCGATCTCGTCGCTCACCGGCATGTAGAAGATGAAGAAGTAGAGCAGGGCGAGGAGCACATACAAGCCGCCGTAGCCGGCGAGTCGTTGGACCCGCGGCAGGCGTGCGAGGCGCTCGATGATCTGGGAGAAGTTCACGTTCTACACCCTCCCTCAGCCGGCTTTGCCGCCCTTTTCGGGCGCGGCAGGGGTTTGGGTCTCCGTCGAACCGGGGACGATGAGGCGGGCGGTGATCGAGAAGGTCTTCAGCTTCACCCCCTGCTTGTCGAGCTGGTCGATGGAGTTCAGGAAGACGTCTTCAAAGTACTCAGACTGCTCCAAGTTGCTCAGGAACTGGGAGATGACCTCGTTGCTCACCGCGGTGCCGGTGAGCTCGACCTTGCCCTTCTTTTCGTCGAGGGACTCCAGCGAGAGCTTCTCGGGCGTGGCGATGGCGAGCTGGTCCAGCATGTGAACCGGGCCCGCCTTGTTGGCCTTGAGCTGCTTGATGAGCGCGAGCTTCTTTTCGAGCTCGGTCTGCATCTTTTCTTGCTGCTCCAGCTCCTTCAAGATCTCCTCGGCGCGCTGGATCTCCTGGTTGAGGGCCGCGTTTTCGGCCCGGTAGGTGTTGGCGCTGGCGGAGACGGCCACCTGGGCAGCCACGAGGAAGAGCAGCAGCACCCCGGCGATGCCGCCTGCCAGGATGAGCTCGTTTCGCACCGCTTCTTGGCGGCGCGAGACCTTGACGGGGAGCAGGTTGATGCGGATCACTTGTCGCCAGGCCTCCGAAGGGCCAGCCCGACCACCACCGCCGCCTGAGGGCCCACATCATTCAGGAAGGCGGAATTGTACATGCGCTCGTCGATCTGGATCTTTCGGAAGGGGTCGATGACCTCCACCGGAAGGCTCGTCGTGCGCTCGATCGCGCGGGTCAGCCCCGGGGTGCGCGCGGCACCCCCCGAGAGGTAGACCCGCGAGATGCCAGAGTCTGAAGAGGTAGAGCGGTAGAAGTCGAGGGAGCGCTGGATCTCCAGGGCGAGGGTGTCGCCGACGCTGGAGAGCACCCGCTCGATCTCTTCGGGCACCACGGCGGCGGCGTCATGCTCATCGCCGCCCACCTTCATCGCCTCGGCCTCTTCGTAGGAGATGTTCAGCGCGCGCTGGATCTCTTCGGTGAACTGCCGCCCGCCGATGCCGACGTCGCGGGTGAAGGCCGACACCCCGCGCCGCAGCACATGGATGTTGACGTTCGAGGCGCCGATGTTGATGAGGGCGATGGTCTCCTGCGGCATCTCGTAGGAGAGCTCGAACATGTTGGAGACCGCGAAGGCGTCGACGTCGACGATGACCGGCTTGAGGCCCGCCTGGCTGAGCAGGGACTGGTATTCGTTCACCAGCTCCTTGCGGGCCGCGACCAGAAGCACCTCCATCTGGCCGGGATCATCGCTGGCCCCTTCGAGGATCTGCACATCGATGTTCACGTCATTGATGTCGAAGGGGATGTACTGCTCCGCCTCCCACTGGATCGACTCCTCGAGCTCGTCGATCGACATCACCGGCAGGTTGATGCGCTTGATGATGACGGCGTTTCCGCTGATCGAGACCGCCGCGTTGCGGGTCTTTACGCGGTGCTTTTGCAGCAGCTCGCGGATGGCGTCGACGATCACGTTGGTGTTCATCACCGCGCCATCGACGATGGCCTCAGGCGGGAGGCGGGTCATGCCGAAGCTGAGGAGGCGGTGCTTGCCCGACCGGGCGTCGTGCTCCAGCTCCATCAGCTTCACGTGGCTCGACCCGATGTCCAGCCCAATACAAGGTCGGCTCCGGGAGAACAGGGCCATGTCAGGCACACCAGGGGGTGGAAGGGGAAGGACAGATCGCCCCCGCGGGCAGGGCAGCGCAGGGCGGGCCCCATAGTAACCATGTTCCCATTGACAGGTAAAGAGAGCGCTTCAAGTAGAGTCGAGCCATAGATGAGACCGCGGTGCGGGTTCTAGCGACGTCGTCGTGTTTACCAGCCGCGGCGCGCCCAGGTCAACTCCCCCCGTGTCCAGCCCCCTCGTGGGCTATGCTCCCGAACCGATGAACCTGCTCCCCACCACGGCCCGCGGCCTGTTCCTCGGGCTGACGCGCGGCGCCCTCCTCCTCGCCGCCTTTGAGCCCGTCCTCGCCCTCCTGGGCGAGGCGCACGCGGCGCTGGTGGCCCTGATCGGTGGGCTCGCGCTGGCGGTGGTCTTCACCCGGCTCCTCGCACCCGCGCCGCGGATGCGCCCCGACACCGGGCGCCGGCTCGCGGCGCTGGGCGGGGCCGCCCTGCTTGTCCTTGTGGCCCCCGACCTCATCCGCGCGGCGGCCCCCGCCTTGACCCTGGCCTTGGGTGGTGCCGACAGCGCGACAGTGCTTGTCTGTGCCGCGACAGTGGCCGCCACGCTGACAGCGGTGGGTCTGGCCCTGCCGCCGATCGACGGAGACCCGCGCGGGGCCACACCGATCGCCCAGGCAGCCGGACTGATCAGCGCCGCCGCCCTTCCCTTGCCCATGCCCGCGGTCTTCGCCCTGGCCGCGGCGACATGCCTGATCGAGCCCCCCCGCGATCGGGGGGGGCTGCGGCCCCGGCCAGGCGGCCTGCCCTTGGTGCTGGCCCTCGGACTCGGCTTGGCGGCGGCCCTGCCCCTGCTCCTGGCCTGGCGAGGGGCGGCCCTGCCCGGCCGGGAGCCCGTCTCCGCCTTGCTACTCGCGGGGGTGGCGGGCTTCTCGCTCGGTCCGCGCCTGCCCCGCGGCGCGGCGGCCGGCCTCGGGCTGTCCTTCGCCCTGGCGGCGAGCTGGCTGCTGCTCGACCTCTCGGGCGGCCTCTTTCCCTTGATCCTGCCGGCGATCGGCGGCCTGCCCGACCGCTGGCTCCTGGCCGCTCCTGCGCTCGCCAGCGCGCTCGTCGTGGGGATGGGGCTCGGCGCCGTGGCCCCCGGCGGTCGGGCGCTGGCCCTGGGCCTCGTAGTCGGCGCCCTGGCCAGCGCCAGCCTGAGCGCGGAGCAGGGGATCACGGTGGCCCTCGTCTTGTGCGCCGGGATCGCCTTCTTCACCGAGGTGCGCGGGGCCCAGGCCGCGGCGCTGGTGGGCTTCCTAGCCCTCGGCGCCCTCGCCGCCCAGCGGGCCCCCCTCCCCCTCGAGGTCCTGGTCGGCGGCCAGCACCGCCTCTTGCGCGGCGAGGCCGCCCGGGCCGAAGACGCCGCCATCCGCGCCCGCCAGACCGAGCTGGTCGCCCAGATCGAGCCCGGGCTCAGCCAGTCCTTGCGCACCAGCCGCCGCGACCTGGAGGCCGTCGAGGCCGGCTCCAGCCGCCCCCTCCCCTGGACCTTGGAGCTGGACGGCACCCTGGCGCAGTCCGGCGGTCGGCAGGCCGAGGCCGAGGCCCTGGCCGGGCACATCGGGCCCCTGCTGGCGCCAAAAGCCGATCGCACCTTGATCCTCGGCGATGATCTCGGCCTCACCCTGCGCGCGGCCCGCGCCCACGCCAACGTCGGCGCCATCCTCTCGGCGATGCCGGCGGGGGGCGCCCTGCGCGCGATGGCCCGCCTCGATTCGGGACTCCGCGAGGCCGCCCTCGATCCCCGCGTCCATCTCACCCCGATGGGGCCCCACCGGGCCCTGCTCGGCCTGGGCGAGGTCGACCTGCTCATCGCGATCGCGCGGGTGCCCTGGGCCGGCGGCGCCCTCCTCAACGCCGAGCCCGCCTTCCTCGACACCGCCGCCGCCCACCTCAGCGAAGACGGCACCTTTGTCCTTTGTCTGCACACCGCCTGGCTCGACGAAGGTGCCCTGCGCGCCACCCTCGCCGCGGTGGCCGCGCGCTTCCCCACGCTGACCCTGTGGATGCCCCCCACCGGCGTCGACAGCCTGCTGATCGTCGCCACCCCCGAGCGCCCCTGGCTGGCCGAGCTGACCACCCGGGCGGCGCGGGTTCGCCAGCCCCTCGACGCGCTCGGCTTCCCCAATCCCGGCGTGCTGGCCGGCTTCGCGGTCGCCAGCGAGGCGATCCTCGAGCGCTGGCCCGTCGGCCTCGCTCCCCTGCCCTCCCCCCGTCGACTCTCCCAGGCCGCCTTTGAGCCGCCGCGCCTGCACCTCGCCGGCCTGCGCGGAAAGCTCGGCGCCCCCGAAGAGATCTGGGAGCTGAAGGGCGCCGAGGCGGAGATCGACGCCCTGCGCCTGCGCATCGAGGGCCGCGATCGCCTCCTCGCACTGGTGCAAGACGCCGCGGCCGGCCGCCTGGAGGAGGTCTTTACGGGGGCCTCGGCCCTCGCGGGCGGCGCCACGGGGCCGGTCGACCCGGCCAACCAGCGCGCCCTCGACGCCCTGATCGAGCCCCAGATGCTCCAGGCCCAGGCCGCCGTGGCCCGCGCCCGCGGCGAAGGCGGCGCCGCCCGCGATTGGGAAGACGCCCAACGCCTCGCCACCACCGCCCGGGCCCTCTCCCCGCGCTCCACCGGCCCGCTGCTGATCCAGGGCGAGGTCGCCCTCGCCCAGTCCAACTTCAACCGCGCCAGCGAGAGCTTTGAAGCCGCGTTGCTCCTCGACCCCACCCTGCGCGAGGCCCACTATGGCCTCGCCCGCGTCGCCCGCGCCCGCCGCGACACGGCTGGGGCCCTCGATCACCTGCGCAAGGCCGCGGTGGCCTGGCCCCAGGACTGGCGGACCTGGCAGAACGTCGGCGTCTTCTTGCTGGAGCAGGGCCGCCCCGACGAGGCGATCCCCGAGCTGGAGCGGGCCCTGGCCCTGGCCGGCGAACGGGAGGCCGCACCCGCCCTGGCCCTCGCCGAGGCCCACCTCGCGATGGGCCGGCCCACCGACGCGATGGTCTACGCCGAGCGCGGCGTGATCACCGGCGGCGGGGCCTGGGCCCACGCCCTGCGCGGCCGCTGCAACTTCGAGCTGCGCCGCTACGCCGAGGCCGAAGAGGACTTTCGCCGCGCCGTGCTCGATGATCCCAGCCTGATCGAGGCCCGGGGCGCCATCGGCCAGCTCCGGGCGATGGAAGGAGACTGGACCAACGCCGCCGAGGCCTTCCGCGCCGTGCTGGCCCGCGATCCCAGCAACGCCGCCGCCCGCGAGAACCTCAACCGGGTGGAGGCGCGCATGGGCGCCGAGCAACGCCGCACCGAGGGCCGCCAAAGCCCCGCCGCGCCGCGCTAAGGGGGCCCCATGCTTCGACTCAGCCCTGCCCGCAAGCTCGCCTTCACCGCCATGGTCTCCGCCGGCCTCTGGCTGCTCGCGGAGGCGGTGGCCACCCGCCTCTACGCGCCCGAGCTGCTGGCCTGGTCGAGCCCGCCGCCGAGCCCCGAGCGCGGGCTCTCCGTCTTGCAGGGAAATCCCTACCTGCTCTACGAATACCCACCGGGCACCCACCACGAGCGCGGCGTGGTGGTCACCATCAACAGCCTGGGCTTGCGCGGGCCGGAGATCGAGCGCCCCAAGCCGGACGGCATCCGCCGCTTCCTCACCACGGGCGACTCCAGCATCTTCGGCTTTGGTGTCGCCGATGATCAGGTGTTCTCCAGCGTCGCCGCCAAGGCGTTGGGCGAGGGCGTGGAGCCGGTGGTCGGCGCAACGCCGGGCTACTCGACCTTTGAGACCTTGAACCTGCTCCACATGCGGGCCCTGTCGACCGAACCCGACCTGCTGGTGATCTGCAACCTGTGGAGCGACAACAACTTCGACTCCTTCGTCGACAAAGAGGTGCTGGAGGCCTACGCCGGCTACAGCGAGAGCCTCGGCGGCCGGGTGAAGGATCTGTTCGCCCACAGCGCCATCTACCGCGTGATGGACTGGCGTCTGCGCGTAAAGAAGACCGCCCACAAGGTGCAGAAGACCGGCTGGATGCTCGACAGCGGCGGCCACGACGGGCGGCGGCGGGTGGAGATCAACGACTACGCCAGCAACCTCGATCGCATCGCCCGCATGGGCATCGACACCGGGGCCGAGCTCGTCTTTGTGATCCCCCCCAACAACGAAGACCTGCCGAGCGAGACCGACACCGGCCAGCCCAAGGCCTGGACCCCCTACCGCAAGGTGATGCGCGACACCGCCGACCGCTATGGGGCGCCGATCATCGACGGGCCGGCCCTCTTCCTCGCGTCGGGCAAAACCAAAGGCGAGCTCTTCCTCGACGAGATGCACCCCACCGCCGTCGGCCACGCCCTGCTCGGCCAGGAGCTCGCCCGGCTGCTCCAGGAGAAGGGCTGGCCCGCCGGCGGCTCGGTGCTGGGCGAGCCCGCTGGCGGCGGGGTCGAGACCTACGAGGATCCCTTCCTGCAGGGCACCTCCGCCGAGGGTGGCCCCGGCGGAAACGCGGCGGTCGGCGCACCTTCCGGGAGCGGCGGCGGGAGCCCGGCCGGCGGCGACCCCGGCCCCAACCCCAACGCCAGCCCCCAACCCAACGCCAACGCCCCGGTGCGCGGTACGGTCGTGGCCAGCGGCTACACCAAGGGCCGCATCCTCATCGACGCGGTCACGCCCGGCTCCACCAGCCCCACGGTGCTGGCCAACACGGCGCTCTCCGGGCCGGGCCCCTTCTCGCTCAACACCGGAGCCGCCAAGGAGTGCGCCCTGCGCGCCTACTTCGACGAAGACAGCGACGGGCCCGACGCCGACGACAAGCTCTTCGATCTCACCGCCACTGTGCTCGATCTCTCCGATGGGCCCGTGATCGACATCACCCTCGATCTCGACGAGGGCACGGTCGAGCTGCCCTGATGCTGCCCTTCCCCGACCGCGCCGCCCGCCTGCCCGATCTGGGCGTCGGCATCTCCACCGAGCACGGCGCCATCGACGTCCCCGGCGCCGTCGACCCGCTCGAGGCCCGCAAGCGCCACCGCCGCTGGCTGCAATTCCTCGAAGTGGGGGTGGAGGTCGAGAAGGGCCTCGACCGCCTCGCCCGCGCCTGGGCCCAGGCCGGCCTGCCCACGACCTACCACTTCCTCGACCTCAACCTCGACGACCCCGCAGATCTCGATCCCGACTGGCTCCAGGCGGTGCGCGGCCATGTCGCCACCCTGCGGCCGGCCTGGCTCTGCGGCGACGCCGGCCTCTGGCACTTCGGGCCCCGCGACCGCAACCAGATGCTGCTGCTGCCGCCGATCCTGAGCCGGGAGGCCGCCGCCGCGATGGCCCATGGCATCATCCGCCTGCGCGAGGAGTCCGGGGCCGAGGTGCTCCCCGAGAACCCGCCGGGCACCGCCTTCGCCGGGCCCTTGCACATCGCCGAATTCTTCGCCGAGCTGGCGCTCGCCGCCGACACCGGCCTCGTGGTCGACTGCGCCCACCTCGCGGTCTACCAGCGGGTCACCGGCCGGGCCGCCCTCGACCAGATCGATCAGCTCCCCTTCGATCACGTCGTGGAGCTGCACATCGCCGGCGGGCGCACCCGGCAGACCGATGGCTTTGCCTGGGTCGAGGACGACCACGGCCCGGTCGCCCTGCCCGACACCTGGCGGATCGCCGAGCACATCGCCCGCCGGGCCCCCAACCTCAAGGCCATCGTCGTGGAGTGCGAGCGCAACCCGATCGCGCAGACCCGGGGCCTCTTCTCGAGGGCCGAGGCGGTCTGGAGCCTCCGCCCGCGCCGCCGGGGGCCCGCCGCGCCGCCCCGCCCGCCGCCGCCA
>Ga0164294_10002208_pt1 | contig 17731 bp, 21 predicted proteins | sample GEODES005metaG_FD_111479 | JGI IMG/M metagenome (GOLD analysis project Ga0164294, IMG submission 111479) | Oligotrophic lake water microbial communities from Sparkling Lake, Wisconsin, USA - GEODES005 metaG | ecosystem: Environmental > Aquatic > Freshwater > Lake | place: USA: Sparkling Lake...
CCAGGTTCGCCGGGGTCATAGACCAGCGCCCCCGAAGGCCGCGCGGCATTTTCCAGCAGCGACCGATTCCACGCCGCAGCCGCATTGTGGATGGCCACAGCTTCGTCTGCGGCTTCGAGGCAGCCCGCGCCATAGAGATCATCGGCGGGATGAAAGCCCTTGATATGGATAAGATTGGCGCGGCCAAACTCATCGAACGCCTCGATCCGCATCACCCGCTCGCCGATCCGGTAGCTATAGGCAGCAGGCCAGCCGTTCGCATCGGGTATCACCATCACGCGCTCGGGCCGCAGCGCAAACAGCTCGGCGACATTGTCCTCGGCATCGCGCAGCACTTGCACATAGCCATTGCCGTGCAGCAGCAGCTGGCTCGCCAGCGTCTCGAGCAATGCTTGCCCTGCGCTGGTCGCGCTCACCAGCCGCAGGAGTTCCGAATCCGCCGCCACCAGCGGGGCTGCGCCAACGCCTTCGGCCACCAGCCGGACCGCACGCTGCGCCACCGGGTTGCGCAGGTATGCCTCGCGGATCGCCACCGGATAGTTCAAAGGCCCGCGCTGCTCGCCCCCAAGGGAACTACTAGCGCGCCATTCAAACGCTTCGGTCCAGGGCGAGATGAAGCTGCGCCCCAGTGGCGCACGCGGGGTTACCGCCTCACCCTTGAACGCTGCCGCCAAACTTTGGAAAATCGACATGCGAATTCCTTTTTTCAAAAACGTGTCTCGCGCGCCGCTTCGCGCCATGCACATGGCTTTCGGGCGCTCATCCGCTGCGGATGCGCGGCTCGCCGGCGCGGCCCAGCATCAGCTCGGTCAGTGCCCAGACACAGGCATCCGCGCGGTCTGGGGATCGCCCCGGCCCCTGATACGTGCCGCCGGGCATCAGCCCGCACAGCTCATCTTCCAGCCAGGCAAACATTCCGGCATGGCGAACCCTTCCGGCCTCATACAGCGCCGCCACCGGCTCGGCCCGCGCCGACTTGCCCCGCGCGGCATGAGCAAGGCGCAGCGGCAGTTCGGCATTCGCCGCGCGTAGCACTGCGCCCACCATGTCTCCGCCCTGATTTGCCTCGGCCACGACCCGGTCCGCCGACCAGAACTTTGCGGCGCTGGCGACAGCGCTTGCCCAGCGTTCAGGGCTGGCCTTTGCGACCGACGCATCCGCCAACACCCGTGCAATCCGGTCCTCGCCGATGCCGCACACCACAATCCCGCAAGCATCGCCTTCGGCGCTGGCGGGCGGATCGACCCCGATAACGATTCTCGCCATCTTCGCCGCGGTCCCTTCACCCGGCTCTGCGATAGGCTCGCGGCACCGCTCGATCAGCGCCCGCGTCCACAGCGCACCGGGCAAGTTCGCCACATTGTCGCGCGTGGTGCCATGCGTTACGATCACATCGCCGTCAGCGCCCGCTTGCTTCATCAATCGCCGCACCAGCGGAACGCTGCGCGGGGTCGTCGTCGCCACGATCTGCGGCGCGGTCCCCAGCCGCAGGCCGAGCAGCAGGTTGTCCCAGCTTTTCCGCGCCTGACCTTGGTTGTCGTCCCACTTGGCAATTTCGTCGCACCACGCGTGGCTGCTTTGTGGCCCGCGCAGCGCTTCGGGTTCGCCCGCTGAATAAAGCTGCGCCTGCGCACCGTTCGGCCACAAAATCCGCCGCAGCGAGGGCTCATAGCGCGGCCGCTGCTGCGGCGGGCATATCGCAATCAGGCCGCTCTCGCCCTCCACCATCACGCTGCGCGCCTCATGCAGCGAAGCGGCGACCAGCGCGATCCGCGCCTCCGGGTTCGCCTCGGCCACGCTGCGCACCCATTCGGCGCCCGCCCGCGTCTTGCCAAAGCCGCGCCCGGCCATCACCAGCCAGACCCGCCAGTCCGCCGGCGGCGCGAGTTGTGCGCGCCGGGCCCATAGAGGCCAGTTCCAATGAATCGCCTCGCGTTCCACCTCGCTCAGCTTGTTGGGCAACTTGTGGCGCAGGCCGGTTTCATCCAGCCGCAGAAAATCGAGCCGATCACGCGCCATGCGGCATACCCGCTGCAGCAGCAGCCGGACCCCGCCCCGCCTCGCGCTCCGCCTTCGCCGCCAGAACCCGTTGGCGCAGTTCTTCCACCTTGCGGTCGATCGAATCCCGGATTTCGGCGGCGCTCACCGATTGGCGCACCGCTCGCTCGCGCACCGCGTTTTCGCGATGCACCGCCAGCAGCCGGAAGGCTGTCGCATTGTCAAAGCTGCGCACCGCGCGCTTGGCCCCGGCGGCGGGCTTGATCTCACCCGTCCGCAGCCGATGCAGCAGCTCCATTTCGAGGTTGTCATACCCCTCGCACAGTGCGATCTGCCATTCGCGGTTGAACCCCGCATTGGTGCGGCGGCGATGATATGCTGTCGATGGGTCAATGTGCGCCGCGCGCGCGGCTGCTGCCACGTTCGAGGTATCGGCCAGCGCTGCCAGAAACGGTTTGACCCAGTTATGCTTTGTCCCCGGCTTCGTAGAAGCTGCGGACGCATTCTTCTTTGAGGCGCGCATTTTGGGTGCGGCCTGGCTCTGCTCTGCCATGCGCAATCCGTCGCTGTGGAAGGGAAAGGCTTGAAATCGGCCCGGGCTGCTGTGGGTGCGGCGACTCGGGGTCGGTGGCGTTGTTCTTGGTTTGTACCAAAAATTAGCGGAATGTCAAGAGTAAAGTGCCAAATGGGTTAAATGACGCGTGCTATGGCCCTTTCGAAGCTCCTCGCCTACACACCCCACAAACGGCTCCCAAGCCGCTGACGCTGCCCCTTGCTTGACGAGTGCCCGACTATGCTCCGCCGCCTTTACGATTGGACCGTATCCAAAGCCGCGCACCCCCACGCCGAATGGTGGCTGGCGTTGGTCGCGTTTCTGGAGGCAAGCTTTTTCCCCGTCCCCCCTCATCCCCTGCTCGGTTTGATGTGTCTGGCAGAGCCGAAGAGAGCGCTGCGTTACGCGGTGATCGCAACCGGTGCTTCGGTCATTGGCGGCCTGCTTGGCTATGCTATCGGCCATTTTCTGTATGACAGCGTCGGCGTTCAACTGCTCGCGTTCTTGCACCTGAGCGAGAGCTTCCCCCGCGCTGCCTGCTATTTGCGCGAGTACGGCGTGGAGATCATCGTCATCAAGGGAGCCACGCCCATCCCGTTCAAGCTGATCACGCTTACCGCCGGCTTCATCGGCATGCCGCTGATCCCGTTCATCCTCGCCAGCATCGTCTCGCGCGCGATCAGTTTCGTGTCGATGGGGCTGCTGTTCCGAGTGTTTGGCGCGCCGATCAAGCGCTTCATCGACAAGTATCTCGGCCTCGTCACGATCGGCGTTGTCGTGATCATCATCAGCGGCTTTGTCGCAGCCGCGATGCTTGGTGGCGGCGGTAACAACGCTAGCAACGAGAAGTGCAACCGTCCTGCCGCACTGATCGCAAAGCCCTGATCAGCGTTTCTTAAGCGCCGCCGCCAACGCCGCCCGCGCCACCGGCTCCATCGCGGCGTAGCCCGCCGCATTGGGATGCACCCCGTCGCCGGTAAACGCAGGCTTCATCGCGCCCTGCGGATCGGCCAGCACCGCAGAGTAATCGGCAAAGACCAGCCCTTTGACGCGCGCATAATCGCGTAGCCAGCGGTTGAGCTCAATAATCTGAGCAGCAGGAGCAATCCCCGGCTTCCAGGGGAACCCGCTCGTCGGCGGAATGCTGCCGAGGATCACCGCAATCTGGTTGGCCGCCGCAATATCGGCCATAGCGCGGATCACGTCGGTATATTGATCAGGCGCGGTCGGGCCGGTGTTGCCCGCCAGATCGTTGGTGCCCACCATGATATGCACCACCCTGGGCTTTAGCCGCACCACATCCTGATAAAACCGCACCAGCAGTTGCGGGCTGGTCTGCCCGCCGATCCCGCGGTTGAAGTTCCCGCCTGCAAACAGCGCCGGGGCTAGTGCGATCCAGTTCTCGGTGATCGAATCGCCTATAAACACCGCGCGCGGCGGCGCGCTCAGGTGCGTGTTGGCCTGCCGGTATTTGCACGCCCAGGCCCAGTCGTTCTGCATGACGGCGGGCGAATTGAACGTCAGCCCCTCCTGCGGAGGGCACGGCTGGGCCACCATCCCCTCCGCCGTCGGCGGCGTCGCTTGCGGCGCCTGTGCCATCGCCCCGCTGCCGGTCAGCAGCATTGCCGCCGCCGCCAGCGCGCTGCGCATCAGATGATCCCCATGGCCCGCCCGGCGCGTTCGAACATCCCGATGATGACTTGCACCTGTTCGGCCGTATGCTCCGCGCAAAGCGAGCAGCGCAGCAAGGTCATGCCTGCCGGGGTTGCGGGCGGACGAGCAAGGTTCACGTAAAGCCCCTCGCGCAGCAGTGCTTCCCACATCATCGCGCCGCGCTCCAGATCGGGCATGATCACTGCGATGATTGCGCTCTGCGGCTCGCTCGTGCCCAGCGGAAAGCCCAGATCGCGCAGCGCCTTGTGCAGGGTCCGTGAATTCTCCCACAGATGCGCGCGCTTTTCTCCGGCGTGCATGAGCTTGCGGATTGATGTCGCGGCGGTTGCCACCACGCTCGGCGGTAGGCTGGCAGTGAAGACGTAAGGGCGGCACACCAGCCGCAGAATCTCGAACTTTGGATGGTTGGAAACGCAGAAACCGCCCACCGTGCCGACCGATTTGGAGAACGTGCCGATCACGAAATCGACCTCGTCCAGAACGCCCTGATCCTCGGCCACGCCGCGCCCGTTGGGGCCGATGAAGCCCAGCGAATGCGCCTCGTCCACCAGCACCATCGCGCCGTTTTCCTTCGCGACCCGGATCATCTCCCTCAACGGGGCGATATCGCCCAGCATCGAATAGACTCCTTCGAGGATCACCAGCTTGCCTGCGCCCGCGGGAATGCGCTTCAGGCGCTTCTCCATCGCTTCGATGTCGTTGTGCTTGAACGGCACCACTTCGGCATCGCCCATCTTGCAACCATCCCAGATCGACGCGTGGCTGTCGATATCGAGCACGATGTAATCGCCCTTGCCCGCGATCGTGCTGATAATGCCAAGGTTGGCCTGATAGCCGGTGGAAAACACCATGGCATGGTCCATGGCGTAGAACTCTTTCAGCGCATCCTCGACCGCGCGGTGCCCCGCGTACGTGCCGTTCAGCACCCGGCTGCCGGTGGTGCCCGCGCCAAACTCGTCTAGCGCCCGCTTGCCTGCGGCGATCACGTCGGGGTCGAAAGTCATGCCCATGTAATTGTAGGTGCCCAGCAGGATCGTCTCGCGTCCGCTGCAGATCGCGGTCGTGGGCGAAAGCACCTTTTCCATGACCAGACTGAACGGATCGGTCACCCCGGTATCGAGCAACGACTGGCGCTGCTGGATCAGCGGATCGAAGCGCGAGAACAGGTCGGTTTTGGCAATTGCATTGGGGGTCATGTCATTCATTGGTTCAGCCTTGTAGCTTTGTGACCGCATCGATCAGCTGGCCATATGTCTCGATCTCGGCCTGCTGGTTCATACTGATGATGATATCGAACTCGTCCTCGATCGCGGCCACGAAGTCCATCACCGTCAGGCTGTCCCACTCAAGGTCGCCGGCGAAGGAGGTTTCCTCGGTGATGGCAACGCCCTTCTTGTTGAAAGGTTCGATTTGCTGCGCGATTTTCTCGGCGGTTGCGGCGCGGTCCATGGTTTCGTTCTCCACTCAGCAGAAGCACCTGCCAGACGATTGCGGCTGAAAAGCGGCTTCGCGCGCGGCTTGTCAAGCGCGGACCCGAAGTGTTGCACGATCCGTTAAACCAGCTTGCGGACCGCCGCCATGAATGGCGTGATCGAAACCGGTTTGGCCAGATACCCCTCGGCGCCCGCATCGCGGATCCGCTCCTCATCGCCCTTGCCGGCATAGGCGGTCACTGCCAGCACCGGGATGGTGCGCAACTCGGGGTCGCCCTTTAGGGCTTCGATCAGCTCCAGCCCGGAAACATTGGGTAGCTGGATATCCATGATCACGAGATTGGGCACGAAAGAGCGCGCCCGCGCGATCGCTTCGCGGCCATCGGCAACCGGCTCCACCGCAAAGCCATTGGCCTTCAAGAGGTCGCAAAACAGCTTCCGGTTAAGGTCGTTGTCCTCGACAACCAGAATTCTTTTTGCCACTTACTGCGCGTATCCTGTGCTTGCCCGATCGAGGGCCCGACTGCTCTCCTATTGACCCTGAAAGGTCCTGACAATCATTCGTACACCTGCCTCTGTTCCTGATCCAGCAGCATTGGCGCTTCAGGCGCTCGGGTGGGTGCTGACCGATGGCGAGCGGGCGGACAGATTTCTGGCGCTCACCGGCCTGACGCCCGACACTTTGCGCGCCGGTCTTGGCGAACCCGCCATGCTCGCCGCTGTCCTCGATTTTCTAGCAAACCACGAAGCAGATCTTGTCGCGGCGGCAGATGCGCTTGAGGTAGACCCTGCCATCCTCATCGCCGCCCGGGAGAATCTGTCATGAACCGTCCGCTGGTGATCAGCGATTGCGATGAAGTGCTGTTGCACATGGTCGCGCCTTACAGCGATTGGCTGGGCGAGCAGCATGGCATCACCTTCAGCATGGAAGACCATGATTTCAGCCAGGCGATGCGCTATGTCCACGATGGCAGCGTGGTCGAGCCTAAGGATATCTGGCGGCTGCTCGGGCTGTTTTTCGATAACGAGATGCACCGCCAGCAGCCCATTGCTGGTGCTGTTGCGGGCATCAACGCACTTGCCGATCATGCCGATGTGGTCATCCTCACCAATCTCAACGATGATCGGCGCGAAGCGCGCACCCGGCAACTCGAAAACGTCGGCATCCACGCCCGCGTGTTCACCAACACCGGCCCCAAAGGCCCCGCGCTTAAGGCAATTCTGGATGAATACCAGCCCAGCCGTGCAGTGTTCATCGATGATCTGCCGCAGCATCATGGCTCGGTTGCCGATCTTGCGCCGCATGTCGCCCGCCTCCATTTGTGCGGCGAGCCGATGATCGCCCGGCACATCGCCTGCGCGCATCAGGCCGGGCATGCCCATGCGCGGATCGATGAATGGACAGCCGCGCTGCCATGGCTCATGGCGCAAGTGAATGGAGCAAAGGTCGATGGATAGCGTTTCCGCAAAACTTGCCGAGCTCGGTATAACCTTGCCAGCCCCGCTTGCGCCGGTTGCGGCCTATGTCCCGGCGGTCGAAGCGGGCGGGTTTCTCTATATCTCGGGCCAGGTCTCGTATGCCGATGGCAAGTTCATCACCGGGCGGCTCGGTGAAACCGTTTCGCTCGAAGAAGGGGTCGCGGCGGCGCGCGCTTGCGGCCTATTGCTGCTCGCGCAGGCCAAAGCCGCACTGGGCTCGCTCGACCGGGTCGAGCGCGTGGTCAAGCTGGGCGCTTTCATCGCCTCGACCAATGATTTCACGGATCAACCCAAGGTCGCCAACGGCGCCTCCGAATTGATGGTGGCCGCGTTCGGCGAGGCGGGTCGCCACGCGCGCAGCGCGGTCGGCGTGCCGGTCCTTCCGCTGGGGGTTGCGGTAGAAATCGATGCTGTATTTGCTGTTCGCACTGCTTGATCGCTGGTTTGCGCCCGCGCCGCCTGGCGCGCGCGTCGAATGGCTCAAAACCCACGTCTTTGCGCATCGCGGCCTTCATGGTCCTGGCGTAGTCGAGAATTCCGTTTCCGCTTTCACTGAGGCGATCGTGCGCGGTCTCGGCATCGAATGCGATGTCCAGCGCAGCAGCGATGGCCAGGCGATGGTGTTCCACGACTGGGATCTTGCGCGGCTTACCGGCCAAACCGGCCAACTCATTGATTACAGCGCCGCGCAGCTTGGCAAGCTTGATCTGACCGGGGGGGGCGATACAATCCCCACTTTGCGCCAGATGCTCGATCTGGTTGGTGGGCACGTACCGCTCTTGATCGAGATCAAGTCACGACCAGATCTGCATGTTGTTCCGCTGTGCCTTGCGGTGCGCCGAGTGCTCGAAGGGTATCAGGGCCAGGTCGCGGTTATGAGCTTCGATCCGCGCGTCTCGCGCTGGTTTGCGCGCTATTCGCCGCACACGGTGCGCGGGCTAGTGATGACCGAAGGCGCCAAGCGCACCCTGTTTGCCCAGACCCGGCGGCATTTCGCCTTGTGGCAGGCGCGCCCCCAATTCCTTGCTTACGACGTGCGTGATCTGCCAAGCCGATTTGCCAGCGGAATGCGCCGCCGTGGACTGCCATTGCTGGCATGGACCGTCAATTCTCCGCAGATGGCGGCCCGCGCCGCGGCACAAGCCGATGCGCCGATTGCCGAAGGGCCGGGGGTCGAAGGGCTGGGAGTCGAAGGGTTGGCGCTGGCGTGAGCATCACCGCGCGCATCCATCATTCTGTATCTGAGATCCCCGCCGTGCATTGGGACCGCTTGGCTGGGCAGACCAATCCGTTTACCAGCCACGCCTTCCTCTCGCTGCTGGAGGAATCGGGCAGCGTCGGCGGCGCTAGCGGCTGGTCGCCGCTCCCCATCGTGATCGAGGACACAGACGGCGTGCCTGCGGCTGCCCTGCCAGCCTACCTGAAGACCCACAGCCAAGGCGAATATGTCTTCGATCACAACTGGGCCGATGCCTGGCATCGGGCAGGCGGAGATTACTATCCTAAGCTCCAGATCAGCGTGCCTTTCACCCCGGCGACGGGTCCGCGCCTGCTGCTGGGCGAAAACCCCGAACTCGCCGAGCCCTTGCTGCGCGTGGCAGAGCAGCTTTGCGCCCAGAACAAGCTATCCTCGGCGCACGCCACGTTTATCGAGCCAGCGCAATTGCCGCTGTTCGCAGAAGCCGGGTGGCTGCTGCGCACCGACACGCAGTTCCACTGGGACAACCAAGGTTATGCTAGCTTTGACGACTTTCTCGCGGTGCTTTCCTCCGACAAGCGCAAGAACTTGCGCAAGGAGCGCGCGCGTGCGCAGGACGGGGTGGAAATCCGCGCACTGACCGGCGCTGCGATCCTGCCCGAGCATTGGGATGCGTTCTGGGTGTTTTATCAGGATACCGGCTCGCGCAAATGGGGGCGGCCCTATCTAACCCGCAAGGCGTTTTCGCTGCTGGGCGAGCAGATGGCGGACAAAGTCCTGCTGGTCATGGCGTTTATCGGAGGCCAGCCCGTCGCCGGCGCTCTCAATTTCATTGGCGCGGACGCGCTCTATGGCCGCTATTGGGGCGCGGTGATCGACAAGCCGTTCCTGCATTTTGAGCTGTGCTATTATCAGGCGATCGACGCCGCGATAGCGCTCGGGCTGAAACGGGTCGAAGCGGGCGCGCAAGGCCAGCACAAGTTGGCGCGCGGCTATGCCCCGGTGCCGACTTGGTCCGCGCACTACATCACCGATCCGGGCTTCCGCCGCGCGATAGGAGATTTTCTGGAACGCGAACGGCAAGGTGTGGCGCAAGACCAGCTCTGGCTGGGCGAACGGTCTCCCTTCAAGAAGGGCTGAAACAGCAAACTCGAAGCTTAAGCGGCGTGGCGGCCATTGCGCGGCGCTGTCGCGCGAAGCCATTCGCGGGCCCGGCGCTGCGCTTCGGCGATCTCGCGCGCGGTCATATCTTCGGCAACATCGGCGCGGCAAAGCGCCGCTTCTTCGTGCCCGCGCACGGCGGCGAGGTTGAACCATTTGTGCGCCTCAATCAGGTCACATTCCACACCGTGGCTGCCGGTCGAGGTGACCACGCCGAGGTCGAACAACGCATCGCTGTCGCCCGCCGCTGCGGCGGCAAGACAGGCTGCTACCATCTGGTCTACAGTCTGAGCTGCGATGGTAGCTTGATCGATCGCTTCGTGATCAGCAACTAGCTTGATCCATGCTTGAGACATTTGCCTTGATCCTCGTTGGGCGAGGCTGCCAGCTCCGGCTGCCTGCAAGCACAAAGTCGCCAATCTTGGTCAACAACTGGTTAACGGATGAAAAAAGGTTCGCACGCTCGGCTGCCAAGGCCTGCGAATCTCGTTTATCATGGCGGTGGATGCGGGCGAGGATTCGCTTGTGCCGCTTAGGGGTGGACCTTATAGCCCGCGCAACCGGGAGCCAAAGTCGCCGTATAAGTGGTAGTCTGGGCGCGCGGTAGTCGGCAAGCGTTCACGCGGAGGGCCGGATGGCTGAGATATTAAGTGACGAAATCGATGTTCTTTCAAAAGCACGTCGGGCACTTTCCGATGATTATTTTCCAAGCGACGACGAAACCTACATGAACGAAGCGCAGCAAGACTATTTCCGTCGTCTGCTGCTTTCCTGGAAGAAATCGATCCTGTCAGCGTCGGCTGGTACTTTGTCCGCGCTTCAGGACGGACCGATCCGCGAACCCGATCTCAATGACCGTGCCTCCAGCGAGACCGATTGGGGGATCGAACTGCGCACGCGCGACCGGCAGCGTAAGCTGATTGCTAAAATTGATTCGGCGATGCGCCGGATCGACGAGGGCGAATATGGTTATTGCGAAGTATCGGGCGAACCCATCGGAATTGGTCGCCTGATCGCCCGCCCGATTGCCACAATGACCGTGGAAGCGCAGGAAGCACATGAACGCCGTGAGAAAATCTCCCGCGATATGTGATCACGGGCGACGTAACGTGCGGCCCCACTTTGTTTCAAAGCGGCACAGGCTTGCATAATTTTGGTTAACTTACCGCGCCATTAAGGTTTTGTTCGGCAAGCCCGCTTAGGAACGCATTACGAATTTTTGGCACTCCCAACATCTTAGCCACCCTGCCAATTTGCGGGCGTTAAGGAAGCGGGGAGATGTTCACGTATGAAGCGGAACCAGACAGTGAATGATGTTGATCATCGGCAGCTAGGTCGCGATAGCCTCTTTTTGATGGCAGACCTCCGTCTGGCCGGCCAAGACGGCGAGCACCGGGTGAAAGTGCGCAATCTCTCGGCTGGTGGCATGATGGCCGAGGGCCACGTTAAAGTGGCTCGCGGCATCAAGCTCGACATCAATCTGCGCAATATCGGCTGGGTCGAAGGTTTCGTTGCCTGGGTTCAGGACAATCGTTTCGGCATTGCCTTTGCCAACGATATCGAACCAAAAGTGGCGCGCGAACCGCTCGCGTCCAATCCGGGTGAAGGCGCGCCCCGCTTCGTCCGGCCGATGGTGCCGATTGTCGATCCGGCGCGCATTCGCAAGATCTGACTTTTTTATTTGGGCAGCCGCTTGGCTGGCGCTGACCTCTGGTGTTGCTTCTGCTAGCATAGCAGCATGAACCGGTTGCACCGACTAGCGCTGCTCTTTGTGTGCGCCATACTGGCGCAGGGCTGCGGAAGAAGGGCGCAAGGGCCGCTTCCTGTCGCGTTGATCGGCGATCCTTCCACATTGCAGGATACGGGCATTCGGCTGCCCCCGGCGGGACAGGTCCTGCGCGCCGCAACCAGCGAAGGGCTGGTGGGATTCGATGAAGAGGGCCGGGTTGTCCCGGCCATCGCCGAACGCTGGATCATCATGGACGATGGCGCCAGTTACATCTTTCGGCTTCGCGACGGCACCTGGCCCGATGGCACCGCGATCACGGCGGAAACGACGGCTGCGGCGCTGCGGAAAGCGCTTGCCGCGCTGAAGGGAACCGCCTTGGGGCTAGACCTGATGGCGGTTGCGCAGGTTCGCGTGATGGCCACCCGGGTGATCGAAATTGACCTGATCGCGCCCGAGCCCGATCTGCTGGCGCTGCTGGCGCAGCCTGAACTGGGCCTGCTGCGCGCTTCGCGGGGCTCGGGGCCGATGGCGCTCAAGCGCGAGAACGGCCAGTTGCAACTTTCGCTGATTCCCCCTGAGAAACGCGGCCTGCCCCCGCAGGAAAGCCTTGCTCGGCGCAGTCGCACCCTTGTGGTTGAACTCGTGCCCGCGGCACGCGGCGTCGCACGTTTCAATGATGGCTATGTCGATGTCTTGCTGGGTGGGAGGATCGATTCGCTGCCCTTGGCGCAAATGGCCGGGCTTTCGCGCGGCAATGTCCAGCTTGATCCGGTCATCGGCATGTTTGGCATGATGATCGAAAGCGAACAGGGTTTTCTCGCCGAGCCACCCAATCGCGAAGCGCTGGCGCTCGCGATTGATCGTGATGCACTGATTGCCGCGTTCAATATCGACGGATGGCAACCGACCACGCGCATTGTCGCGGCCGGAGTTCCCGGGGACTTGGGCACCGTGGGCGAGCGCTGGGTAGGAATGGCGATGGCGGAGCGCCGCGCGCTTGCCGCCGAGCGTGTGGCACGCTGGCGCGCAACTGGGCAAGCCGCGCCCGTTTTGCGCATAGCAATGCCGAGCGGTCCGGGTTCGCAGTTGGTATTCGATAGGCTGGGTGCCGATTTTGCCGCGATCGGCATCAAACTGACCCGGGTTGCTGAAGGCGCGCCTGCCGAATTGCGCCTGACGGACGTTGCCGCGCGCTATGGCCGTCCGGCGTGGTTCCTGAACCAGCTGGCGTGTTCGGTGCATCCTCCCGCCTGCAACGAGGTGGGCGATGCGCGTCTGGCCGAAGCCCGCGCTGCCAAGGATCCGCGCGAGCGCGCCGCCTTGTTGGGGGAAGCCGAGGCAGAGATCACCGCCGCCAACGGCTACATTCCGATTGCCCGGCCGCTGCGTTGGTCGCTGGTGCGCAGCAATGTCGCGGGGTTTTCGCCCAACCCCCTGGGTTGGCACCCGCTCCCGCCGCTGGCGGTGATTCCAAGGTAACCGCTGCTATTCAAACGCCCTCGTGACTAAAAATCGATGGCAATGCCGTTCTTCTCCCAATCGCCAAAGCGCGTCGGATCGAGCCCGTCGGGGTCTTTGCCGCGCACGACAGGACGTGGATCAGGCGCGGGCTCGTTCGTCCAGTGGGCGGGGGGCGTGAAGCCGGATGGACGTTTCTGCGCCCGCTTGATCGGTGTTTCCATGATCCAATTGCTGCGCCATTCTTTGCCCGCGTGCAATTGCCAAGAGGGGCATCAGGCCCGATATGCTGGACAATGGCTCAATCTCATGCACCTCAGGATATCCCCGGCGTCCCCGCCCGCCTTGCCGCGCTGCGGTTGATCGATGCCGTTCTGCGCCGCGGCGATCCGCTCGATCAAGCCGCACCGCCAGTGCTCCGCGCGATCGAGCGCGGTGATGATCGCGCGCTCGCGCTGGCCATTGCGCAAGAGGCGTTGCGCTGGCTCGCCGATCTGGACGCGCTGATCGACGGCACCACGCGGCTGGCGCTACCGAGTGATGCCAAGGCGCGCAGCGTGCTGCGGCTGATGCTGGCGCAGGCGCTGCGGCTGGGTCTTCCGCCACATGCCGTGATCGCCACCGGATTGCCGCTGCTCACCGGCGGCCCTCGGCGGCTGGCACACGGAGTGTTTTCCGCCGTGCTCAAAAGCGGCGCGGGCTTGCCGGCTTCGCCGACTTTGCCGGTGCGCGCTCTGGAACGCTGGACTGCCGCGTGGCCCGACCGAATCGAGACGATTGCAGCCGCTCTGGCACTGCCACCGCCGCTCGATCTAACCTTGCGCAATCCGGCGGAGACGGCTCTTTGGACCGAACGATTGGGCGGAACCTCGCTGATGCCCGGCCATATCCGGCTGGCGCGCGGCAGCGCGGTCGAGGCGCTTGCGGGATACGGCGACGGCGCGTGGTGGGTGCAGGATCTGGCCGCGAGCATCCCGGCGCGGCTGCTCGGGCCGGGCGCGGGGCGGCGCGTGCTCGATCTCTGCGCGGCGCCGGGCGGCAAGACGCTGCAACTCGCCGCCATGGGCTGGCAAGTCACCGCGATCGACAAATCCGCGCGCCGGGTGGAGCGCCTCACCGAAAACCTTTTGCGCACCGGGCTGGAAGCCACCGTGATCACCGCCGATGTGATGCAATGGCGCCCGCCTGAGGCGTTGTTCGATGCGGTGCTGGTCGATGCGCCGTGCAGCGCCACCGGCACCTGCCGCCGCCACCCCGATGTGCTCCACCGGCCTATCGCGTTTGCTGAGCTCGAAAGCCTCCAGCGCGATCTGCTCGAACGCGCGGCGGGCGCGATCCGCCAAGGCGGACGGCTGGTCTATGCGGTATGCTCGCTCGAGCCCCAGGAGGGTGAGGCGCAGGCCGCGTGGGTCAAGGCGCTGGCGCGGGTACCGATCACCGTCGAGCAACTCCCGCCGGGCATTGCGCCCACGGCGGAAGGCTGGTTTCGCAGCGACCCCGGCATGCTCGCCGAGCAGGGCGGGATCGACGGTTTCTTCGCCGCGATGTGGGAAAAGTAGAAGATCAGTCTGCCTTTAGCCGATTGGCAAAGCTCTTGCGCAGCTTCGCCAGCTTGGGCGGGATCACCGCTAGGCAATAGGGATTGCGCTGTCCTTCGCCGTTCCAGTATTCCTGATGATAGTCTTCGGCCGGATACCAAACCGCCGGGCCTTCGATTGTGGTCACAATGGGTGCCGTGCGATCAGCCCCGGCGCGCACGATAGCGGCCTCCATTTCGCTGCGCTGCGCATCATCGAGCGGAAACAGCGCCGACCGGTATTGCGTGCCAACGTCATTGCCCTGGCGATTAAGTTGGGTCGGATCGTGGGTGGCAAAATGAATGTCGAGCAGGTCGGCCAGCGACAGCACGGCGGGATCGAATGTCACGCGGATCGCCTCGGCATGGCCGGTCGTGCCCGAGCACACCTGCTTGTAAGTGGGATTCGCCCCTGACCCGCCGATGTAGCCGCTCTCCACCGCGCGCACCCCGGCGATATCCTGAAAGACCGCCTCGGTGCACCAGAAGCAGCCGCCTGCCATGATTGCCTGTTCCACTGCTCATTCCTTTGCGGATGTGAATTTTGTCTGGGGGGATATTTAGGAACGCCGCGCCAGATTGTAATGGGCGCAGCTTAAGCTAGGATTGCCCTAGAGATCACCCCCATTTCGCCTGAGGAACCGTGTCCATGCCCGTTTGGTCGAAATTTGCCGCCGCCGCCCTTGTCACCATGGCTGCGGGAACCTTCGCGGTCCCTGCCTGTGCCGCCAAACCGAAGGCTGCGGTGCCGGCCGCAGGCGTAGTCGATCCCGCGCTCACTGCCGCACTGGCCGATTCGCACCGCGATAAGGACCGCGCGCGCGACGTCTATCGCCACCCCGCGCAAATGCTCAGCTTCATGAAGATCAAACCGGGCATGACCGTGGTGGAATACTACCCCGGCGGCGGCTGGTTCACCCGCGTGCTGGTCCCCTACCTCGGCGACAAAGGGCATTACATCGGGCTGATCCCCCCGGTTACGCCAGCCGGCGCGCCGGGCGAAGCGCAGACCGAGACCCCGGCGTCCTTCGCAGAAAAGGCCGCCAAGTGGACGGGCAGCGGCGGCGCGCCGGTCTCCGCGATTGTCGCTGGCGGCAAGTTTGACGACATGAAGGGCAAGGCTGACCGCGTCGTCATTTTTCGCGGGCTGCACAATATGTGGTCTTACATCCCGACGCTCCATGCCGACCTGAAGGCGGCGCGCCTGCTGCTCAAACCCGACGGGCTCCTTGGCGTTGAACAGCATCGTGCCAAGCCCGGCGCTTCAGCCGATTATGCCGATGGCACCATGGGCTATATGCGCGAGAAGGATGTGATCGCGCTGCTCGATGCCATGGGCTTCCAGCTTGTCGGGAAGAGCGAGATGAACGCCAATCCGAAGGACCCTGCCAATTGGCCCGACGGCGTGTGGACGCTGCCGCCCGCATATACACTGGGCGACAAGGACCGCGCGCGCTATGCCGCTATCGGCGAGAGCGACCGGATGACGCTGCTCTTCCGCAAGCGCCCTTGACTTTAGCAGGCTCCAAAGGCGCACGATGACCACACTTTCCGTTGCCGCGTTGCAGCTTGCGCTGAATGCCGATCCCGCCGCCAATATCGGGGCGGTTTCCGCGCTGGTCGAACAGGCGGCGGGCATGGGCGCGCAAGTGGTGCTGCCGCCAGAACTGTTTTCCGGGCCCTATTTCTGCAACGTTGAGGACGAAGCACTGTTCGCGCTCGCTCATCCGCTGGGCGAAGACCCCGCGGTCGCTGCGATGCAAAGGCTGGCAGGCGCGCTGAACATCGCCATCCCGACCAGCTTTTTCGAGCGCGACGGCCACCACTACTACAACACGCTGGCAATGATCGGCCCAGATGGCGAGATCATGGGCACCTACCGCAAGAGCCACATCCCCGATGGCCCGGGCTATGAGGAAAAGTACTATTTCCGTCCGGGTAACACCGGCTTCAAGGTGTGGGATGTGTTCGGCGCGCGCATCGGCGTGGGTATCTGCTGGGATCAATGGTATCCGGAATGCGCGCGCACCATGGCGCTGATGGGCGCAGAAGTGCTGTTCTATCCCACCGCCATCGGCTCGGAGCCCTACGACGCCAGCTTTGATACCAGCCGCATCTGGCGGCGCGCGATGATCGGCCATGCCGCTTCAAATTGCATGCCGGTGGTCGCCGCCAACCGCATTGGTATCGAGGGGCAAGGCCAGGCATTCTATGGCCACAGCTTCATCGCCGATCAGTGGGGCGATTTTCTCGGCGATTATGCCGCGCAGGAAACCGGCGCGCTCGTGGCCAGCCTCGATCTGACCAAAGCCGCGCGCCACCGCGCCGGCATGGGCTTTTTCCGCGACCGCCGGCCCGAGCTTTACGCGCGCCTTGCGCAGGATATCTGAATCTGGCGCGCTATTTGATCGCGCTCGGCTCGAACCAGCGCCACGTGCGGTTCGGTCCGCCCCGCGCAGTGCTTCGCGCCGCGCTGATCGCGCTCCAGGCCGCCGGGCTTGAACTCGAAGCGATTTCGCTGATCATCGACAGCGCGCCGCTTGGGCCCTCGCAACGGCGCTACGCCAATGCAGCCGCCGTGGCGACAAGCGCGCAGGGTCCGCGCGCGTTGCTGGCGTTGCTCCAGCAGATCGAGCGCCGCTTTGGCCGCAAACGGCGGGGGCAGCGCTGGCGCGCCCGCACGCTCGATCTTGATGTGGTGCTTTGGCAGGGCGGAGTATGGCGCGACAAGGCGCTCACCATCCCCCATCCGGAGTTTCGCCACCGCCTTTTCGTGCTCGGTCCTTCCGCCGCGATCGCCCCAGAGTGGCGCGATCCAATGACGCATTGCACCTTACGCCACTTGCGCGCGCGCTTGACCCGCAGGAACGCGGCCCCTAGATGACCGCCACGCAGCGCAAGCGCGGGCCCTTAGCTCAGTCGGTAGAGCACGTGACTTTTAATCACTAGGTCGCTGGTTCGAACCCAGCAGGGCTCACCAACTTTCCCAACGACTTAGACGGCAGGTACTTTAGTCTGTTCGCTTGTGTGTGGCTGGTGTTCGATTGCTTGCAGCGCTGCCCTCGTCACCTTCGCGAACTGCCGCTGCCAAGCATATAGCGAGTGCGGGCTGACGCCGTGCCGCTGTGAGACCTCTATTACCGCAAGGCCGCATTCGGTGATCGGGGCCAACGAGCCACCCTTAAACTCATCACTGAAATTGGGCTTCCCCAGCGCCACCTGCTGTCCTCAAAATCAGAATCGACAGCGTCAAGAAATCTAAGAGCTATTCTCCGCGACGGCGCATGAAAGGTAAGGTCGCGGGGTCTAAGCTCAGTATTCATGCGTAGTTTCCATCGTTCCGTGTACGTGTCAAACACTACGAATTCTTTAGGCAGGAGCATCTGACCTGCCCCCCGCTGGTCCCGCGGTCATAACGAGAGTCCACCGGTTTGATATTCGTGTTGCCTCACCGGCACAAGCGCGTCGGACG
>Ga0164294_10002209_pt1 | contig 17729 bp, 13 predicted proteins | sample GEODES005metaG_FD_111479 | JGI IMG/M metagenome (GOLD analysis project Ga0164294, IMG submission 111479) | Oligotrophic lake water microbial communities from Sparkling Lake, Wisconsin, USA - GEODES005 metaG | ecosystem: Environmental > Aquatic > Freshwater > Lake | place: USA: Sparkling Lake...
AGAGCAGCATTTCAGTCGTTTGGTGGACTTCGACTTCACCGCCGCCCTGGAGGACGAACTCGACGAGATCGCCTCGGGTCACGAACAACGGACGAACTGGCTGAACAATTTTTACTTCGGCGGTGAGCACGGCGTGCCCCACTCGATCGCGCGCGCCGGTGGGCTGAAGAAACTCGTTGGAGTGAACCTGGAGGGCATCGACGCCCGCGGGATCAACTCCATCCAACTCTTCGATGACTCCGAGGGGCGCGCGGTTTATGTGCGGCCTGGGAAGAATGGCGCGTACCTCGAGCGCATGATCGTTGGCGATGACGGCGAGCTGACCCCGCAACGAGCCAATCTCAGTGATGAGATCACTCCCGACGAACTCACTCTCGAGTTGGCTGAAACCCTTTTCGCCACACCGCAGGAAGGCCGGGTTCTCGGCGTGGATCCCGAGACCGGCCACGAAATCGTTGCGCGCGACGGTCGCTACGGGCCTTACGTCACCGAGATGCTGCCGCCGCCGCCCGATGATGAGGGCACCGCTGTGGTCAAGAAAGGCAAGAAGCCGATCGGCCCTAAGCCGCGAACTGGATCACTGTTCAGTTCGATGGACGTTCAGACGGTGACCCTCGAGGATGCGCTCAAGCTGTTGTCGCTGCCACGGCTCGTCGGAGTCGACCCGGAGAACGGCGAGGAGATCACGGCGCAGAACGGCCGTTACGGCCCGTACCTCAAGCGCGGCAATGACTCTCGTTCGCTGACTGGTGAGGACCAGATCTTCGGCATCACTCTTGACGAGGCGCTGAAGATCTATTCCGAGCCTAAGCGCCGCGGGCGCCAGGGTGCCGCCACGCCTCCGCTTCGTGAACTCGGCACCGATGCGGCCTCAGGCAAACCGATGGTGATCAAGGATGGCCGGTTCGGCCCCTATGTCACCGATGGGGAGACCAACGCAAGCCTGCGCAAGGGTGATGATGTCCTCACCGTCACCGACGAGCGGGCCTCGGAGTTACTTGCCGATCGCCGGGCTCGCGGACCGGTGAAGCGAACCGCCACGAAAGTGGTGCGCAAGAAGTCACCGGCCAAGAAGTCGGCCGCTAAGAAAGCGGCCGCCAAGAAGGGGTGAGGCCAGCGGGTTCACGCCCGTAAGGCCACTCCCAGTAGAGCAATCACGCCCAGTCCGGCGATGAATACCGCCGTCACCCCCGCGATCGAAAGTGGCATGGGGCCGAATTCGGCTCGCAAAGAATTCATCGCCTGGCGGTGCTGGAACCATGCCAGCGTCAACGCCGTCAACCCGGTGACGATCAGCAGCGCCGCGAAGAGTTGCGGACTGATGAGTGGCTGGCGCAGTTGTTCTTTGGTCGTCAGGTATTCGAGAAACTGGTAGATCCCGAAACCGAAGGCGATCATCGAAGTAGAGGTGCGAACCCAGGCCATCAGGGTCCTCTCGAGGGCCAGTCGGGTTCGATCCGCAGCGAGTCGGGTGGATGCGTCGAGGGAACCTTCTGACATTGGCCCAGTCTGACATCGGCTCAGTGTGACATTTCCGGCAGATCACTGGGAGCGACCAGATTTACCGGCCGTGCCAGCTGGGTTGGAGCGGTCCGTCCGCGTAGTTCGACGATTTCACCGACGTTCCAGCACAGGGCCTCGGCATCGAGGGCACCGCTGACTGCGATGGCCGAAGCCAAAACATGCCCGACCTCGAGTTTGGCGAGTTCGGTCAGTCGGGCGGCCTCGTTCACGGGATCACCGATCACCGTGTATTCGAAGCGGGCCTGCGCGCCGATATGCCCGGCGATCGCCCGGCCCGACGACACCCCTATCCCGAATTCGGTCTGGCCCAGCACTGCGACGAGCTCGTCGTGTAGCTGCCGGGATGCGGCCAGTGCCGCACCCGCGGCGTCCGGATGCTCCAGTGGCGCGCCAAAGATGCAGAGCGCGGCGTCGCCGAGGAACTTGTTGACGAAACCCCCGTGCTCCTGGACGGTATCAACGACGACTCGAAAGAACTCGTTGAGCAGGCCGACGACTTCGCCGGGCGGGTGCGTCGCGGCCAACTGGGTCGAGCCCACCAGATCGACGAACAGCACTGCGACATCGCGTTCCTGGCCGCCCAGTTCGGTACCGCGCTCCAGAGCTCGGCGTGCGACGTCCTCACCGACGTACCGGCCGAACAGGTCGCGCATGCGCTGGCGTTCGCTCAGCTCGCGCACCATGTCGTTGAATCCGGCCTGCAACAGCCCCAACTCGCTGGCGTCATAGATCTGCATGTGGGCGTTGTAGTTCCCGCGCTGCACCTCGCTGAGAGCCCAGCGCAGCTGTCGCAACGGATCGGCAATCGCCATTGCCGACAGGATGTTTCCAGCCAGACCGATTACCAGTGCCGCGATGGCCATCAGCAGAATCGGGATGAGCATGCTGTCAGCTGAGGCCTGGAGCAATGAGAACTCGGTGGCGGCAACGGACAGCACGATCAGCAGCAGGGGTACCCCGGTGGACAGCACCCAGGCGAGCACAAGCCGGAACACCACGCTCGGTCGGCTGAAGTTCTCCGGAACACCGGCCCGCAACGCGGCCACGGCGACCGGGCGCAACACTCGCTCAGCTTGCAAATAGCCGATGATGGCCGTGGCAGTGGCGCCCAGAAGGGTCGCGACGGCCATGACCGGCGCGGCGTGACGTGCGACCGGCCAGCTCGCCGCGATGAACACCACCGCTCCCAGTAGCCAGTTGGTGATGCTGATCACGGAGCGGTAGCCAGGCATCCGCAACGCCAGGAGCCGGGCGCGTTCGGTATCGGCCGGATCATCGTCGGCGAGCAACGCGTCGCGCCGCTGCCAGCGGAACACTGGGGCGAGAAGTTTGAGGGTGATGAAGGCGCCGACGGTGAACGAGATGACGAGATAGCCAAGGAAGATCGCCAGGTTTGTCGCCGGAAGATCCTGCAGTTTGAGGCGGTCGGCAGGGGGGAGCCCGAACCTCAGGAAACCGAGGACCAGAAGTGCACCGATGATGTCGGCCTGCAACATGCCCAGGGAGAACACCGGCCACGGTGTACGCGCCACCCAGCGGGCGAATTCGCGTATTCGCCCGCGCGTGGCCGGCGCGCTGTTCACCAACTCACCGTAGCGGGCGAAAGCGGGGGAGCTACACCCCCTGTCTGAGGCACCGAACTGCTGTGTCGCCGGTGGTGGCGGGGTCGTGATGGGCAGCGCCGACTCAGCTAGTGTTAGCACGCGATGTCCGGGGTGTTCACGCGGTTGGTCGGCCAAGGCGCGGCCGAGACAGAACTGGTGGCTGCCGCCGTGGCGGCGCGGGGTGATTCATCTCACGTCGTGGTCAATGCCGGTGCGATGACGCACTCCTGGCTGATCACCGGCCCACCGGGGTCCGGCCGTTCGGTTGCCGCAGTTTGCTTTGCGGCCGCCCTGCAATGCACCTCCGACGGCGTTCCCGGCTGTGGGCACTGCCGGGCCTGCACCACGACGATGGCAGGTACCCACGCCGACGTCCGTCGCATCACGCCGGAGGGACTCTCGATCGGAGTAGATGAGATGCGCGCCATCGTCGCGACCGCGTCCCGGCGGCCGAGCACTGGCCGCTGGCAGGTCGTCGTCATCGAAGACGCTGACCGGCTTACCGAGGGCGCGGCCAACGCACTGTTGAAAGTGGTAGAGGAACCGCCGCCGTCGACGGTATTTCTGTTGTGCGCGCCCTCGGTCGATCCCGAGGACATCGCGATCACACTGCGGTCACGGTGTCGGCATGTCGCGTTGGTCACGCCGGCCGTGGAGGCGATCGCCGCGGTTCTGAGAGAGACCGATGGTCTCAGCGAGGAGGATGCGCACTGGGCGGCCTCGGTCAGCGGGGGGCACGTGGGTCGGGCACGTCGACTGGCCACCGACTCTGAGGCGCGGGACCGGCGCGCCCGGGCCCTGGGACTGGCCCGCGACGCCGCGACGCCCTCTCGTGCCTATGCCGCTGTCGAGGAACTTGTCGTGTCCGCCGTGGGAGAGGCACGCGCTCTCAACGTCGGCCGCGATGAAGCCGAGACCGAGGAACTGAGTACCGCGTTGGGTGCCGGCGGAACGGGCAAGGGCACGGCCGGTGCGCTACGCGGTTCAGCCGGTGCCCTCAAGGATCTCGAGAAGCGGCAGAAGTCGCGGCAGACGCGGGCATCCCGCGATGCCCTCGATCGGGCATTGATCGATCTTGCCACCTATTTCCGTGATGCGCTCATGGTGGCCGGGGGAGCACAGGCGGTGACGGCCAACCACCCCGATATGGCTGAGCAGGTGGCCGCACTGGCCGCGTACGCCGCCCCGGATCGACTACTGCGCTGTATCGAAGCTGTCCTCGCCTGTCGTGAGGCGCTGGCGACGAACGTCAAGCCCAAGTTCGCCGTCGATGCGATGGTCGCCACCGTGGGTCAGGCGCTTCGCGCCGCAGAGTAGAGTTAGCAACCGGCTTGGAGCCATGCCGCCTTAGCTCAGTCGGTAGAGCGATTCACTCGTAATGAATAGGTCAGGAGTTCGATTCTCCTAGGCGGCTCCATCTTTTCGCCGACGGTCTGGGGCTGCGGCCCCGGGCCTGACACCGGCTGGCCACCGGACTGTGGCCGTAGAGTCTGATCTGTGTCGGCTCGAGCGCGCGTCAAAAACGGACACCCTCCGAAGATCTGTAAGAGCTGCGGGCTTCCTTTCGAGTGGCGGAAGAAGTGGGCCAGGGACTGGTCCGACGTCCGATATTGCTCGGATCGCTGTCGTAAAGCCTCGCGCTCAGCGTGACCCCGGTCTGAACGCTCTCAGTTCGCTATCTCGTCAGTCGGAAAAGGCTTCGGCGGGGATCTCCCGCTCGCCGACAACGATCGCCGTGACGATCCGGCGAGCCACGTCCTCGGGCCTGAGGCCCTCACGTAGTCGCGGTGCGATACCGGAGATGGGTCGGTCGGCCAGACCGGTCTCGGTATGCGGTGGGCGGGCGTCGGTCACGGTGATGCCGGCGGCACGCAACTCGCGGGTGAGGGCCCGATCGGCGGCGGTCAGCGCGGCTTTGGACGCAGCGTAGGCCGCCATTCCGGCGAGAGGTTGTTCGGCGACCACAGCACTGATGTTGGCAATGAATCCGCGCGACTCGGTGAGCGCCGGGATGGCGGCCCGCATCAGCCACAGTGGTCCCAGGACGTTGGTGAGAAACAGGTCCTCGATGACCTCGTCGGCAGTGTCGGCAAGGGAACCGAAGGCCACGACACCGGCTGCGTTCACAAGCCCGTCGAGCGTGTTGTTGGCCGCAAGTGCGGCGGCAACGATCGTCCTGCCTGCCTCGGCGTCACGGAGATCGGCGGACACAAGGGTGGCGTCGATTCCCAGTGACTCGAGGGCATTTCGATCGCGGGCTGCCAACGTCAGTCGGGCACCGGCCTCAGCGAGTTGTTTCGCGATGTAGCGGCCGATACCACCGCTTGCGCCGGTCACCACGATTGAGGCGCCTTCGAGGGAACGTTCAGCCATGAGTCAACGCACGGTCTTCAGAACGACGACCACCCCGGCATCGGCCGCTTTCTGGCCCTGACCAGCAGACACTGAGCAGTCTCCCTCGCGAAAATCTATTCAGTCGAATTAAAACGCCATAATTGGGCGCTCCTGAACGCAACGTCCGATATTGTACGCTTCGTCCAGTACGCCACCCCGCGTAGCTACTTGAAGGTGAGAGATGATCCCTGAACAGTTAACTCAAGGCCAATTCGACACGGTGTACAACTTTCTGTCGCTGACAATCGCAGCACAGTTGTTCACCACGATCTTCCTGTTCTCCTCACGGAGTCGCGTTCTGCCCCGCTATCGGCAGGCCCTGGTGATCTCGGCGACGGTGACAGGCATCGCGGCTTACCATTACTTCCGGATCTTCGACTCGTTCAGGCACGCGTTCACCACCGACGCGGCCGGCGGACGCGGAATCTACACCCAGGCAGCCGGCGAGTCGTTCAACGAGGGCTACCGCTACGTCGACTGGCTCCTCACGGTGCCGTTGCTGCTGACCGAACTCGTGGTCGTACTGGCGCTGGCCAAGAAGCTGCAGGCATCACTGCTGGCGCGGTTGATCCCGGCCTCAGCGCTCATGATCGCCCTGGGCTACCCCGGAGAGATCAGCGCCGACAATATGACCCGCAACGTCTGGGGCTTGCTGTCGACCATTCCCTTCCTCTACATCCTCTATGTGTTGTTCGTCGAGCTGACCAAGTCACTGGACCGGCAGCCGGAGTCGGTGCGGAAGACCGTTAGTAATCTGCGCATCCTGTTGTTCGCTACCTGGGGCGTGTATCCGATCGCGTACCTCCTGCCCATCTACTTCGGCGACACCGGAGCTGACGCATGGGTGGGCAAGCAGATCGGTTACTCACTGGCCGACATCCTGGCCAAGTGCCTCTACGGCCTGCTGATCTACAAGATCGCCCGCCTGAAGTCCTACGCGGACGATCCCGCTTTCGCGGCCGAAGAAGGCCACCACGAGCAGGAGCGTGCTGCGGCCTAACCACAATGCCGGCCGTTGATGGTCGGATTGACGATGATGTCCCCCGGGAGAAATCCCGGGGGACATCATTTTTTGTGGGCTTGGGTATTTCCGGGGCGCACCCGTACTTTGGTCGTCAGCGGCGAGGTCGGAACTGAAGGTGTGTCATACCGCCCTGGGATAATGGCAGCATGTCCGAGACAACCTCGCCCCAGCCCGCGCCCGACAGTATCGACCGCGCCGACATGATTGATTTGTCCGACCCGATCGCCGGCGTGGTCGCCGTCGAAATCTCGCGCCGCATCGTCCGCCGTGGCATGACATGGGCTGAGCCGATGATCTCCGACCTGGCCGCCCAAGAGACAGTGCTGCGTCAAGAGGGCGGCATCGACTTGATGAAACGGGTCTTCGCGCAACGGTTCTACCGCAGGGTCGACGCTGAGGTGTTTCATCTGATCCGACGATGTGTGCCGCTGGCTCACGCCGAGTTCGCGATGTCGCGTATCGAGGATGTTCTGCGCAGGCACTTCGCTGACATCGTCGGTACGGCCGCCGCCTTCCTGCTCAGCCACGATCGTGACACGGCGATTCAGATGACGGCGGTCGCAGCCACGGTGGCCGGTCGTGAGGTGCACAGCGCGGTCATGGAGATCATCGGTCAAACCCATCTGCATGACGAGGCGGCATAGCCGCGACGTCAGCGTGGAGCCAGATAGCCGACCGGGCCTGAGGCGAGACACACTGTCAGCGCGGCGGTAGTGGCCCGAACTGTGATCACATCGCCTGCCCCGGACAGGCGGACGTACACCCGATTGAGGCCGGGTTTCACAGCCACCCTGGCTTCTGGACCTACCGGTAGGGACACGCGGATCGTGCCCTCGGAGTTGGCGAGGTAGTTGATCTCGGCGGTCCAATCGGCCGGCAGGAGGGGGCCGTCCAGCGGCATTTGAACGGGCGAATCCGGTTGAGCGAAATAGCCGCACTGCGGCTGGGGTCCCGGCACGATTGCCCGCACCCATGTCACGTTGGCGTCGACCAGATGGCCTGACGGTGTGAACATGCGCAGTCGGTCGGTGGAGTCGGCGAACGCGGGCCGTTCGCTGATAAGAGCGAACATGTGGCTTGCGAGGTTTTGCGGACCGGCGACCCGCTGCAGAATCACCGGGTCGACTTCCTGATCGAGCACGGGCGACGATGAGGTCCTGTGTGCATCCGCCAGACCGCGAATCGCATTCTGCAGGTAGGACTTTGTCGGGTTGTCCTGCCAACTGGTGAGGAATGTCCTCGTAGATAGCAAACTGCTGATGACGAACAGCACGGCCATGCAGGACACCAGAGCGCGACGACGCGGAGATGCGTTCAGCCACTGAGACTCTGGCCGGTTGGCTGCGCAGATGCCGACCGCGGCCAGCAGAGCAAGCATGACCACCAGATCGGGCAGGTACCGCAAAGTCTGGGCCAACTCCAGGGCGGTGAACGCCGAGGAACGCATCAGATAGATCGGAACTTGGCAGGCGATCACGTAGCCGGCGGCGACCAGCCACACTACTCCTACGGCGCGCTTTCGCATCATCGAGACCGAAATGGCGACGGCCAGTGCGAGCCAACCGAGAGCCATTGCCGCAACGGGTGGCACCGCCCATGGCGATGCCGGAACCCAGCGATGCCATACCCACGGGCCCCCGACCAGGCCGGGCACTATTCCGTGGGTGACCGATCGGCGCAACAGGTCCCACGTCATGGACGGATCCCAATTCCATCGTTGCTGATCGACCACCGTCACATAGAGCACGATCCATGCCCCCGTCAGCATCAGCATGGAGGTCCATAGCGGACGCCCACGAAGCCACACTGTCCGCAGCGCCGATCCGTGACCCTGTACGTGATAGAGCAGCACAGCCACGCTGAACGCTGCGAAAGGAATCACGGCCGACTTCTCGAAGAACAGCAGGCCGCCCAGAAACGCCAAAGTGGCAGTAACCGCGTAGCGTCGACGGCCGGTGCGTACCAACAGGATCGCGTCGCCGCACACCCACGCCAGTGCGGCCACCATCGGCAGATAGTTCAATGCCGCTGCCCACCAGGCGAAGCCCGGCAGGCCCAGTGGGGTGAACAATCCGAAACACAGCGCCACCAGCAGTACCGGGCGCCACCCGAGGATGATGTGAAGTGTGCGCAGCAGTGCCAGGGAAGCCATGAGCTGTAACACGATCAGGCTCATCGCCGGCCATATCCACACCAGCGGCGCCAACCGGGTGATAGTTCCGCCGAGCAGAAATGCCGCCGGCATCACATGGCCGTCGTGATCGGTGAACAGATAGGACGTTGACAACAGGGACCCGGTTCCGGCCCGGCCGACCAGAATCAAATCGTCCCAGTAGAAGTAACCGCCGAACGCCACCACCGCCCGAACAATCAACTGCAGCATGATCAGCGCCGCGGCCGCCGCGGCGACCGGTGGCACCCGCAGGGGCGGCCGAACAGACATCGCCTCGACTGTACGGGTGGGTGCACCAACAGCGCCGGTATGGTGGCCCAATGCGGGCACTGGTCACCGGGGCTGCCGGTTTCATCGGCTCGAACCTGGTCGACCGGTTGCTTGCCGATGGGCACGGTGTCGTCGGCATCGACGACCTCAGTTCCGGCCGGACGGCCAATCTGGACGTTGCCCGCGGCCAGTCCGGCTTCGCCTTTGTTGAGGCCGATGTCGTCGGCGCTGATCTCATCGGGTTGTTGGCCGAGGTCAAACCCGAGTTGGTCTACCACCTAGCGGCGCAGATCGATGTGCGGCGCTCCGTAGCCGATCCGCAGTTCGATGCGATGGTCAACGTCATTGGCGCGGTGCGCCTGGCTGAGGCGGCGCGGCGCAGCGGGGTTCGCAAGATTGTCAACGCCTCATCGGGCGGCGCCATCTATGGTGTGCCAAAGAATTACCCGACCAATGAGGCGGCACCGGCTGACCCGGCATCGCCGTACGGCGCTGCCAAACTAGCCGCCGAGGCCTATCTCAATAGCTTCCGGCATCTCTACGGACTGGACTGCACGCATATCGCGCCCGCCAACGTGTACGGGCCACGACAGGAACCACATGGCGAGGCTGGTGTGGTCGCCGTTTTCGCGCGGGCCTTGCTGGCCGGCGAGCCGACGACGGTGTTCGGTGACGGTACCAACACTCGCGATTACGTCTTCGTCGACGATGTGGTCGACGCCTTTGTCCGGGCGTCCGGCGATGCCGGCTCGGGCCAGCGATTCAATGTCGGGACCGGTGTGGAGACCAGCGACCGGACACTGCACACCGTGGTGGCCACCGAGGTCGGCGCAGCTGACCAACCACGATCTGCTCCGGCCAGATTGGGCGATCTGAAGCGGTCCTGCCTGGATGCCCGCAAAGCAGAGATGGTGCTCAGCTGGTCTGCTCGGGTTCGGCTTGAGGACGGAGTGCGCGCAACCGTGGATTACTTCCGAGGTTGCTAGCTTTCGGGGCCGCTAGCTTTCGGGTGTCCGCGCGCCCTCGAGCGCGATCGTGCGCGCCAATCGTGCGTAGCGCAGTTCGAGTTCCTTGAACCGCAGATAAGTACTCATCGTGGTGAATACGAACGCGATTACCAATGCGTAGAACAACAGATCAGTGCCGCGGTCCACGCCAAGCCAGTTAGCCACGACTGTGGTGTCGTCGGGCCGCAGAATCGCGTACACCGCCGCGAGGACAAAAAGTACGTATCCGACCTTGACCCAGGCCTTTGCCCTTGCATTGGTGCGTGACCGCAGCAGATACACCAGCAGAGTGACCACCGCGACGATCAGCAGCACCTGGATCCAGTTCATCTCCGCATCCTTCCTCGCAGGAATCCGTCGAAGACGATATTGACACCGTTGAGCAGAGGTTGCCCCTTGGACAGCGAATACTCCGTGTAGAGGATCTCGACGGGCTCCTCGGCCACCCGCCAACGGTTCTCATCGATCAGCGTGACGAACTCGCTGGCGTGACTCATCCCGCTCATCGTCAGGTTGAGGTGATCGGCGATGGTCTTATCGAATACCCGGAGGCCGTTGTGTGCGTCGGTGAGCCCGAGCCGTCGACTGCTTGGGCTCAGCCAGGCGGCTGCTCGGAGGATGAGTCGCTTCAGCGGCGGGGTGTGACTGATCGCCGAACCCGCGAACCGCGTGCCGATCACGATGTCGACATCGCCGCGTGAGAGCCGCTCCATCATCGACACCACATCTTTGACCCGGTGCTGACCGTCAGCGTCGAATGTAGCGAACACGGCGGCACCGGGTTGGCGGCGCGCGTACTCCACACCTGTCTGGATCGCCGCTCCCTGGCCCAGGTTCACCGGATGCGACACCACGTGGGCACCCGCACGCAGCGCAACCTCGGCGGTGTCGTCGCGGCTTCCATCATTCACACACACCACATGGGCGAACACCGCCCGCAGGTCTGCGACGACATCGCCGATGACCTGCGCCTCGTTGAATGCTGGAACGATGATCCAGACGCTGGACGTGTCGATGCCCACAACGTACACGCTGTTTGCCCGACGTTTCAGCGGTCGACGCGGGCCAACGCGGCCAGGTGCACGACGATCCCGACCAGTGGCCCACACAGTAATGCCACCACGGTCCTGGTCTCCAGGTTTAATGGCAGGGTCAACAGCAGGGCTGCTGCGACCGTTGCCGCCACCCAACCCAGCGAGTAGGCCCGATGCAGCGCCGCGGCCACCGTGGCCGCCCCGCTGAGGGTCAGGATGGCGATCGACACCGCGCCCGCGGTCAGCCAGGCCAACAGGGTGCCGGAGGTCTGGTACTCCGGGCCGAAGGCGACGTGCAGCAGCCACGGCCCCACTGATCCGGCGGCAATGACTCCGAGCGTTCCGACTGCGAGCACTACCGCAGCCGGCTTCGCCAGCGCCTGTAGCCGGGTACCGCGGCCGCCGGCTTGGTGATCGACAAAGTAGGCGATCAGATTTCCCTGCATGGCTGTCATTGGCACCAGCAACGGGGCGCGGGTCAGCGTCACCGCAAGGATCACGACGCCGCCAGCCGCGCCCAACTGCCCAGAGGTGGCTTTCAGTAGCACCGGGAAGCCCATCACCAGGATTGCGCTCGCACCCGATGCGGCGATCGAGTGCGACGCACCGCGAAGAAACACCGACATTCCGCCGGGCGTGCGTACTCGGGCCGCGGAGCGCGCACCGGAGGACATCGACAGCAGGAGTATCCACGCCACCGCACCACCGACTGTCGCCCAGAGGAACCCGACCAGACCCCAGCCGAGCAGGAACGTCGCGGTGGCAATCACAACTCGGATGACAGCATCGGTGACCATCAGCGATCCGTACTGCGTCCATCGGCCGGTACCGGCGAGCATCCCGAGCAGGGTCGCGTGCAGACAGAATCCGCCAAGACCGATGGACAGCAGTGCCACCGATAGCGGCCGCGCCTCGGCGAACACGTACGGGGCCCATGCCGGTGAGGTACCGGCCAACACGGCGGCTGCGGCGAGGCCGACCGCGGCGGCGACCCGCATCGGGTGGGTGCGCGGGCCGTGGGATGTGCCGAGTCCACCGCGTGCTGCTCGAACCTCGCGGGTTGATTCCTGCAGCAGCCCGTTCGCGGCGCCGGTGACCAGACCGAAGGCTCCCCAAAACACACCGAAGACCGAGAATCCAGCTGGATCGAGATTGCGCGCGGCTAGATACAGCACGGCGTAACCACACGCGGCGGTGATGGCCGTGGCCACCCCGACCCGTGTAACGCTGCCGCGTGCGACCGGTCCGGCACCCGTGCTGAGTGCGTCGAATCCGGTCCCACCGTCGGTCACAGCGACGGGACCTCGGTGGAATACAACCAGGCGTCCCATAGTGGCCGCAGCGACACCTCGGCGTAGTTCGCGGCCAGGCCGGTGAAGTCATCGGTCACGACGGTGCCGTGCCGGTGGCGGGTGGTCCAGTCGCGCAGCAGGGCGAAGAAGTTGTCATCACCGATGAGTCCGCGTAGCGCGTGCAAGGCGCACGCGCCACGTTTGTAGACGCGGTCATCGAACATGTCTGCCGGGCCGGGGTCGGACAGCAGTAGATCCTGAGGTTCGGCGACCAATCGTCGGTGATGCTGTCGGGCGAGTTCGTCGGCGCTGCGCCCACCGGAGTTCTCCGACCACAGCCACTCCGCGTAGCAGGCGAACCCTTCATGCAGCCAGATATCACGCCAGCGGCGCACAGTGACGCTGTTGCCGAACCACTGGTGGGCGAGTTCGTGGGCGATCAGGCGCTCAGCGCTACGGGTGCCGTCACAGTGATTGGAGCCGAAGATCGACACCCCCTGCGCCTCCAGGGGGATCTCCAACTCGTCATCGGTCACCACCACGGTGTAACCGTTGGTCAGTGGGTAAGGCCCGAACAATTTGATAAAGAGCTTCATCATGTCGGGCTGACGGGCGAAATCGTGGTTGAAGTTCGTCCGTAGGCGATCCGGCAGGATCGCCTGCATCGGCACCGGGGTCTTGGATAGCCGGTGAGCGGAATACATGCCGATCTGCAACGTGGCCAGATAGGTCGATGTGGGCTCCGGCTGCTCGTAGGTCCATACGGTTTGACCGGCCCGGACACGTCGCGACACCAACTCACCGGCAGCCACCGCATAGTAGGGGCTGTCGGTGCTGATCGCTATCCGGTAACTGGCCTTCGAGCTGGGATGATCGTCGCAGGGGAACCAGGTTGGCGAGCCGTTGGGCTGGCCGGCGACCAGTACGCCGTTGGACAGTTCCTCGAAACCGACTTCGCCCCAATGAGTTCGGATCAGGCGGGGCGCACCGCCGTAGCGGACCACGATCGACATTGCCGAGCCCGCTGGAAGCGGATCGGCCAGGCGAATTCGCAGCTTGCCTCCCGAGGCGCCGAAGTGGGCCGGCCGGCGTCCGTTGACCGTGATTTTTGTCGCACTCATGGAGTCGGACAAGTCCAGTGTGAACGTCTGCAGGGACGCCAGCGTCGCGGCGGTAATCATCGCTGTACCGCTGAGCCTATTGCTGGCGACCTTGTATTCGAGCTCGAGTTCGTAGCGCGACACCCGATAGCCGAAGTTACCGTTGTTCGGCAGATAGGGGTCGATGACCGGAACCTTGCGAACTTTCTTCGCCTGATTTTTCACGTATCCGCTGCTTCGGGCATGCGGTCTGCGTTCCGGGGCTTCTTGCGCGAAACCTGCCACGGGGCAATGGGATTGCCCTGCCAGCGCGTCGATGGCGGAACCTCGTCGCCCCGCATCACCAGCGAGGCCGGGCCGATCGTTGCACCCGCACCGATGCGTGAGGCAGGCAACGCGACGCAGTGTGTGCCCAGCGTCGCGCCGTTCTCCAGAACGACGGTGTCCAACCGCATGATCCGGTCGTGGAAAAGGTGGGTCTGCACCACACAACCGCGGTTCACGGTGCTGCCGTCGCCGAGTGTCACCAGGTCCGCCTCAGGCAGCCAGTACGTCTCGCACCACACGCCACGGCCGATCTTGGCACCCAGCGCCCGCAACCACAGGTTCATCACCGGCGTCCCACTAGCGGCGCGAGCGAACCATGGTGCGGCAACCGTCTCGACGAAAGTGTCCGACACCTCGTTGCGCCAGACGAAGGATGACCACAGCGTGTGTTCACTCACCCGGATGCGGCCAACCACAAGCCATTTCGCTATGACCGCGGAAGCGCCCGCCACTGCTCCGGCGATCAGCAGCACAACCCCGCCGCCCAGCGCTGCCCAGCCGTAACCGCCGCGCAAAGCCAACATCTGCAGAGCAGCAAGGGTGACCACCCCGATCGCGAACGTCACCATCACCGGCAGCAGTCGGCAGGTCTCTACGGCGCCGCGCATCACCTTCAGCCGCATCGGTGGGTTGTAGGTCAGCGCGAGATCAGCCTTATCGGCGTTGCGGCGCAGACGAATTGGAGGGCTCCCGAGCCATGATGACCCTGTTTTCGCCTTGAAGGGTGTCGCCGACAGCACCGCCACCAAACCATCATCGGGAACCCGTCGGCCGGGCTGGGTGATGCCGGAGTTCCCGAGGAACGCGCGTTTGCCGACAGTAGCTGTGGCGACATGGATCCAGCCGCCGCCCAGTTCGTAGGACGCAACCATGGTGTCGTCGGCCAAGAAGGCGCCATCCTCGACCACGGTGAATTTCGGCGTCAGCAGTGCAGTCGATATCTCGGTGTTCCGGCCGATCTTGGCACCCAGAATCCGCAGCCATACCGGCGTGAGCAGGCTCGCGTACAGCGGGAACAGGTAGTTGCGCGCGGCATCCATCAGTCGTTCGGTGGCCCACAGTTGCCAGCCCACCCGGCTGCGGACCGGGTGGTAGCCCTCACGCAGTCCCAGTGAGAGCATCCGCACCCCGATGACCGTCAGCAGTGCGTAGACGGCCAGCGCGACCAGTGTGGCCACTGGAATCCATGGCGCCGCAGCCTGCATTGCTTCGCCCAGCGAAACTGTTCCCCGGGCGGTCCAGGCCAGCACCGACAGTCCGGCTGCCAGGGAGGCCAAGGGCAGCGCACCGAGCAGCAGTGAGGACAACCCATAGATGGCTACCCAGTGCGCGGCCCGTGGCGGGCGGTGGTCGGGCCACGGATGGCGGGCCTTGCCTGATTTCACCGCAGGCGAGCCCTTCCAATACTGATTGTTCTTGACCTTGCCGATGACTGCTGAACCCGGGGCGACATCGGCGTTCTTGCCGATCACCGCTCCGGGCAGCAATGCCGTGCGCGCGCCGATCGTCGCGTCATTTCCGATGGTGATCGGCCCGACGTGGAACTGGTCGCCGTCGATCCAGTGCCCGGTCAGATCCACCTCCGGTTCGACCGAACTGCGGTGACCCAGGCTCAGCATGCCGGTCACCGGTGGTGCCGAGTGCAGATCGACGCCCTTGCCCACCGAATTGCCCAGTGCGCGGGCGTAATACACCAGCCAGGGTGCACCAGCTTGATTCTCCGCGCCACTAGCGTCAGCGAGCCGCTCGGCCAGCCACACCCGAAGGTGCTCGGAGCCGCCGCGGCGGTAGGTGCCCGGCTTGAGTCCGGTCAGCAGGACCCTGGCACCGACGACGGCAATGCCCATGCGGCCCAGTGGGGTGATGAAGGTAACGAACGCCGCCGCGATCACCCACCAGTTGATCGTCACCAGCCACGGCACCGGGAACAGCGTGGCTGCGAGATTGTTGATCAAGGCGAGCCAGGTCACCCACTGCAGACCGGTCAGTGTCGCCAGGGGCACCGTGAGCAGAACCTGTATCAGCCGGGTGAATAGCGGTGTGGGCGCGACCACGCGCGGCGTGACAGCGACAGGTGCCGGATTTTTCTTGTCGAGATCGTCAAGGAAACCCGCCAGCGAACCGAGTCGGGGATGGTCGTAGAGCAGGGCAACTGTCATCGAGGGATAACGGTTACGCAAGGCGACCACCAGTTGCGCCGCCGAGAGCGAGCCGCCACCGAGGGCGAAGAAGTCGGCCTCCGGTCCCTCGATACTCGCGCCGAGGGCATCCCGCCACAGCCCCGCAAGCCAGCCCATGGTGCCACCGAGTTCCGGGCCGTCGTGTTCGATGTAGCCCGGCGGCGGCCACGGCAACGCATCGCGGTCCACCTTTCCCGACGTTCGAGTCGGGAGTTCATCCAGTAGTACCAGGCGGGGCACCATCGCGGCGGGCAGTGACTCAGTGAGGTGCGCGCGTGCGGTCTCCAGATCAAAAGCCGGGTCGGCCGAGGCGATGTAGCCCACCAAAACCGGTGTGCCGCTCGCGGTCTTGCGCACGGCGGCCGCACCGCCGCTGACACCGGGAAGGTGCACCAGCGCGGAGTCGACCTCGCCGAGTTCAATGCGGCGGCCACCGACTTTCACCTGATCGTCGGCGCGGCCCTGGAAGTACAGACCCTCGGGTTCCAGCCGTACCAGGTCGCCCGAACGGTAGGCGCGACTCCAGCCCAACGACGGCATCGGCGCGTACTTCTCGGCGTCCTTGTCCGGATCCAGGTAACGCGCCAGTCCGACGCCGCCGATCACCAATTCGCCCACTCCGCCGAGTTCCACCGGGGCGCCGGTGTTGTCGACGACGGCCAGGTCCCAGCCGGCCAGGGGTAACCCGATGCTGACCGGGCCGACGCCGTCGAGCCTGGCCCCGCATGCCACCACGGTGGCCTCCGTCGGCCCGTAGGTGTTCCACACCTCGCGGCCGTCCACCGCAAGGCGCTCCGCCAATTCCGGCGGGCAGGCTTCTCCGCCGAAGATCAGCAGCCGCACCGCTTCCAGGGCCTCAGCCGGCCACAAGGCCGCAAGAGTGGGCACCGTCGAGACCACGGTGATATCCCGCGATACCAGCCAGGGTCCCAGGTCCATACCGCTGCGCACCAGGGCGCGCGGTGCCGGCACCAGGCAGGCGCCATGTCGCCAGGCCAGCCAGATCTCCTCGCAGGAGGCGTCGAAAGCGACTGACAATCCGGCCAGTACCCGATCGCCGGGCCCGATCGGATTTTCCTGCAGGAACATCCGCGCCTCGGCGTCGATGAATGCCGCCGCATTGCGGTGAGTGACCGCCACTCCCTTTGGCACGCCGGTGGAGCCGGACGTGAAAATGATCCAGGCGTCATCGTCGACCATTGGAGTCGCGGCAGTCCAACCGCGCGAGACGCCCGGGCCCCGCGTAAGACCCGCATCGGTGATGACCCCCGCCACGGCGGCCTCGCCGAACACCAACTCGGCGCGCTCCTCGGGGTCGTCGGCATCGACCGGCACGTAGGCCGCACCGCATGCCAGGACCGACAGGATGGCCATGTACAGCGAGTAGCTGCCGGAAGGCATGCGGATCCCGACACGGTCCCCCCTACCGATCCCGCGTGCGGAAAGCCAGCGTGCGCCTTCCTCAAGATCGGCGACCATCTCGGAATAGGTCAACTGGACCTCGCCGTCGTCGATGCCAGGGGCGTCCGGGAAGCGGCCGGCGGTGTCATAGAGGATGTCGATCAGCGTCCGCGGGGAAGGGGCTTGCCCCGATCGCAGGTATTGAGAGGGAATCTGGGGCATCGCCACGTCTGGGAATCCTAGGTGCTAACAGCCGCCGGTGCCCCGGTGTCGCACGCAGCGTTCAAACCTGAGACACTTGCCGGGCAGAGGGGAGTATTCCTTCGCCGCGGTGTCGTCACCACGTCGGCCGTCTATCGGCCTTCCGGTACCTCGGGCCACTGGCGGTGGCGGAAGAGA
>Ga0164294_10002210_pt1 | contig 17728 bp, 14 predicted proteins | sample GEODES005metaG_FD_111479 | JGI IMG/M metagenome (GOLD analysis project Ga0164294, IMG submission 111479) | Oligotrophic lake water microbial communities from Sparkling Lake, Wisconsin, USA - GEODES005 metaG | ecosystem: Environmental > Aquatic > Freshwater > Lake | place: USA: Sparkling Lake...
CGAAACACCGGTGGCGGCGAGATCGGCCGCGGCGGCCGACACCGCCCGGTTGATCGAGACCGCCCCCTGCGAACCGCCGAACACCAGCAACACGGTGGCATCGGAGTCGAATCCGAAGTGCCGGCGTGCCTGTTCGCGCAGGGCAACCCGATCCAGGTCGGTGATTGAGGCCCGCAGTGGCATGCCGACAACCTCGGCGCGAGCAAGACCGGATCCTGGCACCGCAGCGAGCACCCGTCGGGCGATGCGCGCGCCGATCCGATTGGCCAGACCGGCGCGAGCGTTCGCCTCGTGAACCACGACCGGCACCGGTCGAGAACGGCGGCCACCGCGCCACGCCGCCAGATAGGCCGGTACTGCGACATAACCGCCGAATCCGACCACCACGTCGGCGCGGGCGTCAGCGAGCACGGTTCGGCACTGGCCGACCGCCGCTCGAACCCGCCACGGAAGCCGGAACAGGTCGGCATTGAGCCTGCGTGGCAACGGGACCGCGGATACCAGTCGCAGCGGATAGCCCCGGTCGGGTACCAGCCTGCTCTCCAGGCCCCGCGCGGTGCCCAGAGCAGTGATACGTAGCGCCGGATCCAGCGCGATCAGGGCATCGGCGACGGCCATCGCAGGTTCGATATGCCCGGCGGTGCCACCGCCGGCCAGCACGATCGACAATGCGTCCGCGTCACCGGGGCCCGATACGCCGTTGACCCCCGACCCGCTCACCCGTAACGCTGACCTTCCAATGTGCGGGACCGCCGCGACCGGCCGGTCCCCTGTTTCGTCTGTGCTTTCACAGCACCACCGCGACGCTTCTGCGCTGCAGGGCTCTGGAGGCTCTGGTGCCCCCGCGCCGTCGTGGCTTTGGTTGCCGTCTTGGCCTGCTTACCGGCAGCAGTGACGGTACCCGGCACCCGCTTACCGGCTTTCTTCGCGGGCTTGGCCTTGTTGCCGGGCTTGGCCTTCCGGACCGCCTTGGCGGGCACGGCGGTCCGCTGCGGCGCCCGCGACCGATCGCGCACCGCACGGGCGGGCAGGTACGGCTCGGGCATTGGCAGCCGCAGCAGGCGATTCATCCGGTCGTCGCGGCCGGCACGCAGCGCCGCGACCGCCGGTGGTTCGTGGCGAGCCGCGTTCGCCATCAGGCCCACCATGAATAATGTTGTCGCCGTTGAGGTTCCGCCGGCTGAGATCAGCGGCAGCTGAATCCCGGTGACCGGCAGCAATCCCACTACGTATCCGACGTTGATGAAAACCTGACCGATCACCCACGCGGTCGCGGTGGCGGTCAGCAGTCGCAGGAACGGATCCGCCGATCGCCGGGCGATCCGCATGCCGGTGTAGGCGAACAGGCCGAAGAGTGCGAGCAGGCCGAAGGCTCCGATGAAGCCGAGTTCCTCTCCGACGATGGCGAAGATGAAGTCGTTGTGGGCGTTGGGCAGGTAGTTCCACTTGGCGGTTCCCTGACCCAGCCCGTCCCCGAAGACACCCCCATTGGCCAGCGCGAACTTGGACTGCCGGGCCTGGTAGCCCGCGCCCTGGGTGTCGGCTCCGGGGTCCAGCCAGGATTGCACCCGGGCCGACCGATAACCGGCGGAAACCGCCAGGATCGCGGCGGCGGCGACGGCGGCGAGCAACGAACTGACGAAGACCTTCAGCGGCAGGCCGGCGAACCACAGCAGCGCGAGCAGGATGATGCCCAGCGACACCGTCTGGCCGAGGTCAGGTTGGGCGACGATGAGCGCCAGGGCGATCACCGCCGCCGGGATCAACGGAATCAGCATTTCCCGCAGGGAGGCTCGCTCCATCCGGCGAGCGGCCAACAGATGCGATCCCCAGACGACGAACGCGATCTTGGCCAGTTCGGACGGCTGCATCGACAGCCCGCCGATCATGAACCAACCGCGGGTGCCGTTGGCCACCCGGCCGATCCCGGGGACAAGGACCGCAATGAGCATCACGATGGTGACCGAGAAGGCGAAAAAGGCCGTGGCGCGCATGAGGCGAACCGGCAGCCTCAGCGCGAACCAGCAGGCGAAGATTCCCACCGCCGCCCAGAGCAACTGTCGATTGAAGATGGACCACGGCGAGCCATCTTCGTCGTAGGAGTGCACTCCGGAGGCCGAGAGCACCATGATCAGTCCGAGCGTGGTGAGCAATCCGGCGACCGAGATCATTAGGTGAAACGAGGTCAGCGGCCCGGCGAACCAGGCGCCGAACCGGAAGGGTCCGAACCTCGGCCGCGGCGACGCGGTGCCCGAATCGCCCCCGGTTGATCCTGAATCTGGGGATCCTGAATCGGCAGCCTTCCGCCGCCAGCCGACCCATCGGGCTAACCCAGAGTGGGCTAACCCAGATTGGGCTAACCCCGATTGGGCTGACACAGATTGGGCTGACCCTGACTGGGCTAACACAGGGCGCATGCCGTTACCGGGCCACGGCGCGAACCGCGGCCGCGAAGGCGTTCCCACGATCGCCGTATCCGGCGAACTGATCGAACGACGCCCCGGCCGGGGCCAACAACACCGTGTCTCCGGGCCGCGCCAAGTCGGCGGCGGCGGCGACGACCTGGGTCATCACCCGTTCGCCCAGGCCGGGCCCGGTCGCATCGACCATTCGAGTCCCATGAGTACCGCCTGCCTCAACAGTCCCATGCATCCCAGGAGTCCCATGCATCTCAGCATCCTCCCGCGTCACAACCTCAATGACCGGGACATCGGGCGCGTGTCGCGATAACGCCTCGGCAAAGGCGGCGCGGTCACGACCGATGAGCACGACCCCGGCCAGTCGGTCGGCGACCTGGGTCACGGCGGCGTCGACGGATGCACCCTTGAGCAGGCCGCCGGCCACCCACACCACCCGCGAAAAAGCCAGGATCGACGCCTGTGCGGCGTGCGGGTTGGTGGCCTTGGAGTCGTCGACGTAGCGCACGCCGCCGATGACGCCGACCTCCTCGGCGCGGTGCCGGCCGACCTGGAATCCGCCGAGAGCGGCTTCGATCGCCCCCGGCAGCACCCCCACCGCGCGGGCGAGGGCCGCCGCGCCCAGGGCGTCAAGGATCCCGACCGGTCCGGCCACCGGTATCACCTCGACCGATGCCAGCGTCAGATCGTCGGCGAAAGCGCGGTCGACGAGCACACCATCGCGGACCCCGAGTTCACCGGGCGCCGGGACGCCGAGCCGAAAGCCGGCCTTAACCGAAGCTGCGGCGCGGGGCAGCAACGCAGACGCCGCCGCGTCGTCGAGACCCACCACCGCCACCCGGCCGTCGAGGGCACGGGCCTTGGCCGCCGCATACGCCTCAAAACCGCCATGCCAGTCGAGATGATCCTCGGCCACGTTGAGCACGACACCGGCCTCGGGTCGCAGCGACGGCGACCAGAACAGCTGGAAGCTCGATACCTCCACGGCCAGCAGGTCAGCAGGCTGGTCCAGCACGTCGAGAACAGGGTCGCCGATGTTGCCGCACAGCACCGCAGACCGCCCGTCGGCGATGAGCATGTCGTAAAGCATCGAGGTAGTGGTGGTCTTGCCGTTGGTCCCGGTCACCACCAGCCACCGCCGCGGCGGCCCGTAGATGCCGGCCGCATCCAGGCGCCAGGCGAGTTCGACGTCACCCCAGATCGGAACACCCGCCCCCGCTGCGGCAACCAGAACCGGCGCCGTCGGCGCAAACCCCGGACTGGTGACAACCAGATCGAAACTCCCGGCTCCCGCGATCGCCTCGGCCATGGAGATCCCGGTGGCGCCGCCCAGCCCGCGGGCTGCGGCCTCGTCGTCGTCGCAGACCGTCACCTCGACATCCTGAGATGACAGCGCGCCGACCACCGCGCGTCCGGTAACCCGCGCACCGGCCACCAGTACCCGCGCTCCCGGCGCCAGCGGCAACGATTCGGCCGGCATGTCAGTCGCCAATGGCGGTGAGCCACTCGCTGTAGAACAACGCCGCCCCGAGCCCGCAGGCGATCGCGGTAAGCAGCCAGAACCGGATGATCACGGTGGTCTCAGCCCAGCCCACGAGTTCGAAGTGATGATGGAATGGCGCCATCCGGAACACCCGCCGTCCCGTCGTGCGGAACGCCAGGATCTGCACCACCACCGACGTGACCTCGGCGACGAACAACGCGCCGAGTACCACCGCGAGCACCTCGGTGCGACTGGTGATGGACAGTCCCGCAATGATGCCCCCGAGTGCCAGTGACCCGGTGTCGCCCATGAAGATCTTCGCCGGGGCGGCGTTCCACCACAGAAAACCGGTACATGCCCCGGCGGTGGCGGCCGCAATCAGCGCCAAGTCGAGCGGATCGCGGACGTTGTAGCAGCCCAGGCCGGGAGCGGTGGCGCAGGCGTTGCGGAACTGCCAGAACGTGATCAGCACGTAGGCGGCGCTGACCATGGCCATACAACCGGCCGCCAGTCCGTCAAGGCCGTCGGTGAAGTTCACCGCGTTCGACCAGGCGCTGACCACCACGATGACGAACAGCACGAACAACACCGGCGGCAGGGCCACCGTGGCGATCTCCCGGACATACGACAACTGCCTACTGCCGGGGGTCAAGCCGTCGGCGTTGGCGAACTGAAGGACCAGGATGCCGAACAGCGTGGCGGCGGCGATCTGACCGACCGTCTTGGCGGTCTTGTTCAGGCCGAGGTTGCGCGACCGGCGGATCTTGATCAGATCGTCGAGAAAACCCACCGCACCCAGCGCTGTTGCCAAGCCCAACACCAACAACCCCGAGGCGGACGGCCCGGTGCCGCCGAGCACCGCCCCGACCAGGTGCGCGCCGAGATAACCCGCCCAGATCCCGGCCAGGATCGCCACCCCGCCCATCGACGGGGTGCCGCGTTTGGCATGGTGACTGGGCGGTCCGTCGGCGCGGATTTCCTGCCCGAAGCCCTGTCGGGTGAACAGCCGGATCAGCGCCGGCGTGAGCAGAATCGCCACCGCAAGCGAGATGCCGACGGCGAACAGGATCAGTCTCATCTGGGTGCTTTCCGGCCCGGGTCCCCGGCCGCCACCAGCGCCTCCGCCAACGACCCGAGACCGGCCGCGTTCGACGCCTTGACCAACACCACGTCCCCGGGCGCCAGTTCCGCGCGCAGCAGTGCCAACGCAGCGTCGACATCGGGAACCATGACCGACTCCGATCCCCAGGAACCCTCCATGATCGCCCCGCGGTGCATGGCGTTCACAGGCCTCCCGGTTCCGACGACGACGAGCCGACTGATATCTAAGCGCACCGCAAGCCGCCCGAGTCGATCGTGTTCGGCAATCGAGTCCTCGCCGAGTTCGCCCATCTCACCGAGCACCGCCCAACTGCGGCACGGATCCGACGATTGTCGCGCCATCACCGCCAGCGCCTGCAGTCCGGCCCGCATGGATTCGGGATTGGCGTTGTAGGCGTCGTTGATGATGGTCACCCCGTCAGAGCGGGCGTGGACTTCCATCCGGTGCCGCGACGCCGGCGCGGCACCCGCCAGCGCATCGGCGACCTGTTCGAGGGTGGCACCGCATTCGATTGCCACCGCCGCGGCGCTGAGCGCATTGCCGACCTGGTGCTCGCCGTGGACTGCCAGCGCAACGGCCACCCGGCCGGCCGCGGTGACAAGGGTGAACCGGGGACGAGCGAGTTCGTCGAGTTCGACGTCCTCGGCCCGGACGTCCGCGCTAACGCTTCGTCCGACGGTTCTGATCCGTGCCGTCGTCCGGTCCGCCATCGCGGCCACGAGTGGGTCATCGGCATTGAGAATCACCACGCCGGGCGGCCCGACCGCCTCGACGAGTTCGCCTTTGGTCTGAGCAATCATCTCCCGCGAGCCGAACTCGCCGAGATGTGCGGTTCCGACGTTGAGCACCACCGCGATCGAGGGCCGCGCGATCCGCGCGAGGGCGGCGATGTTTCCCGGATGCCGCGCCGACATTTCCAGCACCAGAAAATCGGTCTCCTCGGTGGCCTGCAACACCGTCCAGGGCAGGCCGAGTTCGTTGTTGAACGACCCGGGCGGCGCCACCACCTCACCCAGGGGGCGCAAGACCGACGCGATGAGATCCTTGGTCGACGTCTTGCCCGACGATCCGGTGATTCCGACGATGCGGAGTCCGCGGTCGGCCAGGTCGGCGGCCACCACGGTGGCGAGAGTGGCCAGTGCGCCCAACACGGCGGCGCCGGAACCGTCGCTGTCGTGCTCGAACACCCCGGCCTGGGCATCGGATGCCACCGCCGGTGGAACCACGATGGCCGGTACGCCGACCGGTCGGGCCGCCAGCACGGCGACCGCGCCGGCGGCCACGGCGGCGGCGGCGAAGTCATGACCGTCGGAATTGGCTCCAGGTAACGCCAGGAACAGCCCGCCGGGGACGATGGCACGCGAATCGAACTCGACCGGCCCGGTCACCGGCGTCGATGCCGCCTCGGCCGGGTCGATATCGGCCAGCCTGCCGCCGACGATGTCGGCGATCTGGGCCACGGTCAGAGCGATCACCGCGCGAGATCCTCCAACGCGCGCGCCAGTTCGTCGCGGTCGTCGAAAGGCCGGGTGGTTCCGCCGGCCGTCTGACCCGTCTCGTGGCCCTTACCGGCGATCACCACCACGTCGCCGCGGCGAGCCCAGCCGACGGCATGGGCGATCGCCGCACGCCGGTCGGCGATGTCGAGCACCAGCGCGGCCGGATCCCGGGTGGCGGCAGTCGCCCCGCCGACGATGACGGCCCGAATCGCGTCCGGATCCTCGTCGCGCGGATTGTCGTCGGTCACGATCACCAGATCGGCGATCTCGGCGGCGACCCGACCCATAGGCTCCCGTTTCCCGGCGTCGCGGTTACCGCCCGCGCCGAAAACCACGGCCAGCCGCGCGCCGGGTCTGTGCAGCGTCTCCAGCACCGCGCGCAGCGCGCCGGGCTTATGCGCGTAGTCGACGACCGCCAGAAAATCCTGACCTCTCTCGATCACCTCGAGTCGGCCCGGAACCGAGGCCGTGCGCAGTCCGGGTGCGGCCTGCTCGGGAGATACCCCGACCGCGTCCAACATGGCCAGCGCCAGCAATGCGTTGGCCACGTTGTAGCGCCCGGGGAGCCGGATGCGCAATCGATGGCGCACCCCGGCCGGGTCGACGGCGCTGAACTCTTGAAGTCCGGCCCGCGGATCTCCGTTGAGGACGACGACGTCCTCGACATACCAATCCGCTGGTTGGCCCGTCACGCTGACGGTGACCGCGGCCCGGGCGCGCTGCGCCATGGCCCGGCCCGCCTCGTCGTCGACACACACCACAGCGAGTTGGGCGTGCGTCGGGGAATCAGGATCGAAAAGTCGTGCCTTGGCCTCGAAGTAGGCCTCCATCGTCGGGTGAAAGTCGAGATGGTCACGCGAGAGATTAGTGAAACCCCCTACCGCAAAACGGATTCCGTCGACTCGCCCGAGTTCGAGCGCGTGACTGGACACCTCCATCGCCACCGTGTCGACACCGCGTTCCACCATCACCGCGAGCAAGCCCTGAAGCGCGGGAGCCTCCGGTGTGGTCAGCACACCGGACACAACGGAGGTGGGCACATCGGAGTCGGCGATCCGTACTCCCACGGTGCCGATCAGTCCCGCTGTCCGGCCCGCGGCGAGCAATCCGGCCTCGATCAGATACGCGGTGGTGGTTTTACCGGAGGTACCGGTGACCCCCAGCACCGCAACGCGATCAGACGGGTGCCCGTAGACATCGGCGGACAGTGCCCCGAGCACCGAACGCGGCGCGGGATGCACCACCACCGGCACCGGCGGGGAGTCGACACCGAGCAGGCGACGGATCACCGCCACACCGTCGGCATCGGTGAGCACCGCGACAGCGCCGGCCTCGACTGCGGCCGCGGTGTGCTCGGCCCCGTGCACCGTCGCCCCGGGCAGTGCCGCGAACAGGTCTCCGACAACTGCATCCTGGGCGCGCAGAGTGACACCGCGAACGCGAACATCAGGCACTCCCGTGGCACCGGCGGACGCTGGCCCGAACCTGGCCGAACCTGGGCCGATCCCGGCCGGCACCGCGCCGATTCTGGCGGCCAGTGTCGTCAGGGGCAGGCCGGGTGTCGTGCGCGGCCGCAAGGCAATCGTCAACGCACGCCACCTCTCGTCAGCCGGCCATCTGATCGGCCCTTTACCCTACCGAGCAGGCGCGTCCGAATGCCTTAGGCGGCCTCAAGGGTCAGTGGCGGGCCGGGATCTGGGGAGAGCGGGACGTTGTCGCGCTGCAACAGCCACGCGGTGATGCTGCGGAAGAGGGGGGCCGCCGAATGGCCAGGGGTCCCGTCGGAGTTACGGACCGGAGCGTCCATCATCAAACCGACGACGTAGCGCGGGTCGTCCACCGGAGCCATGCCGGCGAAGGTGATCCAGTAAACGTCGTCGTAGTAGCAGCCGCAGCCTGGGTTGATCTGCTGGGCGGTACCGGTCTTGCCCGCGATCTGGTATCCCTCGACGGCGGCGGCGGCGCCGGTGCCCTGCTGGGTGCCCATCGGATCGCGCTGAACAACCGCCCGCAACATGTTGCGCACTGTGCGCGCGGTCTCCGGCGAGACAACCCGGATACCGCCGGGCTGGGGTTCGGCGGTAGTGGTTCCATCCGCGGCGATGGTCGCCTTGACGATCCGTGGCGGGATCCGCATTCCGTCGTTGGCAATGGCCTGATACATCCCGGTCATCTGCAGGAGGGTCATCGAAAGACCCTGTCCAATGGGGAGATTGGAGAATGTACTTCCCGACCACTGGTCAATCGGCGGGACGATTCCCGCACTCTCCCCCGGCAGGCCTACTCCCGTGCGCTGACCCAGCCCGAACTTACCGAGCATCTCGTAGTAGCGCTCCGGGCCGATCCGCTGGGCCAGCATCAGGGTGCCGACGTTGGACGACTTCCCGAATATTCCGGTGGTGGTGTACGGCATTACACCGTGACCCCACGCATCGCGGATGTTCACCCCGCCCATGTTGATCGAACCGGGAACCGACAGCACCTCATCGGGATTGGACAGTCCGAATTCGATCACCGACGCCGCAGCGACGATCTTGTTCACCGAGCCGGGTTCAAACGGAGACGTCACCGCCAAGTTACCGATCTGCCGGTCGGATTGCCTGCCGACGTCCTGACTGGGATCGAAGGTGTTGTCGTTCGCCATCGCCAGAACCTGGCCGGTCTTGGCGTCAAGCACCACCGCGGAAACGTTCTTCGCGCCCGATGCGTTCTTAGCCAGTTGCACCTGTTGTTGGACGTAAAACTGGATATCGCTGTCGAGAGTCAACTGCACGGTCGAACCGTTGACGGCGTCGTGGCGGTTTCGGTAACTGCCCGGGATCACCACACCGTCGGAGCCGCGGTCATAGGTGACCGATCCGTCGGTGCCGGCCAACACTGAATCCATCGACTCCTCGAGGCCCATCAGGCCGTGACCGTCCCAGTCGATCCCGCCCACGACGTTGGCGGCCAGGGATCCGCCGGGGTACTGACGGATGTCCTGACGCTCGGCGCCAACCTCGGGGAATTTCTTCGAGAGCGCCAGTGCGATGGCTGGATCGACGGCCCGGGCCAGGTAGACGAACGTTTCGGTGCTGCGGAGTTTCTTGAGCACTGTCGCGTAATCCGGCGCATTGTTCAGTTTGGCCGAAACGTCCCGGGCGATCTCCCGTAGCCGCTGCTCCGGGTCCGGAGCCGTGGGCGACTTCAGCTTGGCTTCGGCGAGTTGCTCGCGGACCTTGTTCGGCTGGAACGTCAGTGCCCGCGCCTCGGTGGTGAACGCAAGCTTGTTGAAGCTGTTGTCCACCACGCTGCCCCGGACTGCCTTTTCGACGTCGGTGACCTTGAGTTGCCCGGCGGCCTGAGCGCGCAAACCGGCCGCCTGGGGCACCTGGAGATTGAATAGCTGGGCAGTGGCCACCAGAAGAGCGACGAAGATGACGGCGCTGCCCACCCGGTAGCGGTAGACGAAAGCGGAACTCGTCGAATCGATTTCGGTGGCCGTTCGGGTGCGCCTGGATTTCGCAGAGCGGCCCGCCGTCACCGGTTGGGCTTCACTCGCGCGGATCCGGCGGCCAGACCCGGGATGCCTCCGATCCGGTTTGCGGGCCCGACTCATTGGACCGGTCCAGCCAATTGGGCCGGTCCGGCGGGCACCAGAGGCACTGCAGGCACTAAGGGCACTGCAGGCGCTACAGGCACTAAGGGCACAGCAGGCACAGCAGGCACTGGGGGCACTGGGGGCACTGGGGGCACTGGGGGCACTGCAGGCACAAGAAGCCCAGTCGTCCCTGGCGTCCCATTCGGCACAGCAGGAACTGTAGGCGCGAGGGGTACTCCTGGCGTCGCAGGCCCGATCGCCAGCGTGTCCGAAGTCAGTGGGTCGGACACCGGTGGCGCAATCGGGACGCCCGGGCCGGCCACACCTGCGCCCGCGTGGACGGTGCCCGGGATCGGCACCGGGGTGATCCGACTCGGTACCTCTGCGAAGGCACCCGGTTTCGGCGCCACCGCCACAGGCGTGGGTGGGGCGGGCGGAGCGAGTTCGGGCAGTTTTGTATTCAGCGGTGGTGGCGGGGCACCCTGTGCGGGTTTGGGTTGGCCGACCACCACCCAGTTCCCGATCGGATCCTGTACCAGGTGCGCAGTGTCACTGGACGGGATCATGCCGAGGTTGCGAGCCGCGTCAGCCAGGGCCGGGGCCGACTGGGCCTGCAGCACGTCGCGCTCCAGTGCTTCTTTTTGCTGCGTCAACGCATCGTTGAGCGAGCGGGCGCTGCCAAGTTGGTAGGACCGCTGCGCCGATGCAGTCGACAACCATAGGGTGATACCCAAGCCGAGGGCGAGCGCTCCGATGACCAGCATCACGAACGGAATCCTGGCCAACAGTGCCCGGGGGCGAAGATCGACACCCTCCAGCCTGAGGATCATCCGTTCACGCAGCGATAGCCGGATTAGTTTGGGAGCCTTGGCTTTACGAGCCTTTGAGCGCGCTTTCGCCGCAGTGGTGTCCTTGGGTCTCGCGGTGCGGTCTACCGGCCGCGCCGCCGGTGCGGTGCGCGGTCCGGCGGGACGTCCATGCGGCTCCCGAGGCCGGCCGGCGCGGGTACCGCTGGCCGCACGAGGCCGACCGCCGCGCGTAACGGTCATCGCCTTAGGCTGGCTCGAATCTGCGGCGCGATCCGTCCTGACCTTCATCAACTGTCCTCTCCATCACCGAGGGATGTCGTTCGTCTGACAGCGCGCAGCCGAACCGGCGCGCTGCGCGGGTTCCGATCGATCTCTGCGGCGTCGGCCCGTTCGGCACCCCGGGTGAGGGCGACGAAGAGCGGCTCGTATCCGGGAAGTTCCACTGGCAGGCCCTCGGGTGTGCGGGATGCCGTTGCCGCGGTGAGGACGGTCTTGACGATGCGATCCTCGAGCGACTGATACGCCATCACGACGGTCCGCCCGCCCGGCCGCAACGCGGCCAGCGCTGCCGGAAGAGCCGCCGTCAGCGACTCCAGTTCCGCATTCACCGCGATCCGCAGCGCCTGGAACGTCCGCTTGGCGGGATGTCCGCCGGTCCGCCGGGTTGCAGCAGGAATCGCCTCGTAGAGCAGTTCCACGAGTTCACCGGTGCGGGAGAAAGGTTGTTGGGTGCGGCGGGTGACGATGAACCCGGCGATCCGCGAGGCGAACTTCTCTTCGCCGAACCGGCGCAGGACCTCCGTCAGCCGGGTGCGGTCGTAGGTGTTGAGAATATCGGCCGCGGTCATCTGGGAGTCCGGGTCCATCCGCATGTCCAGCGGCGCATCCTTGGAATAGGAAAAACCCCGCTCAGGCCGATCTAATTGCATAGACGAGACACCGAGATCGAACAGCACACCATCAACCGAATCGGTTGCGGCAATTCCGTTTTCAGCAAGCGCCGCGGCGATCTCGTCGTACCGGCTGCGCATCAGGTTCACCCGGTCACCAAACTTTTCAAGCCTGGATGCCGCGATCGTCAATGCTTCCGGATCCCGGTCAAGCCCAATCAACCGCAGGCCGGGAAACTCTCGCAGGAAGCGCTCGGCGTGACCGCCGGCCCCAAGGGTGGCATCGATCAGCACCGCGCCGGAACCATCGGCTGCGCGGGCGCTCAGTGCCGGGGCGAGAAGTTCCACACATCGATCCATCAGGACTGGGACATGCCCGTGGTCGGGGGCCGGGTCGGCTGACGGGGCCACGGCGGATCCTCCGGATCGGTGGGACCCGGGCCGGAGCAACCCGGGTCGGCTGAGCACCGCCCGTGCATCGAGGTCCCTGTCCGTCTCAAACCTGGCGTCGGGGAAGTACGTCAGGGTCGATTCGGACAGAGGCCACGCTGCACGGGAGTGCGGCGCCACCGCGGACTCAGATGATGTCGCTGAGTGCGTCATCGCTGGCCGCGGAGAAGTTCTCTTCATGGGTTTGCTGGTAGTCCTGCCACGCCGCGGCGTCCCATATCTCCAGGAAATCGACGGCCCCGATCACCACGCAGTCCTTGGCGAGGCCGGCGTAGCGACGGTGGTCAGCAGACAGCGTGATCCGGCCCTGGGTGTCCGGATGCTGTTCGTCGGTGCCGGCTGCCAGGTTGCGCAGAAACGCCCTGGCCTCGGGATTGCTCCTGGACGTTCGGGTGGCACGTTGCGCCAACTGTTCGAATTGCGCGCGGGGGTAGACCGCCAGACTGTGGTCTTGGCTTTTGGTGACCATCAGCCCCCCTGCCAGCGCGTCTCGGAATTTGGCAGGCAACGTCAGCCGACCTTTGTCGTCCAACTTGGGGGTGTAGGTGCCGAGAAACATGCTGCGCACCACTCCTCACCCCTACCGCGACCCGAAGCGACCACCGCTCCAATGTCCGCCACATTACCCCACATCGCCCCACTTTGCTCTGAAAATTCACCTAAAAGCGGCGTGATGTCCCACTTTTCGGGGTGTCAGGAACACACATGACCCGGTTCGGACCGGGGATCATCGCCAAAGTCCCAGTTCGGCACGTTGTGGGGGGAAGTGCGGCCGAAACGGACCCTCAGAGAAAAGACCGCCGACCATGGCGGCCCGGGTGGAGCGAAGCTGCCCGAACTGGCGTTATCTGGCGGGTGGGCGCTATTCGTCGAAACGACGGCGGAAGCGGTCCTCCATGCGGTTGGTGAAGGATCCACCCGCGCCCCGGGCGCGCCGCTGGCGGGTCTGGTTCGGTGCGGCGACGCCTGTGGGACCGCCGGGACCCCGCGGTCCAGTGACCGCGAAGACCACGCCCCCGAACATCACCAGAAAGCCCAGGATCGACAGCACCGGAAAGCCGCCGATCATGGTGGCCTTGATCGCTACCCCGGCCACCAGCATCGCCAGCCCAAGCAGGAAGAGCCCGGCACCCTGCAGTCGCCGGCGCGCTGAAGGCGCCCGCAGCGTTCCCCCGCGAACACTGGAGGCGAACTTGGGATCTTCAGCGTAGAGAGCGCTCTCAATCTGATCGAGCATCCGCTGCTCATGATCGGAGAGTGGCATTCGTCCCTCCTTGCCCGACTCGGCCGGTACTTCTCGTATGTGCATCCGACCCGGCGACGTCCGGGTCGGATACCCAGATGATACGAGGCCACGGTTCCCGACACCACCCAGTTCGGCCACCTATTTGACCTCAAGTAGCCGTTGAAGCAGTGTATCCCGGCGCGCCGGTTCGTCGGCCCCGGCCGCGGCTTCGTCAGACGAACGTAATCACCGGGCCCGGCGCCGGGCCGACCGGAGTCATAATGACCCATCGGCCGCCTCGGCCGGACCGACGTCGAGAGGGGGCACCCAGACGTTGGCGACCTACCTGATCGACATGACGCCCGCCGATATGCAGCGCCGGCTGCCCGAGGCACTCAATATCTATGTCGATGCGATGCGCTACCCACGTGGAACCGAGTCCCAGCGAGCGTCGATGTGGCTCGAGCACACCGGGCGGTACGGCTGGCGAGCAGTGGCTGCGGTCGAGACCGATCTGCCGACCGTGGAGTCTGGGCCGACCGAGCAACTGGCGGCCGCGCCGCTTCTGGGCGTGGCCTACGGCTACCGGGGAGCGCCGGATCAGTGGTGGCAGCAGCAGGTGTTGCGGGGCCTGCACCGGATGGGATTTTCCCGCGAAGAGACCGTCCGCCTGATGGGTGACTACTTCGAACTGACCGAACTGCACATCGCCCCGGACGCACAGGGCCGCGGCTTGGGTGAAGCGCTCGCCCGCCGACTGCTGACCGACCGCGACGAGGCCAATGTGCTGCTCTCGACACCGGAAACCAACGGCGAGGCCAACCGCGCATGGCGGCTGTATCGCCGCTTGGGTTTCACCGACATCATCCGGGGTTATCACTTCTCCGGCGACCCACGGGCATTCGCCATCCTGGGTCGGACGCTGCCGCTGTAGTGCGAGTCTGGCACGATCGTCTGGTGCGATCCCCCGAGTGGAGCCCCCGCCGCACTCGCCTGCGAGCACTGGTGCTGCTGCTTATGCTCCTTGCGCCACTGGCGACGGGGTGCCTGCGCCTTCAGGCCTCGATCACGGTGTCTCCCGATGATGTGGTCTCCGGTGAGATCATCGCGGCCAGCAAGCCCCGTAATGACAGCGACCGCGGGCCGCAGTTCGACGAGAACATGTCATTCAGCGAGAAGGTCGACGTCTCGAGTTACGACGCGGACGGCTTCGTTGGGTCCCAAGCCACGTTCTCCGGCCTGTCCTTCGCCGAACTGCCGCAACTCGCCAGCCTGAGTAAAGACGCCTCCGGAGTGGACATCACGCTGCGCCGGGCGGGAAACCTGGTGATCCTGGAGGGTCGCGTCGATCTAACCACCGTCATCGACCCTGAGGCCGACGTGAAATTCAGTGCCGCGTTTCCCGGCGAGGTCACCTCAACGAACGGCGAACGGGTGGGTACCGGTGCCGTTGAGTGGCAACTCAAGCCCGGCGTCGTCACGACCATGAGTGCCCAGGCTCGCTACAGCGACCCCAGCACGCGCTCGTTCCGGACGGCGGCGGTGTGGCTCGGTCTGGCGGCGTTCGCCGTCGCCGGCGTGATCGGCGCCCTCGCCTGGCGGGATCGCGATACCGCGCCCCGATTTGCGGCCGCAGATCCCGGCGGGGATCGCGAAGAGACAGGAGTAACCCACTGAGCGTCCACGCCGCAGAGCCGTCCGCCGCAGAGTTGGCCGCAACGGTGACCGACCAGCTTCGTAAATACCTCACCGAACGACGCAGCGACGCCGCATACCTAGGCACCGATTACGACGCACTGATAGGGATCCTGGAAGACTTCGTGCTGCGCGGCGGAAAGCGACTGCGACCGGCATTCGCCTACTGGGGCTACCGTGCCGTGACCGCCGATCCCAACGATGCTGTCGACGAACCGACCCTGAGGTTGTTCGCCGCACTGGAATTGCTCCACGCCTGCGCGCTGGTCCACGACGACGTCATCGATGACTCCGCCACCCGCCGGGGCATGCCGACCGCACACATGCACTTCACCGAGTTGCATCGCGGTCGCCGCTGGCACGGATCGGCCGAGCAGTTCGGCCGGTCAGCGGCGATACTGCTCGGCGACCTCTCGCTGGTGTGGGCCGATGACATCGTCGGCGGCGCGGACCTGCAGCCGGCGGACCGACAACGCGTCCTGCGGGTCTGGTCCGACATCAGAACCGAAGTGTTGGGCGGGCAGTACCTCGACATCGTCGCCGAATCCAGCGGTGCCGAATCCATCGAGTCCGCGATGAACGTCAACACCTACAAGACGGCGTCCTACACGATCTCACGGCCGCTGCAAATGGGCGCTGCTGTCGCGGCGGACCGGCCCGATGTTCAAGCGATTTTCCACCAATTCGGCACCGACCTGGGCGTGGCGTTCCAGTTGCGCGACGACGTACTTGGCGTGTTCGGTGACCCCGCCATCACCGGCAAACCCTCCGGTGATGACCTTCGGGCCGGCAAGCGCACGGTGCTACTGGCCGAAGCCGTAAGCCGGGCCGGACAGTGGGACCCGGCCGCCGCCGCGCTGCTCCGATCCTCGATCGGCACCGACCTGACCGAAGCGCAGGTGTGCGAGTTGCGTTCGGTCATCGAGTCGGTCGGCGCCCTGGCCGCAGTGGAGGACCGTATCGACATGCTCACCGGTCGCGCTCTGGGCGTCCTGGCAAACGCACCGATCAACGCCGGTGCGAAGGTCGGCCTGACCGAGCTCGCCGGATTGGCCGCCAACCGGTCGGCCTAGTGGATTGAGCTGAGGCCGATGTCCGCCACCACACCGCCGACCGCCGCGTCGCCACCAACGGGCCTACCCCGGCTGGCGGCGTTCGCGCGCGCCGACGAGGGCCGCCCGGCGCTGCTGGGGTTTGTGGGTGCGGCGCTGATCGCGGTGGGCGGCGTCGGTGCCGGCAGCACCCGCCAGCGCGACCCCCTGCTGGAATCTGCGCACCTGTCCTGGCTGCGATTCGGTCACGGCGTCGTGGTCTCGTCAGTGCTGGTGTGGCTAGGCGTCGGGATGCTCCTGGCGGCCTGGATCTGGTTGGGCCGCAGGCTGATCGACGGTCCCGGGGTCAGCGAGTACGCGTTAATCGCCACCACCGGGTTCTGGCTGGTTCCGTTGATGGCCAGCGTTCCGCTGTTCAGCCGCGACGCCTACTCCTATCTCGCCCAGGGTGCACTGCTACGAGACGGGTTCGATCCGTACGCGGTCGGACCGATCGAGAACCCGAATCCCCTTCTCGATGACGTCAGTTCGGTCTGGATCACCACACCGGCGCCATACGGCCCGGCGTTCATCCTGAACGCCAAGTTCGTCACCCTGCTCGCCGGCGACAATGTGGTGACCGGGACCATCCTGCTTCGGCTGTGCATGCTGCCGGGCCTGGCGTTGTTGATCTGGGCCGCGCCGCGGGTGGCCCGCCACATCGGCGCCAGCGGAGCGGTAGCGCTGTGGATCTGCGTACTCAACCCCCTGGTGATCGTCCACCTGATGGGTGGCGTGCATAACGAAATGCTGATGATCGGGCTCATGATGGCCGGTATCGCGCTGACCTTCTCCCGCCACCACATCGGTGGCGCGGCATTGATCGCCATCGCGGTTGCCGTCAAAGCCACTGCGGTGCTTGCGCTTCCATTCATGGTGTGGGTCTGGATGCGCCATCTGTCCGGAAACCGCCTACGCGCGTTCCTGATCGCCTCCGCGGCATCGGCGGCAACCTTCGGCGCGGTATTCGCGGTGCTGTCCGGTGCAGCCGGCGTCGGGTTGGGCTGGTTGACCGCCCTGGCCGGCTCGGCGCGAGTCATCAACTGGCTGACGATTCCGACCGCGGTGGCCAATCTCGCCAACGCGATCGGCGGGGCGTTCACAGCAGTCAACTTTTACGGCGTCCTCGAGGTCACCCGGATGATCGGCATGGCAGTCATCGGGGTGGCGCTGCCACTGCTGTGGTGGCGCTTCCGGCACACCGATCGCGAGGCGCTACAGGGCATCGCGTGGGCAATGGTCGTCGTCGTGCTGTTCGCGCCTGCCGCACTGCCCTGGTATTACACCTGGCCGCTTGCGGTGGTGTCGGCCCTGGCGCAATCACGTCCGGCGATCGCCCTCATCGCGGGCTTCTCAACCTGGATCATGGTGATCTTCAAACCCGACGGCGCCCATGGCATGTATTCGTGGCTGCATGTGCTGCTGGCGATGGCGTACTGATTCCGGCCTCAGGTCAACGTTTTCGGGCGGCGTAACGCGTTCCAGGC
>Ga0164294_10002211_pt1 | contig 17687 bp, 11 predicted proteins | sample GEODES005metaG_FD_111479 | JGI IMG/M metagenome (GOLD analysis project Ga0164294, IMG submission 111479) | Oligotrophic lake water microbial communities from Sparkling Lake, Wisconsin, USA - GEODES005 metaG | ecosystem: Environmental > Aquatic > Freshwater > Lake | place: USA: Sparkling Lake...
AATGAAGAGGGAAAACAAAGAAGCGATTTTGGGCTTTCAGATCTTTTAGGTGTTAAGTATGAAGGCAGCGTTGAGGGCCCGATGCGAAATAGTTATTTACGAATTCGAAAAGATGCATCAGGGCAATATCATCCTGTTGTAAAAGGGTTGGAAGATGCGAATAAAATCATTAATACAATATATAGGGTTAAAGTTTCAACAGGGTTGAAGCTTCCGAGTCCTATAACACTTGTTCCAACATTTCCTGATCTTCCCATGGAGGATGTGTATCCAAGGCTTCCAGATACAGATGAAAGGCAGCTCATTCTTCGCGAATTTGGGAAAGGACGAGTTGCTTATTTCCCTGGCGATATCGACAGATCATTCTGGCAGATCATGAGTGTGGATTATTCAAAACTTTTAAGGAACACAATAAGGTGGACGCTTAACGAAGCTCCGATTGTTGATGTGGATGTAAAGGGGCTCCTTGATGTGGCAGTGTGGAGGCAAAAAAATTCAATGACCGTACATCTTGTGAATTTGACAAACCCCATGATGTTGAAAGGGCCTTTCCGGGATATTTATCCAGTTGCCGCAAAACTTGGCATCAATATACCTGTTGGTTCAAGAGTGACAGGAGTAAAGTTGCTTATGAGTGGTGTTACACCTGCATTTGAAAACAAGAATGGCAAGGTTATTTTAGATGTACCAGCGATATCAGACCATGAGATCGTTGCATTAGATCTTGCTTAATTTAAAAAAAAACGTAAAGCCAGGAGGTTATTATTATGGTATGGAAACAGATCATTGACCCATTCAACAACATTCTACTGTCTGCATTGGTAGCAGTAATCCCGATCTTATTTATTTTCTGGGCACTTATTATCAAGAAGATGAAGGGGTATGTTGCAAGCATGATTGCGATATCGATTGCTATTGTACTCGCTGTTTTAGTTTATAAAATGCCACCAGAACTTGCATTGCTGTCTGCCGCCAATGGGGCAGTATATGGCTTGTTTCCAATTTGCTGGATTGTGATTTCTGCTGTGTTTTTATTCAATATCACCGTTGCAAGTGGAAAATTTGAAGTGATCAAGTATTTTATGGCGTCCCTTACTTCTGACAGGAGGCTACAAGCATTGCTAATCGCTTTTTCTTTCGGATCATTCCTTGAAGGCACTGCAGGGTTTGGCGCACCTGTTGCAATAACAGCAGCTATGTTGGTAGGACTTGGATTTGAGCCACTGTATGCTGCAGGGATTTGCCTTATTGCAAACACTGCCCCAGTGGCTTTCGGTGCAATCGGCATTCCAATTACAGTAGCCTCACAAATGACCTCTATTCCTGAGATGGCAATTTCCCAAATGGTGGGCAGGACCTTACCTATTCTCTCCGTTGTTTTGCCTGCATATTTAGTTGTGTTGATGAGCGGTTATAAACGGATGGTAGAAGTGATGCCTGCCATCTTGGTATCAGGTCTTTCTTTCGCGCTCATACAATGGTCGTCGTCTAATTTCCTTGGACCTGCATTGCCCGATGTGTTGGCGGGTATTGGTTCAATACTTGCATTAATTATTTTTCTTAGGTATTGGAAACCAAAAACAATTTGGAGATTTGAACATGAAGGCGAACCAACCATTCATATTGACAAAACATATTCAATTGCGGAAATTGTAAGAGCATGGTCGCCATTTATTTTTCTTACATTATTTATTGTAGCCTGGGGCCTGAAGCCGGTTAAAGAAGTATTGAATGCTTGGGCAACTATTGAGTTTGAGTTTCCTGGAATACATAATGTTATCATAGACAAGAATGACAAAGCGCTTGCACATATTTTTAAATTCAATGCATTATCTGCTTCAGGAACGGCAATTCTGATTTCAGCATTGGTGTCTATTCCGCTCCTTGGAATTACCTTTTCACATGCCGCAAGGATCTTCATGTCTACATTGAAGCAGTTGAAATTTCCCATCATAACCATTGCAAGTGTACTCGGATTTGCATATATCCTTAACGATTCTGGAATGACCATTACAATGGCTGAAGCAATGTCTGGAACAGGTTGGTTATTCCCCTTCTTCGCACCTATGTTAGGTTGGTTGGGGGTCTTCATCACCGGATCTGATACTTCTGCAAATGCACTATTCGGAAAACTACAAGCTGCTACTGCGGTAACAATTGGAGTTGACCCTGTGGTAACAGTTGCTGCAAATGTTTCTGGCGGTGTAGTGGGAAAAATGATATCTCCACAGTCAATCGCAGTGGCAGCAGCGGCAGGGGGACTAGTAGGAAGGGAGTCGGAACTATTCCGATTTTCTGTGAAACACAGTTTCATCATGTTGTTTTTTATATGTTTAATTGTTTTTGCCCAAGCATATGTTCTAAAATGGCTGATACCGGTTTACGAGATGATTTCTGGTAATCCTGTGAAAACAATTCCTGATCTATCCACTGGCTATCTATATTTAGCTGTTCTGGTAGTTGTCGTTTTAGTGATAGCCCTTGCAGTAAAAATATCTTTAAAGTCAAAAAAATCTACTAAGTAATGAATGTACCCTTGTCAAATTATATGAAGGTTGGTCTAGTACATTTTATGGCATTCCCATCAACTATCAAAGGTGAAGGTCCCGTAGAAGAGACAATTAAAAAAGTGGCGCTTGATGATTATTTTCAGGTTATTGAGATCACCACAGTAAAAGATCCAGCAGTAAGGGAAAGGGTGAAAAAAATTCTTGAATCTTCCCATTTGACAGTTACCTATGGTGCTCAGCCAAGATTACTAACAAATGGTTTGAACATCAACGATCTTAGGGAAGAAGAAAGACAAAAAGCTCTTAATAACCTGAAAGAAGGAATAGATGAAGCCTATGAATTAGGTTGTAAAGGATTTGCTTTTTTAAGCGGTAAGTATGAGGAGTCTTCAAAGGAAGAATCTTATCAGGCATTGGTAAGTTCTACCAATGAGATCTGTGCTTATGTAAAAAGCAAAGGCAATATGCGTGTTGCCATGGAGGTTTTTGACTATGATGTTGATAAAAAAAGCCTGATAGGTCCCGCACCCCTCGCGGCTAGGTTTGCTGCTGAGGTTCGTGCCAAACACCCTCATTTTGGGTTGATGGTTGACCTGAGCCATATTCCGCTTTTACATGAAACCAATGAGGAATCTATCCTTCCTGTAAAGGAATTTATCACACATGCACATATTGGCAATTGTGTGATGAAGGATCCCTCCATGAATGCATATGGTGATGTACATCCGCGTTTTGGATTTCCCAACGGAGAAAATGATGTAGATGAAGTCGTTGCCTTTCTCAGGGTGTTGTTGCAAATCGGATATCTTAATGAGAAAGATCCCCCCATTTTAAGTTTTGAAGTGAAACCATTTGGTGATGAAGATCCTGAACTTGTGATTGCCAATGCAAAACGAACATTGAATCTGGCTTGGGCTAAAGTTTAAATAATTTTTTTATGGAAATAGTAGTATTGGATGGTTATTGTCTGAATCCAGGCGACTTAAATTGGGATGTCTTAAAACAATTCGGTGAACTGACTGTGTATGATCGTACTCCTGTTGACCAAATAGTGGATAGGGCTAAGAATGCAGATGTTGTAATGTCTAACAAGACATTATTAAGTGCTGCAACGTTGTTGCAATTGCCAAACTTGAAATTCATCAGTGTACTTGCCACAGGGTATAATGTCATTGATACAGAAGCTGCAAAAAGTTTGGGGATCCGCGTTGCAAATGCCCCTGGCTATGGAACAGCCTCAGTGGTGCAGCTTTGCTTTGCTTTGCTACTAGAGCTTACACATCACGCACAGCGTCATAGCGATGCAGTTATGTCAGGTAGATGGACTTCTTGTCCAGACTTCTCTTTTTGGGATTCCCCTCTTGTTGAGTTGCATGGGAAAACAATGGGAGTGATAGGATTTGGAAGTATTGGTCAGCAAATTGCTGATGTTGCGACCGCTTTTGGCATGCAGGTTATCGGTTCATCGAGAACCAGGTCCGATCAGGCTCATCGGAAGAATTTTAGATGGGCAGAAGTTTCGGAGTTATTATCAGAATCTGATGTAGTGAGTATTCATTGTCCCCTGTTGCCAGAAACAAAAGGATTGATCAATCGAGATTCTCTATCAACTATGAAGCGAAGCGCGTTCTTGCTTAACACAGCAAGGGGTCCAATCATTATTGACCAGGATCTTGCCGACGCACTCAATAATAATATCATTGCCGGTGCAGGCATAGATGTGCTTTCCGCAGAGCCACCTGTAGAAGGCAATCCGCTTTTTACGGCAAAAAATTGCATCATAACACCGCATATTGCCTGGGCAACAAGAGAGGCAAGGGAAAGACTCATGCATATTACCGCGGAAAATATCGGTGCTTATTCAAAGGGTATATCGCTTAATATAGTTAACTGATGCGTTTCAATAAACCATATCGATTTTGTTTTACAATTCTTACCATATTGTTATTGATACAGTTGGTTCAAGGTCAGCAAAAGAATTTAAAAGAAAGGATCCAGGGTAATCCTTTTGAAAAACTCCCTTCGAATATTAAGCAACTCACCAATTTTGGTGAAAGGCCAGATATTTCACCTGACAATAAAAAAATTGTTTTTGTTGCGCGAACCTTTGGCGATATCATGTCAATGGATATTGCAAAAAATGAGATTCGTTGCCTTACCTGTCATCTTTCCCGAGCATATTTTGTTAGGGCCTTTCACCTCTCCAATGGTGATTTTATACTGATTGGACCAGAAGAATTTCTGAATGCCGCTCAAGGTAAAAAAGAATCGTTGATATGGTATATGAGTGCAAAGAAAGATGCGATTCCAATAAAGCTTGGGCCAACGGTTAGCGAGGGCATTGCTGTTTCAAAGAATTCATTAAAGATTGCATATACAGAGAAAGTAAGTGATGGAAAAATTACGGATTCAAAAATAATTGTTGCTGAACTTGATCTCAATACTGGTGAGCCGCAATTAAAAAACAAAAAAGTAGTACTGGAGACGATGAGTGAAAGCTGTTCGTTGGAAGCGCAGGATTTTTTTCAAGATGATGCCAAGCTGAGTTTTTTTTGTTATGTACCCAATGGTCTTTTCGATGCACAGGTTCTTGACCTTAACACACTGAAGCCTATGCATATTTCAAAAGACCCAAGTGGGTTTACTGAACCTGAAGGCGTTTTCCCTGGAGGAATTTATACTGCAGTGGAATCAGATAGGCAATGTCAGTGGTTAGGAGGCAAACGAGGCTCTTCAAATATTGATATCTGGAAGCTTAAAATGGATGGGACCGGTAATGACATGGAGCGACTCACTTTTTTCAATGATTATGAAGGAGGAAAAGTCTCTAATCCTGTTATAGCTAAGAATGGTGAATTCATGGCATTGCAAGCTGCAAGATCTAGTGATCCACCAGGGATGGGAAGAGGGATACTTTTATTCTGGTTCAAGAAAAAATAAATTATAATATGTTGTTGAAAAAATTCATTAAAAAAATACAATTGCGTCATTATTGTATTTCTTTCATACTCAACCTATTTTTTTGCTTTTTTTATTTACAATTGTCGTCACAAATCAAGGTTCAATATGACCCCAAGATTATACCAATTGAATTTGCCGTTTCAAAGCTTGAAAACTCTTTTGGCAAAAAAACTAAAATAGTACGCATTCAAGATTCTTCTTTAAAGACGGATATCCGGGTGTCGGTTAATGCGAAAAGCGGTATTCCTAAAGAGGGCTACAATATTCAAAGAAGAGATGATGAAATAATTATTTCTTCATCTGATGCTACAGGTGCCATGTATGGGGTATTCGAGCTTGCCGAACAAATTCGTTCTGGCATTCCACTGAAAAATATAAAAGAAAAAAAACAACAGCCGCAATTTTCAGTGCGTGCTGTCAAGTTTAATTTACCATGGATTCCTTATCGGGTTGGGCCTGCAATGTCGGCACATGAAAAAATTTGTAAGGATCTCAATTTTTGGAAGTCATTCATTGATGAATTGGCTTTGAACCGTTTCAATATTCTTTCTCTTTGGAACGTGCATCCTTTTGCTTTTATGGTGAAGCCTAAAAATTTTCCAGGGGCAAACGACTTCACAGATGCTGAAATGGAAAATTGGAAGCTTCTGTGGACTTCCATATTCCGAATGTGTCGGGAAAGGGGAATTGAAGTATTTATTGTCAACTGGAATATTGCGGTAACACCTGAATTTGCAAAGTATTATAATGTTAAAGAGCGCAATGATACTTCTGAGATTGTAAAGCGATATACACGGGAAGTGGTTACTCAGGTGATTAATGAGTACCCTGACCTTTCAGGTATAGGAATTACGCTCGCAGATTGGATGAGTAATTTTCAGGGTGCAGGGAATTCACTTCCAACCATGACTGCCAAAGACCGAGAGAACTGGATTGATGAAACAGTTGTTGCCGGGATGAAGCAAGCGAATCGTCCAGTAAAATTTATCCATCGATCAGTCTTGTCCTCAGACCCATCTGAAATGCGCAGGGTGATCAATCAGGCAAACCTAAAAGATACTACGCTCGTTGAAATAAAATTCAATTGGTCACATGGCCTTTCTACCCCAATACTTGCCATGACCCACGATTCGCATTCTGGGAAAATCGATAAAGGTTATTGGGATCCAATGCCTTTGAATTATAGAGTGCAATGGATGGTAAGGAACGAAGATATTTTTATTCTTCGTTGGGGACAACCCGACTTTATTCGTGAGCATTTACGAACAAATGCTGAAGCATTTGTAAATGGGTATTTTGTGGGATCTGAGGGATATATTCCTGCACTTGATCTTTCTCATATTGAAAATCAGCACAAGGGATGGGAATATGCATTTCAGAAACAGTGGCTTTATTACATGTTATGGGGGCGACTTCTTTACGATGCCTCAACACCTGATGAAGTATTTGTGCAGGCCTTCAAGGACCGCTATCAAGTTAAAGACCCCGAACTTTATTTGCAAGCATATTCCATGGCAAGTAAGATGCCACTTCGGCTAGCCTCTTTTTATGGCGCAACATGGGATTATACATTGTATTCAGAAGGCTTTCTTGCGCCTTTTAGCTCCAATGGAGGTTTGCATGATTCAATATCATCCTTCATTTCCATCGATGAATTGATTGATCATCCTACCCTGGATCCAGGCTTACTCTCAATACGCACGTTCGTTGAAATGAATAATTCCGGTAAGCCACTACCTATGGGGAAAACAAGTCCCCTTCAACTTGCTGACCAATCTTCAGCAGATGGAAAAGCAACACTCGAGTTTGTAAAAAATAAGAGAAATCAATCCAAAAAAAATGCGGAGGTGGAATGTGAATTGGATGATCTTGAAACCTGGGGATATCTGAGCATGTATTTGGCGAATAAAATTAAAGCAGGGGTTTTTCTACATACTGCGAGGACATCAGGTGATGCTACCTCTCGAAAGCAGGCAAGGGATATTCTCACCGAAAATGTAAAAATATGGGAAAAGATTTCTGTGATAACATCAGGTCATTATAAGGAGATGCCTTATATAGATGATAATAGTCGCGGAGGAACGGCATACAAAGATGCAAAGATGTTTTCTTGGATGAAATATTTGGAACAGGTAAAGAGGGATGTGGTTCTTGCTGATCATTAAAAATAATTAATTATGATAAAAGCGTTGAAATGTTTTCTTGGGTTTATAGTAATGATGCACATTGTCGGATCAGTTTCTGCTCAAGTCAAGCTAGATCTTACTAAGCTTGATCCAGGTCGTTATGATCAGAGTTGGTGGAACAGAGCGCCTTATAGGCTTGTTCAAACAAATCTTCGCGAGTTTGATGCAACCATGGATGTTGATGCATACGTTCAATCAATGGTTGATGCATCTGCGAGCATTGTTCTGATCAATGTAGGAGGCATAGTGGCTAACTATCCAACTGCATTGCCCTTTCAATATCGAAATACTTTTATGAAAGGAGATCTGGTAGGAGATCTAATTAAAGGGCTACACGCTAAGGGGATAAAAGTTATAGGACGTTTTGATTTCAGTAAGATCAACGAGACATTGGCTGTAAAAAAACCTGAATGGTTGTATGTTTCACAAGAAGGTAAAAATGTTAATTATAATGGGCAAGTCCACACCTGTATCAATGGCGGATATCAACAGGAATATGGTAAAGAGATCTTGAAGGAAGCCATTAATAGATATCCACTTGATGGGGTTTTCTTTAACATGATTGGCTATACCACATCTGATTACAGCGGAAATAACTATGGAATTTGTCATTGTGGTAATTGTAAAAAAAGATTCAAGGATTCAACGGGTTTCGAGCTTCCTACAAAGACGGATCCTGCTGATCCTATTTTTAGAACCTATAATGATTTTAAGAAAAAAACCTCAGACAAGCTTTTCAGTGAAATAGGTTCACACATCAAGGCTCTCAATCCTAATTTGATGATCAATACATACGCTGATGCAGGTGTGGATATGATTGCAAGTGAATCAGGTTCTGAGTTAGGTGAACATTATGAATGGAACTATTCTGCAACTGATAATGTTAAGCGTGTACTGTCTTCCTATAAAGACAGGTCTCCTGGAAATCTTTTGATCTATTTTCAAGCCATCGGGTATCGCCATGTAGGCACATCACCCCATCTGGCTAAAATTTGGATGTTGGAGAACATGCTGAATGGAGCTCCGCTTGGTTTTGTGGTAGTGGGTACTTTGGTCAATTATGAAGATAGGGTGTTCATCCCAACACTGAATAACCTTTATGGCTTTCACAAGAAGAATGAAAAGTTGTTCACTAATCTGGAAACAAAAAATAGCATTGCCTTAATTAGAGGATCTAACAAGGAAGAATATCAGGGGATGATAAAATTGTTGACGGAAGAACATTTGATGTACGATGTGGTGGAGGCTTCAGTGTTGGGTACAGAAAGAATGCCAAAAGCATTGCAGGACTATGAATTAGTGATTCTTCCTGATGTGGCTTCTATGGACAACAAAATGATTTCCATCATTGATGGGTATGTAAATAATGGCGGCAAGATTCTTAGTACAGGGGCTATATCCACACGCGATGGGCTTGGAAAGCCTTTGAATAAAATAAGGTTGAAGTCTCTTGGCGTGAATGAGGATTTCGAGTTATTCTCCAGAGCAAAATCAACGTATTTGAAAATCTATGAAAAAGACAAAGCGGCATTTGGAGCTTTGCCTTTCAAAGATTTTAGTATCATGATGGTCTATTCCGACTTTCTTAAAACAACTCCTTTGCCTAATGCAACAAGCTATATGCGGTTCCTTCCTGCAACTCGTTTTGGCCCACCAGAGAAAGCATATTTTCTTGAAACTGAAATTACAGATTATCCGGGAGTTGTAAAAAATCAATATGGTAAAGGGTTGTCGCTGTTCATTCCTTGGCAGCTTGGCGCACAGTATTATCAAAAAGCACATTATACCCATAGGACGCTTTTTGCTTCTGCCATAACGGAGGTATTAAAAGTAAAGAGAAATGTTTCTTTCAATGCTTCTTCAATGATAGAGTTAACCCATATGGTTAATCGAAATAAGTCTTTCGAGTGGTTTGGAATGATCAATCACTCAGGTCAGGTGGGAGCTACTTTGGGCCAACCTATTCCGGTATTCAATACAACCTTGAAGTTCAGGCCACAGAAGCCTTTGAATGAATTGCTACTGGCTAGCAGTGGTAAGAAATTACAGTGGAAGCAGGTTGATGGTTTGGTTGAGGTTGTGGTACCCAGTATCGGTGACTATGAAATGTTAGTGGCACTTTATAAATAGAGATAGCGATGAAAAGTAAAAAAATAGGATGGATAGGGACGGGACTAATGGGGAATCCAATGGTAAAACATTTACTGAATGCAGGTTTTAATGTGAATGTTCACAATCGAACAAAACAGAAAGCCCAAGATCTTATCGATTTAGGTTGTACTTGGTATCCTACTCCTGGACAACTCGCAGCAAATTCTGATATAGTGATAACAATCATAGGGTCACCTGCAGAGGTCGAGGCTTGTTATTTAGGAAATGAAGGGATTTTGAATGAGGTCTTGCCCGGTACTATACTTATAGACATGACCACAACTAAGCCCAAGTTATCAATAAAAATTTCAGAACAAGCAGCGCTCAAGCAGGTGGAGTTTATTGATGCTCCTGTTTCAGGAGGTCAAGTTGGTGCCATCAATGGCACCCTGTCTGTAATGATTGGAGGTAAGCCTGCTGTCGTGGATTCTATGAGACCTTTGTTTGAAGCATTTGCCAAAAATATAGTTCACCAAGGTCCAGCTGGTGCTGGGCAACACACCAAGATGTGCAATCAAATAACCATTGCAGGAACTTTGATTGGAGTTTGTGAAGGGCTTATCTATGGCGTAAAGGCAGGTCTGGATCTAAATACTTTATTGGAATCCATCAGCAAAGGTGCTGCAGGATGTTGGAGCCTCGATGTATTGGCTCCAAAAATTGTAAAAGGGGATTATTCACCTGGGTTTTCAGTAGACAATTTTGTGAAGGATTTGACGATAGCGCTGGAAGAGGCGGATACATTCAAGCTTTCATTGCCAGGACTGGCACTTGTAAAGCAATTGTATATATCTATTCAGGCAATGGGTAAGGGCTCCTGCGGCAATCAGGCTCTTTATCTCGCTTTAGAAAGACTTGCGGATATTAAAAATTAGGGTTCAAAACAAATTCTTAAAAGCACTATTATGAGAAAATTTTTACTACCTTTTTTGATGGCAATGATTGTTAATGTTGTAATTGGTCAGCAAAAGACAATATATGTCAAGCTAATTAATAATGGCAATCAGTTGAACTATGGTTCAGATGCGATAAAAAAAGCGGCAAGTCAAAAGAACTGGGGTTATGCTCAAAGCAATAGTGCTTTAAGTATAATAGTAGCATCCGACTCCAAATCAGTAAAATCAATTGCAGAAAATGAAGCACTATCGTTACCCGATCAGTTTCACTGGCAGGGATATCATATTCGCGTAGCAACCAAATCCAAACAAAAAATCATTTACATTTTATCTGCAGATGAGACTGGGGCCATGTATGGTTGTCTTGATATTGCCGAGGCGATTAGGCTGGAAACAGTTCAACAAATTACGAACGCTGATCATAAACCATTCATGGAAAGAAGGGGAATCAAGTTTAATATTCCGCTTGATCTTCGCACACCCAGTTATACTGATCCAAGTGATGCTTCACAACAAAACATTCCAAATGTTTGGGAGAAGGATTTTTGGGTACGCTTCCTTGATCAGATGGTTACCCATCGATACAATGTATTAACATTGTGGAACCTTCATCCATTTCCTTCCATGGTTAAAGTGCCTGAGTTTCCTGAAGTGGCACTAAATGATGTCTGGAGAACCAAGGAAAAATTGGGTGATGATTTCAGCCATAGCGGCTTAAATTATGTTCGACCCAATATGCTTGCTAATCATGAGGTGGTGAAGAAGATTTCGATTGATCAAAAAATTACGTTTTGGAAAGATGTAATGAAGATGGCCAATGATAGAGGAATTGAAGTTTACGTATTTACTTGGAATATTTTTGTCAATGGTGCTGAAGGGAAACATGGTATCGTAAACAAGCAGGACAATGATACTACTATCCGATATTTTCGCGCTGCTGTAAGAGAAATGGTAAAAACATATCCCTTGCTTGCAGGAATTGGTATCACCGCTGGTGAATCTATGAATCATAAACTACAGGGGAAATACACGAACGAAAATTGGTTGGCTAGCACCTATGGTGAAGGCATCAAAGATGCATTAAAAGAAACCCCTAAAAGAGATTTTCGCCTAATTCACCGTTTTCACCAGACTTCCTTGAGTGAGATCAATAATGCTTTTAGTACATACCCAGGAACAATTGACCTGAGTCTAAAGTATGCCATTGCGCATATGTATTCTATTCCCAATCCGCCCTTCATCTTGCCAGCTATGCCATTGCTGTCTAAAACAACCAAAAGCTGGCTTACAATCCGTAATGATGATATCTATAGTTTCCGTTGGGGAAATAATAATTTTGCAAGGCAGTTCATAAAAAGCATCCCAGGGCCAGAAAAAATTGCTGGATATTATATGGGACCAGATGGATATTGCTGGGGTCTAGACTACTTAACAAAGGGTAATGAACACCCGTTAATTCTTGAAAAACAATGGTATTCTTTTATGCTTTGGGGGCGTTTAGGTTATGATCCTGACTTGAGTGACGATGTATTTTTGAAAACACTTCAGGCAAGATTTCCACAAACACCAGTTCAAAAAATATATCAGCCTTGGTCTGCGTCATCCATGATCTTCCCATGGATAACAAGATTGGTTTGGGGTGATATAGATTTGAAATGGTTTCCTGAAGCCAATATCAGTCATCCTACCCATAAAGGATTTTACACTGTGGGAGAATACACAGTGCGGGAACCGATGCCAGGAAGCAACATCAGGAATATTTACTTGTGGGCAGGAATCTCTCACGAAGGGTTAAAAGATAGTCTACTTTCCCCTTTGGCAGTAGCTGATACATTATCACGACTTTCTCTTGAGACTTTAAATGGATTAAAAGCACTTCCAAGTCGCAAGTCCTCAGATTTCAGTGAGATGAACCAAATGTTGGCCGATATGGAATCGTTTGCGCATGTCGGAAATTATTATGCAGCTAAGATAAGAGCTGCATGCCATCTCGCCTTATTTGATCGATATGCAGATCAGTCGGATAAGAACAAAGCGGTTGCATATCTCAAAGAGGCGAAGCTATATTGGGCAAAATACGCCTCGGTTTATGACCTCTTTTATAAGCCTGCTTTATATAATCGTGTGGGTTTTGTTGATATTCCGGGGTTGATGAAAAAAGTTGATGAAGATATAACCATGGCTGAGAATTGGATACCGGGATCAATTAAATATCAAATGAAGCCAACTACAGAAGTTCCATTCAGAAAATAATTTAATGTAAGATTGATGAAAATAGACAAGTGTATTTCTACCGATTTATTTCATTTAATGATTAGAAGATCAACGCTCATGTTTTTTTTGATTTGCGTCTTCAATTTTCAATTCCTCCAGTCACAGTCTTTTCCTGATCCAGGAAAATTTGATTCAACCTGGTGGAATAGAATGCCATTAAGGGTTATACAAACCAATCTTCGTGAGACAGACGCTCTCATGGATCAGGATTCCTACATGCGAACAATTGAAGAGGCGTCTGCTAGTGTAGTTATACTGAATGTCGGCGGGATTGTAGCCAATTATCCTACTCAGTTGCCATTTCATTACAAGAATACTTTTATGAAAGGAAATCTTGTACGTGATTTGGTAACGAAACTGCATGCCAAAGGAATTAAGGTTATTGGTCGTTTTGATGTTAGCAAGATCAATGAAGCGCTTGCTTTTAAAAACCCATCGTGGTTATATGTAGGAACCAATGGTAAAAATGTTAACTATAATGGGCAAGTACATACTTGTGTTAATGGAGGTTATCAGCAGGATTATGGGTTTCAGATATTAAAGGAGGCTATAGCCGTTTGTAATCTTGATGGAATATTTTTTAACATGCCTGGATATACAACTTCAGATTATAGTGGGAATTACCATGGTATTTGTCAATGTGAAAATTGCAAGAAGCGCTATCGTGATTCAACTGGATTGAATCTTCCCGTGAAGGAGGATATGAATGATCCTTTATTCGTAAAATATAATACATTTAGAAAAACCACTTCAGAACAGTTGTTTCAGCGTATCGGAAATTTTATCAAAGAACAGGACCCAAAACTTGTGGTATGCACTTATACCGACGTGGGGGTTGATCTCATAAGAAGTGAGTCCAGTTCATGGCTTAGTGCTGAGTATGAATGGAATTATTTCTCTACAGATCATGTTAAGCGAGTTCTCGGATCATATAAAGACAGGGCTCCCAGTAATCTTCTTCAATATTTTCTTGCAATAGGGTATCGACATATTGCTACATCTCCTAATATTCTTCGGGTATGGCTGCTTCAAAACATGTTGAATGCCGCACCGCTTGACGTATATGTGATTGGCACACTGGCAAATCAGTATGATAGGGAGTTTATTCCCATCATGAATGAGATCTATGCATTCCATCTTAAAAATGAAAAAATATTTACCAATGTCAAATCAAGAAGTCAGGTAGCATTGGTGCGCGGTACAACTGAAGAATACAGAGGATTGATAAAGCTGCTAACTGAGTCGCACATCATGTTTGATGTGGTGGAAGCTTCCGTGATTGGTACTGAGCGAATGCCTAAAAAATTACAGGAGTATGATGTTGTGATTACGGGAGATGTTGCCAATCTTGACGAAAGAGTTATTTCATTTCTTGATGCTTACATTAATCAGGGTGGGCATTTACTCTCTACCGGTTTTACTTCAACCAGAGATGGTCAGGGAAACCAAATGAATCGTATTCGAATGAAGTCGATTGGTGTGGAGGAAAAATATGATGTGTTCAAACAAGCGAAATCAACCTATTTGGTGATTTCAGATAAGGATAAGGAAGCACTTGGAAAGAATGCTTTTGCTTCACATGACCTTATGATGATGTATTCTGATTATCTCAAGTGCAAGGTAAAGCCAGGCGCTACATCTTATTTGAAGCTTTTGCCTCAATCAATGTTTGGGCCACCGGAAAAATCTTATTATCTTAATGCTGATATTACAGATTATCCAGGGGTGGTTTATTATGAATATGGGAAAGGTCGTTCTGTATATATACCCTGGATGTTAGGCGCACAGTATAATTTCAAGGGAAATATCGCCCATAAGAAATTGTTTGTTTCTGTATTAGAGAATTTGCTGCAACTGAAGCCAGCGCTATTGTCTAATGCCTCCCCGCTTGTTGAAATCAGCCAAGAAAGTAATATAAGCGGAGGCTTCGAATGGATTGGGTTGATAAATCACAGTGGACAAATTGGGGCATCACTTCAAGAGCCAGTTGCAATCCATGGCATAAAAATAAAATTTAAACCAATTCGTCCTCTTAAGTCTATGAGGCTTTTACACGCGGGTGTTAAAATAAACTTCATTGAAAAAAATGGATGGGTTGAATGTGAGGTTCCTAAATTGTTTGATTACGATATATTATATTCCGAGTATAAAAACTAAGTAAGTAAATATGAAAGTAGGATTATTTGTTCCTTGTTACGTAAACCAGTTCTTCCCTGAAGCGGCTATTGCAACGTTATCTTTATTGCAAAAATTGGGTGTTGAAGTTGACTATCCGGTTAAGCAGACATGTTGTGGACAGCCAATGGCCAACGCAGGTTTTGAACATCTTGCTGATGGTTGTAATGAACTGTTTATTGATAATTTTTCCTCATTTGATTATATTGTTGCTCCTTCTGCAAGTTGTATTCTGCATGTCAAGGAACATCTGCATTCAGATGAGAAGCATGCTGCTGCTGCCTCCATACGAACCAAAGTGTTTGAGTTGGTGGAATTTCTCACTGACATTCTGCAGATAAAAACCTTACATGCCAGTTTCCCACATCGAGTAGGGTTACATAAAAGTTGTCATGGATTGAGGGGTCTGCATCTAGGTCAGATGTCGGAGTTGAATGCACCGGGCTTTTGTAAATCCACCAAGTTGCTTAATATGGTAAAAGGATTAGAGATGATCAATTTGGAAAGGGTAGATGAGTGTTGTGGCTTTGGTGGAACATTCAGTGTGTCTGAAGAGGCTGTTTCTGTAAAGATGGGTAAGGACAGGATACAAGATCATGAGTCTAATGGTGCGCAATACATTACATCGTCTGACCTCTCTTGCTTGATGCATCTGGAAGGGTTATTGAAAAGAAAAGAAAGTAGTGTGAAAATATTACATATCGCTGAAATACTAAATGCTGAGTAATGAAAAATGAATCACAAAAGGATCATGCTGAATTGGCCAAGGAGTTTATCAAGGATGAGAACCGTGTTGATTGGCATGATGGTGCTCTATGGTTTATAAGAGAGAAACGTGATAAGGCCATTAAACGGATTCCCGAATGGGAGGATTTAAGGGATTTGGCATCTTCCATTAAGGACAATGTAGTTTCGAACCTGCATGGTTACCTTTTGGAATTCGAGGCTAATCTTATTAAAAATGGAGTGAAGGTTTATTGGGCTGAAAATGCTGAGGAGCATAATAACATCATTTATTCTATTCTTAAGAAGAAAGGGATTACTGAAATGGTCAAAAGTAAATCCATGCTTACCGAAGAATGTGGACTCAATGAATTTCTTCAAGATAATGGTATTGATGTGATCAATTCTGATCTGGGCGAATATATTCAGCAGATAGATAATGAGCCGCCAAGCCATATTGTGCTTCCTTGTATTCATAAAAGAAAAGAAGAGATTGGGGAGCTATTCCATGAACATCTCGGAACCGAAAAAGGTCTTTCAGATCCTACACAGTTAACGCGAGTAGCTCGAAACCATTTAAGGGATATGTTTTTAAAGCGCCGAGCTGCTTTAACTGGCGTCAATTTTGCAGTTGCTGAAACAGGGGAATATGTAGTTTGCACCAATGAAGGGAATGCAGACATGGGCGCTCATCTAAGTGAAGTCCTGATTGCAAGCATGGGATTAGAGAAGATTGTTCCACGAAAAAAAGACCTCGGTGTATTCTTACGGATGTTGGCCAGAAGCGCAACGGGTCAGCCCATTACAATTTACTCGAGTCATTTTAAAAAGCCAAGAGATGGTCAAGAGATGCATTTGGTTCTTGTAGATGCCGGACGAACCAGACAACTTGGAAGAAAAGATTTTGTTGCTTCACTAAAATGTATCAAGTGTGGAAGCTGCATGAACACCTGCCCTGTATACCGGAAAAGCGGCGGACTGAGTTATCAAAATACCATCTCAGGCCCTATTGGAGCCATCCTTGCACCTAACATCGACATGAAAAAGCATGCCGACCTACCATATGCCTCTACGCTTTGTGGTTCATGCACAAATGTTTGTCCTGTGAAAATCGATATACATGGACAATTGTATAAATGGCGACAGGAGATCGTACAAAAAGGATATGCTACAAACACAAAGATGATGGGAATGCAAGCAATGGCGAAGACATTGTCTTCCCCATCCTCTTATGAAATCATAGGTAAAGCTGGAAGGTGGATTCTGCGTAATTTTCCGATTGCATTTAATAATAACTTCAATGCATGGTTCAGACAAAGAGAAATGCCAGAGTCGAGGAAAGACAGCTTTTCCTCTTGGTATCAGAAAACACACCCTAAAAAAAATGACAATAATGAATAGCAGAGAAAAAATACTCGAGGCTGTTTTGAAAAATCAGCCACAATCTACCGCATTACCAGCGGTAACTACATTCCCTGTTCCTGAAGGACGTCCAGTGGATAGATTCAGCGAGGTTTTTATGGAGATCGGGGGTTTTGTTTATTTAGTCAATGGTATAGATGGGATAAGGGAAATGTTGAATATGCAGGCAGAGAAAAAAGGCAGAATGGTTACAACGATACTTGAACTTCAGGACATCGCTGAACTAGTTTCAGCTGAGGATGATCCCCATTCATATTCGGATGTTGAGCTTGCTATCATCAAAGCGCATTTTGGTGTTGCAGAGAACGGAGCTGTATGGATTACGGATGAGCTAATGGTTCAAAGAGCACTGCCATATATTTGCCAGCATCTTGCTGTGGTAATAGAAG
>Ga0164294_10002212_pt1 | contig 17686 bp, 14 predicted proteins | sample GEODES005metaG_FD_111479 | JGI IMG/M metagenome (GOLD analysis project Ga0164294, IMG submission 111479) | Oligotrophic lake water microbial communities from Sparkling Lake, Wisconsin, USA - GEODES005 metaG | ecosystem: Environmental > Aquatic > Freshwater > Lake | place: USA: Sparkling Lake...
CTATTAAAAAAACATGTATTACCGTGGTTTTGTAATCCGCAATAATGATTGTTATTCATATTGTATATATATTTTAATACTTTTATATAATAAATGAAATAAAAATCAATTTTTTACAGCATGGGCCATAAAAAATTAGACTGAAGCCCCAATTTTCTCTTCTACCACAACTTCCAACAAACACTTCTTATAATAGTCTGAATCCATTTTTAAATTTTGAATTACAAGAGAAAGAGGATGTGCTCGAGGAAGTGTCATTGATCTATTTGATATTGCATTAATATTTTGAAAATGAATATGTAGTCTCCATGTTGAAGGATGATAATGAAAATATGTGACAATTTTATTACTCTTAACTTTATATTTTTCTTCTATTATCTTTAAACCATCTTCTTTACATTTTTCTAAAATCTGAATATGTTCGGATGATAAATGACGGATTGATTTTATTTTTTTATCAATTATCATTCCAATCATATGTAAATTATTTATATTACCATCTTTCCAATTATAATCGAGGAAAAAAACCATATATTGATTTTCTGAAATAATTTCATTTTGGCGATGACCATCAATTATATCATCAGTCCATTTAATATTTAGTTTATATGTTGGATCATTTGTAAGTTTTAAATAATCATCATAATTTTCTAATTTAATGATTCTTGAAATTTTTTCAATATCGTTATGACTCTTTGATCGTTTAGATTCACTGTCATTTCTTTCGGGACTTCTTCCACGTTTTTTATTATCCATTATTTAAAGTATATATTTAGTTATATTTAGTTATATAGTTTAAAAATCAATTTTTATAATTCAATTTAGTTAAATTATTTTTCAATAATATTATATATATAATGAATAGTTCTTCAAATAATTCTCCAAATAAAAGATTCAGAGGATCCAGAAAAGCATTAGACGCCTTAAGCGCATTTAGCAATGCTCCTGTTCTTAAACCTTCTGGATTCCTTCCTGTTGATTCATTAATTAGAGGTAGAAGCACACCAGAAGTTTTAGTTAAAGTTGGAAGTCCCAAAGTTACAGTTAAGGCATCTACACCAACTACTGTTAAAGTTGTTGTTTCTCAACAAAAGAAACAATCTACACCACCCGCACTTAGAACAATTTTTAGCGCATTAGTTAAATCAATCACTGGAGTAACACCTCCTTCAACACCTAAAATGACACCAAAAACAAAAGCACTTGTTAAAGCAGCAGCAAAGAGATTAACACCTAAAGTAACACCTAAAACAAAAGTAGTTGTTAAACAATTAGTTAAGGCATTAACAAAAGTAACACCACCTTCAACACCTAAAATGACACCAAAGACAGTCGTACTTGTTAAAGCAGTTGCAAAGAAGGTAACACCTAGAATAACACCTAAAGTAACACCCAAAACAAAAGTAGTTGTTAAACAATTAGTTAGAGCATTAACAAAAGTAACACCTCCTTCAACACCTAAAATGACACCAAAGACAGTAGCACTTGTTAAAGCAGTTGCAAAGAAGGTAAAAGTAACACCAAAAGTAACTCCTAAAACAAAAGCAGTTGTTAAACAATTAGCAAAAGCATTAACAAAGGTAACACCACCTGTTACACCCAAAGTTACACCCAAAGTTGTTAAAGCAGTTAAACAATTAGCAAAGGTTGTTAAGAAAAGTGCATCTGCAAAGGCGGTCAAAACAGTTATCTCTAAAGCAACACCAAAGGTAATAATTAAACCTCAATCAGCAGTTAAGATTGAAGTAATCAAACGTGCAACATCACCTGTTAAACAAGTAATTGTTAAAACATTACCAAGTGTCAGCCCTAAAATAATTGTAACAAGTGTATCTAAAGTTAGTGCACCAAGAATTCAAATTGTTAAACCACCCCAAATTGCAACACCTAAAATAACAGTTAGAAATGCAGTAGGAAGTGAAACACCTAAAGTAGTTGTTAAAAATTTAGTTTCTGCCGCAGCATCTCCTAAAGTAACAATTGTCAAACGTAAATCACGCAGATCAACTAGATCAACTAAATCACGCAAATCAACTAGATCGCTTAAAGTAACACCTAAAACAAGAGCAGTCACTAAAAAATTAGTTAAGGCATTAATAAAAGTAACACCACCTGTTACACCCAAAGTAACTCGTAAAGTTGTTAAAGCAGTTAAACAATTAGAAAGAGTTGTTAAGAAACAAACACCTGTAACTCAAACAGTTTTTAATAGATTAATTAAAGCAATCACTGTAGTAACACCTCCTTCAACACCTAAAATGACACCAAAGACAGTAGCACTTGTTAAAGCAACTGCAAAGAAACTATCTAAATTAACACCAAGAGTACGCAGATCAAGCAAATTAAGTAGATCAAGTAAATCACGTAGATCAAGTAAATCACGTAGATCAAGCACCCCTAGAAGTGTAACTGTTTCAAGCCCTAAAATTTTTACTAAACCTTCTAACTTATTATCATCTCCCGGATCACCCTTAAAACCCCTCGTAACTACTTCATCACCTGTATCTCCTGTAACACCTTCAGTATCAGTTGGTTCTGTATCACCTGTATCTCCAGTAACACCTTCTTTATCAGGTGGATCTGTCTCACCTGGTTCTAGTCCTAAGAAAGTAGAAAAATTCACAGCTGGACAAATAGTTGGTATTTCATTTGGTACATGGGTATTATTCAGCATTGTTCTCGTATTAGTTCTTGGAGTATTCTATCGTGAAAGAGTAATGGAATTAGTTAATAGAATGATGATGCGCGCATAATTTAAATTTTAAATATTAAAAATAATATTTAAAATCCTTATCTAAAATCTTTTCTCAAGATATTGTAAATATTTGATATATCTATTGATATATTCTTTTGAATTTTTTCTAACAACAAATATATCAAGCATTATTCTAAATTTAGATAATAAATCTGCTTTATCTTTTTTATATGTTTTTCTTGCTTCTAATTTAAAATCATCTTTTTGAATTGGATTGCTTAATTTTTTAACAAATAATTTATCAGTAGCCATTTTAGTAATTAAATTTTTAATTGGCATTGTAACATCGGGGTCATTTAATATAATAATTAAATTTGGATCAGTTATAAGTAAAAAACTTAAATTTATTGATTCTCCATCCATAATATATATTATTTATATAAAAAATATTATATATTAAATTAAAATATAAACGGTGTACCTTTATTTATTGCATTAGAACGATCTTCATCATTACAATCAGCCATACATAAAACTAATTTTTGATGATAATCTAATGTTGTATCATATCTATTTGTTACAAATGCATTTGTATAATAAGTACCTACATCTACTAATGCCTCTGGATTATATATCCTTTCCTCAAATATTTTCATAAATTCACTTACTTGACCACAATAAAATCCAGAATTTAAATACTTAAATTTACTATCTTGTGGAGAATTTGAAATCATTTTATATCTCACATATTCTAAAGAACCTGATAATATACGATCTGCTCCAAATACAATTTTTTTACCAAAAGAATCATAACGTTTTAATAAATCATTTAAATCCAAATTATTTAAAGTTAATCCTACAGGAACCAATGCAAATAATAAATCTTCTGGATTTAATTTACTACATAAATAATGAATATCATCAACCTTATGATTTATTTCATTAACATGAAATCCCATATATTTCTTGGCAAGACCGTGATTTGTTATAAACCATATTTTTCTCTTTCCGACATATGTTGGCTTTAAATTATTTAATTGAATTATTTTTTCAACTGTATAATCAATTACGTTTTGATAACGATAAGCCTTCTCAAATAATAATTTACATTTTTTAATCATTTCTTCACATTCTTTTTGATGCGATTCACACCATTCATATTGTTCTTTAATATTACTAAAATCATCTTTAATTGGAACATAATGAACCCAAGGAATATAATCATTGTGAAACCATTGTCTCCAACATGATTCTACTTTTAAAATTACAGATCCAGAATTTAACTTCCAAGCAGTTGAATCCCATGATCCAGCGGTTCCATCAATATCTAAAAGATATTTATATCCAACCATTTCTGTTATTTCCATGTATTTAGACGCAATTATATAATCTTCTTTTTGTACTGCATCACTATAAAAATATTCACGTTGAGACATTTCAACATCTGTTCTTGACGTAAAATTATATTTCGTTCCTTTTAATTGACCAGCAAATATAATTTTATTTATTTTAGTATTAAATGGAATGAAATTATGTAATGAACGATATTCATTATATCTATTAAGATAAAAATAATAACGATCTGGAATATCAATTACATTTGAAATTGAATTTTGATTTGATTGAGCAAATATGTTTTTTTCTTTGTGTAATATTGCAAATTCATTTGGATTATCTAATTTAACTTCCATACAATTGCTATATTCAGTATCACCTATTTGTTTAGCATTATATCTTGATGATAAATAATTATTTTCCATATATCCATCAGACGCACATATTACAAAGTAAAATTTTTTAAATAATTTTTTTGTTTCATTAACAGCAACAATGTGCTTAATTGCATAAATAATCATAAATAAAATTTCATAATTTTCATTATATATATATACATTTCCATCATTTATTCCAACAGCATATAAATTTGTAGGTAATGTAACAATATCTGAATTAAACAATTTATTAAATTGTTTACGTGTAATTCTTTGTGGTTCGGGAAATGCTACTAATTCATAGAATGGTAACTTTTTAACCTCTTTTTCAGAATTAAAAATATCAAAATCTGTTTCAACTATTACACGTTTTTCATGTTCAGGTGAACCATCAATATTAATTGTAACTGTCTTTTCTAATTTTGAATAATTAACTAATACTTTTAATTTTTCTGCCCATCCAGCCTTATACGAATCTAATCTTCTAATAATTATTGCATAACATCTAGAATGTATATATTCTGTGAATACCTGAAAATTTTTTTTTCCACAATAATCTACTACATCTAATTCTAAATCTAATACAGACATTTTATATAAAAAATTAATAATAATTCTTTATATAATTTTATTTTTACCAACGACCCCCATTATATAAAATAAATTGAGTTCCACTACTAGTACATTTATTTAAATCATCCCTATTACATTGATACGCGCACATAACTAATTTTTGAGAATAATCTAATTCAATTGAATATTTACCTGATAATAATGCTCCTACAAAATATTCTTGAGCAATTGGACATTTATTTTGATCATAAATTCTTTCATCAAATAATTTTGTCATTTCACCTGCTTCCGCACAGAAAAATCCAGGTTGTAAATATTTAAATATTGAATCTTTTGGAGCTAATTTATTTAATTTAGATCTAACTCCATTTAATGATTCAGGCCATAAATTCTTTTCTGCTCCAAATACTATTTTTTTACCAATCGATAAATATATATCAATAAATTTATTTAAATCAAAATTATGAACATCAATATATTCAGTATTCATATATATCACTATGTCTGTAGAATTTAACTTTCTAAATACATTATGTATTCCATATATATTTCCAGATATTTGTTTATTTATTATTATCTGATTATCTAATTTTGTAGGATTATTATAATCGGTACAAAAAAATACTCTTCTATTATTTAAAATATACGGCTTTAATCTATTAAATTCATATATTTTTTCTATTGTATAATCAATCACATTATGATACCTAAATATCTTTTGAAATAATTTTTTACAATTTTCTATCATTTTTAAACATTCATCTTGATTATTTTCACACCACTTATATTTTTCTTGGATATCACTAAAATCATCAGCAATTGGAACATAATGTTTAAATGGTAAATATTCATTATAAAAATATTGTTTCCATCCCGAATCAGATTTTAAAATAACAGAATTTGAGTTTAATTTCCATGCAGTAGCATCCCATGTACTTGAATTACCATCAATATCTAATATATATTTATAATTAATCATTTCAGTAGAATCAACCCACCTATCAGGACAATACATATTATCTTTTGGAACAGCATCAGAATAAAAATATTGTCTTGGATTCATTCCTATATCACGTCTATTTGTAAAATTAAAATGAGTTGCTCTTTCCTTTCTACATCCATATACTATTTTATTTATTTTATTCATAAATGGTATACCTTTATGAAATGACCTAAAATTATTATATAAATTACAATATAAATAATGTCTATCAATCATATCGATTGTATATGATATCTTTTTATGAGTTGCTTGAGCTAATATATAAATATCTTTATGAACAATTGGATATTCATTTGGATTATCCAATATAATATGCTTTGTATTCTGAAGTTCATTTTCTCCAAATTTTCTTCCAATTGTTCTTTCACTTGAATAATGATACTCTATAAAACCATCTCCAGCACATATTATAAAATAAAACTCTTTTAATACATTATTAGAAATAGCTACATTTGCAATATGTTTAATTGGATAAATAATATCATAATAATCCGCAAAATATTCATTATATAAATAAACATTTCCTTTTCTAATTCCAACAGCATATAAATTACGAGGCAATACAATTATATCTGTATTAAATAATTCATTAAATTGTTTTCTTGTTAATTGTTGAGGATCTAGTGATTCAGTAATATTATAATTAGAGAGTCGATTTATCGGTTCTCCTTGATCTATTTCAAAATCAACTTCTACTAAAACTTTCTTCTCATTTTCAGATGATGTTCCAATATCTATTACGAATGATTTTTGAGGATGGACAACAAGAACGTGTAATGTATCATCCCATCCTGTAATTGTATCTAATCTTCTAACAATTACATAATATGATTTATTAGAAACATATTCACTAAAAACCTGATAATCTCTTTTTATATATGAAAATGTGTAATTGTAATTACATAAATCTATTTCTAGATTACTAACTTGCATTATATTATGAATAATTATTAATCTTTAAATATGTTTTATATAAAAATTAACTATGCAAAAATTGATTCATTTGGATTTTTAATATCATTTAATAAAATATCAATATGTTTTTTAGTTAATTTAAGCGGAAATACTAAATTTTCTATTTTAAATGTCCAATCTAATACTCCGTATTTACCATCTTTATCAATAGATGCTCTTAAAATATCAACTCTTTTACAAATTGTATCAATATTTCTTTTTAATTCTCTAACCCCTTTATCATTTTTTTTATTTTTATTAACAATATATTCAATTATTAAATCATCAAAAAATAGTTGATTTTCTAATCCATAATCTTTACACTTTTTAGGTATTAAAATATTTTTAGATATTTCTACTTTTTGTGAATTACCATATCCTTCTACATCAATCATGTATAATCTATTTCTTAATACTTGATTTAAATAATCACTATTGTTTAATGAACATATAAACCAGATATTACTCAAATCAATTGGAATATCAGAAACATATTTATCATAAAACATATTATTTTGAGTATTATCTAATATATGTATTAATTGATTTACAACTTCTGCTCCTTCAGGAGAATCACTTATTTTATCTATTTCATCAAAAAATATAATTCCATTACAACAATTCATTTTTATTAATGCATCTACAATAATACCTTGTCTTGATCCAATATATGTATTTGAAAATCCATCTAAAAATGAACCATCTTTTATTCCCCCTAAAGAAATGTGATAAAATGGTAAATTTAATGATTGAGCCATTACATGAATAATCTTTGTTTTACCAATTCCAGAACAACCTACAAGTGATAAAATTTGTTCAGATTTACGTTTCTTTATAAATCGATTAATAATTTGTAACATTAATTCTTCTTTAACATTTTTCATTCCATATAATTCAGCATCTAATTGAATTTTAATATGTTTTAAAAATTCATTTGTATTTGTTATTTGTAAATTTTCTTTTCTTTTTAATGGAATACTTAAAATTAATAGTATCCAATTTTTTAATTTAAAATATTCTGAATCTTTATCACTCATTTCCTCTAACATTTTATATTTATTATAAAGTATTGTTTTATACTGATCATCAATATCTGAATTTATAATTTTTTCTTTTAAATCAACAGAAATTTTATTTAATGCCTCTAATCTTTTCACCTCTGAATCAATTTTTATTTTATGTTGAATTTGAGAAGGTGTCATTGTGGATATTTTTGTAATTTCCTCTTTCATTATATCTCTATACTTAATGTATTCTTCCAAGTTATTTTCATTATTTTTCATCACACAATATTTCTCAACTAATCTAACTTTCTCTAATTCACTAATATTTTTCAATGATAATACATTATCTATTGTAACTGTTTTATCATACAATTGCAGTTTTATTTTATTAAATAATTCAGTCATCTCTTTATTCTCTTTTTTGGTTTTATTACCCAATATAACATTATCTGCCTCTAAATCTAATTCCCCTAAATTATACATATGGCATTTTTCATCAAAGTTATCTATTTTCTCCTCTTCTATTGTATCTTTACGATTCCTTGGTTTAGGTTTTTGTTCCTCATCATCTGTATTAAGTTCATTATCAGAATTATTATTTATTTCTTTTTCTTTTTCAATTGTAGCGTCTGAATTAAATCTTCTTCTCTTAACCATACGTTTTATATATTTGAAAGGTAAACTTTTCAAATAAATTAAACAACTAAACTATTATTTTTTTAATCCACGAATCACTTTCAAAATATCATACATTATTTTACAATCAACCTCATTGTAATCAATTAATTTATTAAATTCTGCACGATTATTTTTATTGTAATAATTATACGCAATCATATGAATTTTATTATCCATCAAAATATCTCCCTCCCAAAATGTTCCTATTAATTTATTCTCAAACATCCCCTTTCCAATACTCTTCAATGAATGACTATATGCTCCTTTAACCGTTATTAAATTATCTCTAAAAAATTTATATAAATCATACCACTTAATTGTATTTTGTGGAAGTTTTAATTCATTAACCATTTTATTCATTTTATATGGTTCTACTGAACTCCAATGATAAAATAATGGTTTGTATGAAACCTTGTATTTTTTATTTGTTTCTTCAATATGATTCATCACCTTTGTATACATTTCTCTTTCAGATACTTCATCTAAACAATCAAGTGTAAAACAACTGTAGTTCCAACTTCCATCATATACATGTCCTAATCCAATCATATATACATAATTTTTATTTACATGTGTTATCGTCTCAAAATCAATATAATATTCAAGCTTTGTATTATCCATGATATCCTCTGAACTCTCTAATGATTTATAAAATACCAGCTGAGAAGATTTATCACGATTTGTATCCAATATAGAATTTACTATATCAGCAATTTTACCGTTAATGCCAAGTAAACTAGCGTTTAGTTGAGGATTATCCCATGTTGTAATTCCTTCTCTAAATGCCTTTTCTCGGTGTTCTGGTGTTAAATATGATATTAATGTAATATCTTTTAATTTTTCTGCAGAAGCATTTTTAATACCACGATATCCATCATCATTTGTATTACACATATTTGGATAAATATTTTTATTTGATGGTGGGTCGTGCGTCCAATCTGTAGATTTCTTTAAACTTTGTAACCAATCAATCGAATCTTTTGTCTCTACAACTACATTTTTATCCTTACCCCCAAAATCAATTATTCCTAATTTATCTATAAAATCATCAGAGTCTTTACGAACCACTGTTTTTTGAACAGTCTGTTCCATTTTCCAACCATTTCCAAGTATGAATGCTTTTGAAACTTCTTCAGAATCCACCTCTGTCTGCATATAATTAAGAGCATCATTGTATACTTGTAATTGATACTTAAATGGCTTTACCGATAAATTATTACGTAAAGTTTTATTATCTACATTAAAATGTAATTTCTTGTTTTTAATATCAACTACATAATAATGATGACCATGTGGAAATACTGATTTACAATCCTTGATTTCATACGTATTCTTTGTTATCTCATTTATAAAATCATCACGAATTAATAAATCTACACACCCCAATGTCTTATTTTCAGGATTTTGTAATACACCTTGATATATAATAGGTGTTCCAATATACATTGTTTTAAATGTTTTAATACACATCTCTTTATCACGTGCCATATATGATTCGCAAATTTGAACCATTTCATCCTTATATTTATTTGTTAAATATTCAACAACCTTTTTTTCAAAATCAATCCCATCCTTAAATCTAATTTGTATTGGTTCAGGAAATTCTCTCTTTACACGTTTTGTTTTATCAGGTTTATCTGTAAATGAAAAAATATTATATTCATCATAATAATCTAAACATCTATCATTTAATGCACTGTTTCTTGTTTTTGAAGCACTAACCCATTCACCTGTTATGGTATAATTAAATTTATCTTTTATAAGTTCTTGATATTTAACATCTTTTTCAATTAAATCTCTACTCCTTTTTTTTGAATCATATCGAGAAATATTTTCTTTTGAAACATTCATATAACTAGTATTATAAATATATATATCCGAATTATCTAAATTTGTATATTGTAGTATTTTTTTAATACTTGATACATATTTTGCATCTAATTCAATATCATTTGTAATATAATAATCAATTAATTTATTTTGAACAATTCCATATATTTCATAATTTTTATTATCGATAGAAACATATGCATTAAGTCTTTTAATATTTGGAATTAAAATTTTAATATCATATTTTTTTTCTAATGAAATAGATTCTACGAGTGGTTTACATTTACCCAAAACTGTAGATAATCTACGCTTGATAATACTATTAAACATTTTATAATATATATAAAATTATTCATTTATATATTATATTTTAAGATCTTTTAAGAAGAACGCAATATCATCTATTATATAGTCAATTTCTTTTTCATTCAATAATATTTTATTTATTATTAATAAACCATTCTTTTTTATTCTAGAAAACCATTCATTATATGTATCAGATGGTATTATATTAAATAATGCTAAAAATATAATTTGGTTTTTCTTTGTTATTTCTTTTTTAATAATTTTTAAATTTTTAACAAATCTTATAAATGATTCTTTATTTTCTAAAATTTCTAAAATATCCATATCTGTTTTTATATTACAATTTGGACAATTCGAAAAAATAATTATTAAATCATCAAATGTAACATCAATTTTATGTTCAATTTTAAAATAATTTTGTATAATACTTAAATTAAAATTAATTTCTTCAATATTAAATGTATCGATTAGATAATCAAAACTTATATATTGTAATGTTGATTTAATTGTATATATTTCATTATTTGTATTTTTAAATATTTCTAATAATTTAATCTTCTTCGTTATAAGTATATTTAATTCTCCATATGAAGAGGTTGGTTTCTTAGAAATTAAATGATTAATTGAATCTAAAGAACTTAATATATCTATGTTATTATTTTCTAATTCATTTAAACGACCAGTTAAAAGAACAATATTATTATTTGATTTAATTTCATCTAAAATTGAATCATAAATATCTGATAAATCATCTAATCTATCCTCATTTAAAATTAAATTTATTTCTTCGACATATTGATGAATAATTTCAGGAACATTATTATAAAAAAAATCATCTAACATCTCAAATAAATTTTCATATTCACTAATTAATTCTTCAATATATTCTAAAATATTATGTGGATATTTTAATAATTCATCAATTTGATCATATATATTTAATAAATTTTTTATATGATCGTCAATATTAATAGATTTTGATAAATTAAATAATTGGGATAATTGAAGAGGATTTTTTTTTAATTTAACTATTGTAATAATTTGAATACTACTAATCAAACTTTGTTTATCTTTTAATATTTTTTCAATTGATTTATTATCATTTAAAATTAATTTATAAATTCTTTCTATTATAATCTGTATATATTTAATTCTTTTTTTAACTTCATCCATATTTTTTATTGATAATTCATTAATTGTATCATTGATTAAAGAAAAATGATTTTCTCTTGGTGAAATATTATTTACAAACATAAATTTATCAACTATATCTATTTCTGATATATAAGATTTTGTACGGGGAGTGATATTTAAATCTTCGTTTTTATGCAATATAAAATATTCTATTATATTTTTATATTTTTGTGTATCATTTGTAGATTGACTTAACACATATCTTCTTAATGGTTTTGCATATATTTTAAAATATGCATCATTATTTAATTCTATAATTGAATCTAAATTCATTATCTTTATAAATATATAATTTTATGATTTTAAATTTAAAAAAATTGATTTATGAAGACATTATTATAATATGCTATATATTATAATATGATGGATCTATATTCTTTACAACATTCTCTAAGCGAGAACATTACTGGATTTTTGTCAAATACAACAATCACAGGAAATAAACATTTTGATAAATTTCTAGGATTTCAAATTGCATTACAATCAACAAGTATTTTAGCATCATTGATCGGTTCTATATCCTTGGTATTTTTATTTTTTGTTAAATTACCGTTGTATATTCCACAATTCTGTAAATGGATTCATAATAAGAATTATATTATAATTGAAGTTGAAGGTGGAAATAAGATGTATAGTCTATTAATTGGATATTTAAAAAATATTCATATTAAGGAAAAAAAAGAAACTATGAAAAACTCTATCTATATGTTAAATACACAAAATTCATTTGATTGGATTGAAACCTTAACTTTTATAAAGAAAAAATCAAAAGTTACATATTTAGATAAAAAAGGTTGTAATGATCATGGTGTATCGCCGGCATATATGATATATAAAGTAATGTACGAAGGTGTAAACGTTATGATTGAATATGATGTACATTCTCTTTCTCAACAATATGATTTTAATAAACCATTTTATATGTATTTTAATTGGTGGTATTGTAATAATGATTATATAATGAGATTTCTTAAAAATATTAAAAAAGAAATTGGCTCAGGTGATAAGAGTGATAAGAGTCGTCTCTTACTGAAGTATACAAAAATATATAAAGATGATAATAATTATCTTGAATATACAAAAAAAACTATTCCTAAAAGGGAATTAAATACTGTTTATTTAAAGACAGATGTTAAAAAGAAACTATTAGATGATATTGAAAAATTTAGAGATATGGAAGGTTTTTATAAGGAACATTCTATATCTTACAAGAGAGGATATTTGTTAGTAGGTCCTCCTGGATCTGGTAAAACATCAATCATTAAAGCAATTGCGTCAAATTATGACTTTGATGTAATTGTTGTTAATTTGAATCAATTTACGGATGAAAATATTAATTTGATCTTTAATGATATGAATGATGATAAAACACGAATCTATCTATTTGATGACTTTGATACTTGTGTATTATTTGAAGAAACTCAATCAAATATTATAATTAATACTGATCCAAAACACAAGAATGGTGGAAAATTAACTTACACAGGTTTTATAAATGCTCTATCAGGTATAAATGATTGTATTAGTGGATGTTACATGTTTTTTACAACGAATAATTTAGATAAAATACCAAAGAGTATGTTACGTCCTGGTAGAATAGATATGGTTCTTGAAGTTGGATATGCAGAAAAACAACAAATAGAAGAAATCGTAAATGATTTTTATAAAAGTTGTGCCGAATTAAAAAGAGTATTATTGATAGATAAACTTTGTAAAATTGAAAAGAAAAATACGATCGCAGTTCTACAAGACTATTTCATCAGATATAGAGAAATTGACGAAGCAAATGATAATATAGAAGAATTGTCATAATTAATTTATTTATAAATATATATGAAAATATTTTTAGTATTTCCGATTCATTTATTTAAAGATATATCTGCATTTGATGAAGCAGATAAAGTATTTATTATTGAAGAACCATTATATTTTACAAAATATAAATTCCATAAATTGAAACTTGCTTTTCACAGAGCAACTATGAAAAAATATTATGACCATATTCATAAAAAATATAAAGCATCATATTACGAATTTAATGATAATTATTTAAAAGATATTCCTAAAAATAGTGATGTTTTATTTTATGATCCAACCGATCATGACTTGATGAAAAAGTTAAGATCAGCATCTAATACTCATGGATTTACAATTGATTTATTAGAAACTCCAGCATTTATAACCCCATATGAAGATTTAGAAGAATATAATAAAAAGATGACTGGAAAAAAGTTTACACATGATTCGTCATTTTATAGATGGCAAAGACAACGATTAGAAATCTTAACTCCAATTGGATCAAAATATAAATTATCATATGATGATGAAAATAGAGTGGCATTTCCAAATGATCAAAAAGAAGTTTTTAGTCCAAAGAATCAAACAGGTAAATACATTACTGAGGCAAAAAAATATGTTGAAAAACATTTTAAAGATAATTGGGGATCTCTAGATAATTTCATTTATCCAATTGATCATGAAGACGCACATAAATGGTTAATTGATTTTATTAAAAATAGATTTAAATTATTTGGTAAATTTGAAGATGCTATCCATTCTACAATTAATTTTGGATATCATTCTGGATTATCTCCCCTTTTAAACATTGGATTATTAACAGATCAAGATATATTAGATGTTGTATTACCTCTAAAATCTAAAGTACCAATTAATTCATTTGAAGGATATATACGTCAAGTAATTGGATGGAAACAAAGTATGAGATATTTATATGAATTTCATTTTGATAAATTTGATGGAAAAAATTATTTAAAACATAATAATAAAATTTCTCGTAGATTTTGGGATGGAACAACCGGTATTCCACCAATAGATGATTGTATTAAAAAAATTCATGCGATCGGATATTTGCACCATATCGAAAGACTGATGGTTATGGGACAATTCTTTTTCTTAACAATGGTTGATCCAGATGATGTATTTGATTGGTATATATCTTTGGTAAGTATGGATTCATATCAATGGGTAATGTATCCAAATATATATGGAATGATTATGTATGCAGATGGAGGATTTATGATGTCAAAACCATATATGTCTAGTAGTGCGTATGTTAAAAAAATGAGCAACTATGGAAAAAATCAAAGTGTCGTTAAATTAAAAGATGGTAATGAATATAAATGGTATGATATATGGGATGCATTATATTATAATGCAATAAGTAGACATTATGATATATTCAAAAAAATATATTCAACGGCAAGAAATACATATCATTGGGATAATAAATCAAGTGAGGAGAAAGCAAGATTACTAAAATTAGCAAAATTGTATTTGGAATATTTATAATAGTTTCATTTTTTTGGCAACTTCTATACCAATTAAAATCATTTCATTTATATTATGTGTATTATGTATTTTACGATGATATTCTTCAGCATTTTTTAATTCAGCTATTGCTAAATGAACGCGCGTCCAATCAGTTGTTTGATTAACATTTGAACATGCTGTGACACACTCTTGACCTTTTAATTCTATATATTTTTTGACAAGGTTTGAAATTACTTCTTGTATTATTTCATCCATTTGGTTTTTGTGATAAATTCTTAATATTTTATAAATAAAATATTAGGAAGTTTACATATCAATTTTTATTAGATTTCATTTACGAAATCTAATAAAAATTAGGCTGAAGGCTCAATTTTTTGTTGTAAGACTCAATTTTCTTACATTGCATTTCTAGCAAATACCTCAACTAATATTTGCACTTTCTTCATTGTAGCAGTACGGTCAATGTATTCAAATTCAATTATAAGCTTATTTAAAACTTCATTTATCTTTTCCTCATTATCTCCGAGGATATTACGAATAATATCATATGCCCATGCTTCCAGTTGATCCTTCTTAATTGGCTGATCAATCATCTGGGGGGTAGTTGACATTTCCTTGTATATTATAGTATTATATTATTTTAATATTAGATTTATATAAATTTTTAATTTCAATTTTTATTTCATTTACATTTATAAAAAAATTTAATTACTCAGATTCAGAATCAGTATCGAGTTCCTCGACTACGACTTCGTCGCCACCGCCAGCTGCGGCGCGCGCATAAGTCTTGCCAGTAGGCTTCTTGGACTTGACAGACTTGTCATCGTCAGTAGGCTTCTTGGACTTGACAGACTTGTCATCGTCAGTAGGCTTCTTGAACTTGACCGACTTGTCATCGTCAGTCTTGGGCGTCTTGATGAAGAGCTTATCGTTGTGGATGAAAGTGCACTTGTCGCCCTTCTTACACTCGCCCTTCGCGAAGTACATGCAGTCGATAGTCTTCTCCTTGGACTTGTTCTTGAACTTCGGCTCCGCTGCATGCTCGTCGTCATCGTTTGACTTCATGAACTTCTTGCTCTTAAACTTGAGAGCCTGCTCGCGCTCACCCTTCATGTGGATGTGCGTGCAGTTGCCTTTAATCTCGTCATCGCCTTCAATTAGCTTGACGCACTTTTCGGCCCAGAGGCAGGGAGGAGTCACTCCCTCCTTTGCAAGTGAGCTGATGGCCTTGCTCATCACGCGAATGGCTTGAACCAGCTTAATTTGAACCAGCTCAATTTCAATTTCCTTCGTGGATATATTCTCCTTAATTCCAGTCAGCTTCGCAATCAGCAACTCGATGAGGTCGATAGAGGAAGCCATGTTATACGAGTAGTTTTATTAATTATATAGTATGTCAATATATAGTTAAAATTTCAATTTTTTATTATATATATATTATATGAGTATCATTATAAGGGACTTTAATGGGAAAAGTATTAATATAAATACAAGAAGAATAGATAGTATTCAATCATTGAAAGAAAAAATTTATAGTCGGACTGGAATTTCTATAAATGATCAAGTGTTAAGTTTCGCTGGTAAATACCTCGAAAATTATAAAAAATTATATGAATATAATATTTTAAGAAATAGTATTTTAAATTTAAATTTAGGATTAAAGGGAGGCGCTTTAGGACCTTTTCAAACAGGATCACCAAATTTTGATGCAAAAAGTGCGACAGTTGGTTCATTTTTTACATACACTGTAATAAATGATGGGGCATGTACAGTTATTGACGCTGATCTAATAGGTGCTCCTAGTTCTGGTTCATTAACACTAAGTTATGTTAGTAATCAAGTAGTAATTTCTGGAACTCCTGTAAATGCAGATGCAACAGGAAGCCCGTATTATATAGAAATTCAAGCTTCAACTTTCACTGGAAGTACTGGAGGTTTAGTTGTTCCTTTTACATTAACAATATCCGGTGGTGTACCATGTATAGTAAGTGGTCAAAGAATATTAACACCATCTGGATATAAATTAATAGACAATATATATAATGGTGATATGATAACAACTTCTCAAAATAAAGATGTTGTTGCATTAAATTATAAAAAAGCATTTGAATTCACAACTGATATAACCGCACCATATATAATTCCAAAAGATTCAATTAATCCATCATATCCTCCGAAAGATATATTTTTATCTGCTGATCATAAAATAAAAACAAATCATAATTGGGTTACACCAAAAGAATTATCAAAATATAATCCCGATGTGAGACAAATTAATATTGGAAAACCTGTTACATATTACAATATTGAAACACCAAATTATTCAACGGATCATTTAGTATTAGAAGGAACTACTATTGCTTCATTATGGGTTAAAGGTGATAATGTTAATTTAGTAGATTATTTATAAATATATATATATGAGTATCATTGTAAGGAATATTAA
>Ga0164294_10002215_pt1 | contig 17677 bp, 19 predicted proteins | sample GEODES005metaG_FD_111479 | JGI IMG/M metagenome (GOLD analysis project Ga0164294, IMG submission 111479) | Oligotrophic lake water microbial communities from Sparkling Lake, Wisconsin, USA - GEODES005 metaG | ecosystem: Environmental > Aquatic > Freshwater > Lake | place: USA: Sparkling Lake...
GTGGTGATTGGTCGCACCAAACAACTGGCGTGGGGATTCACTAATACAGATCCTGATGTTCAGGATCTGTATATCGAGGCTTTAGATACGGATCGATCGAATAGCTATAAAACGCCGGATGGCTATAAGAAATTTATTCTTCGTGAAGAAATCATTGCCGTTAAAGGACAAGAGCCGATTCGTTTTATCGCTAGAGAAACAAGGCATGGCCCAGTGATCTCAGACGCTTATGAGCGCGCTCAAAATCTGATCGACACCAAACGCTTTGCTATCTCCATGCGCTGGACAGCGCTAGACGCGGCCAACCAAACTTTAGTGGCTGGCTTTAAGATGAACTACGCTCAAACGATGGATCAGTTCAAGGATGCACTGAAGTACTATTACGCGCCGATGCAAAATATTGTGATGGCAGACCAAGAGGGTCAGATTGCTTATCGCGCCGCTGGAGTCGCGCCTAAGAGAAGCAGAGGACAAGGTTTGTTTGGATCTGTCCCAAATTTAGGATGGGACCGCCAATACGACTGGGGACCTTATCTCAATCCAGATGTTCTTCCAAAAGAAAATAATCCAGCCAAAGGCTGGATTGCTACAGCTAATCAACGGGTTCATGCTGCTAATGATCCTAATCCACTGACGGACGATTGGCATATGCCCTATCGTCATGATCGAATTGCTTCTCTTTTGGGGGCACAAGAGAAGCACGATATGAATAGTATGAAAGCCATCCAAACAGATGCGCTCTCACTATCTGCTAAAGATCTTTTGCCACTTTTATTAAATGCAAAATCAGAACACCCTTTGGATGCTGAGGCAAAAAAAATCCTAGATCGCTTCGATACCCATAAGGCTTTGAATAGTGCAGGGGCAACTATTTATAACGAATGGGCTCATCAGTTAACCCGTTTGATGTTTTCAGAGAAGTTAGGTGAAAGTTTTACCGTTGAATATGGCAAACGTGACTTCCGAGCAGGTCTTCATCATATTCTGAATCTTTATGCCAATGATAAATCTGAGGCGGATTACTGGTGTGATGTATCGAGCACTGCTGCCGTTGAAACCTGTGAAGAATTAATCAATATCGCTTACACCGAGGCTCTGACTCAATTATCAAAACGCCTTGTTGGCAAACCCTCCACTTGGCTATGGGGCAAAGTTCATATTGCCACTTCAGAACATCGACCATTTAGCCAAGTAGATTTTTTAAAGAATCATTTTGAAGTCAGTCGTCCAACACCGGGTGATGGTTTTACGATCAACGTGGGCTTTATGGATTTAGGCAATTCAAGTAATCCATTTAAAGTAACAAAGGCTGCAAGCTTAAGAACTATTTTTGATCTTTCAGATTTAGATAAATCACAGTTCATTTATCAAACGGGTCAATCAGGTTGGGTGAATAGTCGTTATTACAGTAATTTTGCTAATACTTGGTCTCAGCAAGGCTATATCCAAATGACCATGAAACCCAATAACATTCTTTATACAGCGACACTTTTACCAATTAAGAATAAAAAGCCAGAACATGTCAAAATCATTGAGAAGAAAAAATAAACTAAATTACTGAAAAGAAAGCATCTGATGTCATCTCCTTCTTATCAAACCCGTATCTTGAATACAACTATTTTTACATTCATCACAGTTCTCTTTTTAAGTACTTTTAGTCATGATGTTTTTGCATCACCTGATACTAAAAATCAGTTGAGCCATCTGTTAAGTGGTAATCAACATGTTTTGATGATGCGTCATGCGGATGCTCCAGGCTATAGCGATCCAGCTGGCTTTAATGTCAAAGATTGTTCAACTCAAAGAAATTTGGGTGAGACTGGTAAGAAACAGGCTCGTGAAATTGGTCAATGGCTGAAAGCTCGTGGCGTCTCAGATGCCAGAGTTTTAAGCAGTCCTTGGTGTCGCTGTATGGATACAGCAACACTTTTAAATATCGGGCCAGTTCATTCAGAAAACTCTTTAAGTTCTTTTTTTGAAAACCGGGGTGATGCCAAAGAGCAAACTCTAGCGCTTCAAAAGAAAATACAAGCGGAACTAATGACTAAAAATAACAAGCCATTGATGTTGGTAACACACCAAGTTAATATCTCAGCCTTCACAGGTGAAGGCGTTAGTTCAGGGCAAATGGTTTTAGTTCAAGTTACCCCAAAGGGGCAGTATGTGTCACATCGCTTGATCAAGCTGGATTAAGTTAGATTGAGTTGAAAGAATTAGATCTTTACTGGGCCATCTTGGAAAGCTTCGCGTCGGAAGGTAACGACTAGGGTGTCGCGCCAAGCTTTCGAATGACCCTCTGGATCAATCGGTTGTATCGGAGTGGTTTCGTGAATCACTCTTGCATCATCCAATACCAAAAGACTGAATGGTTCATTCAGCGTGAAACGCTGACCTTGTGGCCCTACAGATTCAAATACTCTTGTTTCACCACCCTTGATTAACTGACGATTCAGCATGAGTACGCCAACGTAATCAACACCGTCGCGATGAGCGCCCTCTGGTGTCGGTCTACCAATACCATCGGTTGTATCAATCCTAAATTGGTGAACTTCTACGTACCAAGGTTTTTCTTTGTTTATCTGTTGTGTAGGTAATTGATTAAATTGCCCACCCAAATGAAGCAAGAAATCATGAAGCACGGGTGAGTTCATAAAACCTGGCTCACAAGGCTCAAACCAGCGATCAATACCACCATGCAACGCGTTATATGACAGAGGTTGCCAATGAGCGCGATGTGGAACAGCGGTAACTGTGGATTGATTAACAATAAAACTAGAATGGCGGCGCTGGCGATAACGCCCGCCGTCTTTTAAATACTTATCTGCTGGTAAGTTATTCCAAAAATCTCCAGCCTGCTGCCACTCAGCTTCATTGTGCTGACTCAATTGGTAAACGTCATTGGGCACTAAAACCGAATAACCGTTTTTTTGGATTTGCTGAGTTAACTCTGAGAGTTCTGAATAAGGTGGGTGATGAATCATTAAAAGTATATTTATTAAATTAATCTATTAAATAGATTATGCGCCCAAGGTGTACTTTTTAGGATATTGCATCTGCTGGGCTTTGAACTACTCAGCGTTCATGAAGTTAGCGTGGTGAAGAGGATGGTACTCACAACCTACCCAACCTTCGTAAGCCTGGTCATCTAACAACATGAAGAAATCAGCATAAGGCATTTCGCCAGTACCTGGCTCATGCCTGCCGGGGTGATCTGCTATTTGCACATGATCAATGAAAGGCATGAGATCTTCGATCTCTAGGATATTTTCACCCATACGATGCATATGGTAGGCATCGTATTGGAGATAGAGATTGGTGGATTGAACCGCCATGATGGTGTTAACAGCATGCTGACTGGATGACAAAAAGAAGTCGGGCATATCAAAGGTGTTGATCGGTTCAATCAGTAATTTGATATTTTCTTTTTTAAGTACTTCTGCTGCAAAAGTTAGATTAGATACAAAAGCACTTTGCGCTTGTTTAAATGTAACGCCCTCCGGGAGTTTGCCTGCAAGACAATTCAGGTGCGGCACGCCCAGTATCTTGGCGTACTGAATGGCATCTAGAAGAGCAATCTTAAATTCTTCACCACGAGCAGGATCGCAAGCAAAGCCACGATCACCTCTTGCCCAGTCGCCACCTGGAAGATTATGTAAATCCATCTTGAGATTTAACTCTGTCATGACGGCTTTGATTTCGTGCAGCTTGACACCCGTCATAGACTCATAAGGAAACTGACACTCAACCACTTCAAATCCATCTGCCTTAGCCGCATGGAATCGCTCTAAAAACGGCAAGTCTGCATAAAGTAGGGAAAGGTTAGCGGAAAAGCGCGGCATGAATTTGTACTCGTTTCTGAATAAAGTGATTTAATTATGTCATGCGCATCATTTCTATTTCAGTAGCCACTGTTTCCCCCTTATTCGGTATTGATCACCCAGATTACAAAACCGTTAATTCAGGTATCAAGAAACTACCAGTAAGTACTCTAGAGAAACCCGAGCCTATCAAAGTGACCAAGTTAGGTTTAGTTGGTGACGAGCAAGCTGACTTCAGTGTGCATGGTGGTTTAGAGAAAGCTATTTACGCTTACCCCTCAGAACATTACCCATTCTGGAATGAGATACTTGATCGTGAAACTAAGCGATCAACACCGATTGGATTTGGCTTTGTTGGTGAAAACCTGAGCGTGGAGGGTTTTTCAGAATCTGATGTTTGGGTGGGTGATATTTGGCAAATCGGTGAGGTAGAGCTTCAGGTCACCAAACTTCGTGAGCCGTGTTTTAAATTTAATGCTCGTATGGCTTACAAGGGCTCATCCAAAGCCATGATTCAGTCTGGTAAGTCAGGTTGGTACTTACAAGTCCATCAAGGTGGTGATATCCAAGCAGGTGACATAATTATAGTCATCCCTGGTCGAAGAGAAACTTCGATCAAGATGCAAAACTCTTTCTTACTCAGAAAAGATCAACAGAACGAGTTGCCACTTTAATCGAATCTCGCGATTAGATTATTTATTTAGATTTTTGTTTAGGTTGTTTATTGATGCTTATTTATGTTTAGTTATTACCCGCATTACGATACCGTTGCAACAGGCTTGACCTTAGCTATTGAGATTATTGGTACCTTAGCGTTTGCTCTAACCGGTATTGTGGTGGCAGCACGTAAGCGTTTGGATATTGTGGGTGTTGCCATGGTGTGCGGTTTATCTGCATTCGGTGGTGGAACACTCAGAGATATATTGCTTGATCGCCGCCCTTTCTTTTGGGTAGAGCACCATCAGTGGTTATGGATCATTTTGGGCTTGTGTGTGATTGCGATGATTTTCTTAAAAACTAAACATATTGAATTAACTGAAAAAATGATCCAAGTACCAGATGCTTTAGGTTTGGCGCTGTTTACTATTTCAGGAACTGAAATAGCTTTGATCAGTGGATCACCATTGCTGATTGCAGTACTCATGGGTGTGATGACTGCCATATTCGGAGGCGTACTCAGAGATATTGCCTGTAATGAAATCCCACAAGCTTTTACAGATCATCGCCCTTATGCAGTCATCGCATTTATAGGTAGCTGGCTCTATATCGCTATGGCCAATTGGATATCCAATGAATGGCTACCTACTTTGATTGCTTTTTCAACGATTGTTATTTTGAGACTCTTAGCCATCAAGTTCAATGTGGTGATACCTAGCTGGATGCGTAAATGAAATTAGCTGTTCTATTTGTGTGTATGGGTAATATTTGTAGGAGCCCTACAGCGCATGGCGTTTTTAGATCTTATGTGAAAGATGCGGGTCTCGAGTTCGTGATTGACGTGGATTCTGCAGGTACACATGCTTTCCATACCGGTGAAGAACCTGATCAGCGTTCACAAGCTCACGCTATCAAACGGGGCTATGACTTATCAGATCTCACAGCTAGACAAATGAGCGCTGAAGATTTTGAACGTTACGATCTGGTTTTGGTGATGGATTGGGAAAACTATGCGATTGCAGAACAATTAGCACCAGGACAACATCGACACAAGCTCAAGCGATTGACTGAGTTTTGTAAAACACAAGAAACTGCTGTTGTGCCAGATCCCTATTACAAAGGTGATGAAGGCTTTGAGGAAGTCTTAGACATTGTCGAAGATGCTTGCGATGGTTTGCTAGAGCATTTGCAAGCTAGACTTAAAAAGTAATTAAAAGAGTTATCAATTCTTTATTCAATTTATCTATTTTATATTTCAATATATTCAGGGATACAAAAAGTATTACGTTATTGATGTTTGATGATGGTTATTTAGTAATTTGTAGGAAGCTTCCTACAAACAAATAAGTAATGTCTGATATTCACAGACCATTCTTTAAGGCAAGCTATCTGTCTTATTGAAAAGGATGCTCTCTTGAATACTAACAACCCCCTTAATTTAGAACGACCTCAACAAGAACAGTTTGTTTTTAATGAAATAGCTGAAGACCATGTCTTTACTCTGACCTGTCATAAGAAATCCGATAACAAAGATCTTGTCAGAGATTGCAGCCCTCCTACTTATCAAAGCACTCCAGCCATAAAAGAGACAGTGATTGGTAAAGTAGAAACACCGACCTCTGAGAACAAGGCATATGCCCCCATCCGAACAGGCGTGGGTAGTAATCAATACAAGACCAAGCCTTTGCCGCCCATCGATATGCTGGAGCTTTCGATTAATAAATTAGAGCTGAAGTTCAAGTCTGAAGTGCTAGATGATTTACACAGGAAGATGGCAATGGATCAATTGACTGATCCATTACTCTTAGCTGAAAAGATAAAGCTTCCTATGAAAGAGATACAAGCACTATGCAAAGCTGACCTTAAGAAGGTGAGCTCTTTTATGATGCTTCATGGTGTTTGTCAGTTTGGTTACGACATTTATGTGTGTCTTCGACCAACTGAGAGTTATGTGCCAGGGGAGATTTTCTTTGAGGGTTGATTCTTTTTTTGAGGGTTGATCTGCGATTGACCAACCCTCAGGGGTTATCTTTTTTTATGCCCGACTATTTTGCCTCTTACCCATGTGGTTCCTGCTCCACCCAAAAGCATACCCATGAGCATGGGGTTATCCATCAAGAGCTGGAGAACCCCCATACCTGATTGCAAGCCTGTGTCTAGTGCTTGGGCTATTTCAGTGAACTCTTGAGAATTAGCTAACTTAGTGACCACTTGGTTACAGGTGTTGGTCTCCTCAGTCATGATTACAACCTTCCAATCAAGACCAAGCTCATTAACTTACCAAAGGTAAATGTCGCTCTTGATGCTAATTTGAAAGTTTGCCCAAGGACACTCGTTGATCTTCGAGATTTTCTGGCTGTGCGCTTGGCGGTTTTTACAACTCTTACTGCTATTTTTAGTTTCATCATGGCTTTCTCCTTAAAGAAAACATGATGCAAGGAAACCTGCTTCATAAAGCCTGAAAACTATGTAGGAAAGTTCAGATTTTTATTAGTTACTGATTAAGGGGGCGTGCACCAATTGGCATGAGCAGATGGCGAAGATTGTTGTGATCAATCTCGTGCATGAGTTGTAGTAGTTGACCAACCTCACCATTCGGAAAACCTTCACGAGCAAACCATGAGAGGTAGTTAGCTGGTAAGTCACAAAGGACTGTTCCAGCATGCTTACCAAATGGCATTTTCATTGTGACGAGTTTGATAAGTGATTCAGGGGTCATAGATAGATGTTATTTCCTACACAGAAGGCATTCTGCCCTTCTATGCAGGGTCTAATTCAAACAATAGGACTTCTGCGTTTTTGCCTCTGATCAAAGTTAATTCACTTTCACCATCCATAAGAAGTGCATCACCACCACTGAGGTCTAGACCATTAACTTGCATCTGACCTTTGATCAAATGGAGGTAAGCTTTGCGCTTAGGGTTCAAAGGAAACTGAAATGGCACACCACCATCAAAGATACCTGCATAGATGTTGGCGTTCGCATGAACTTTGACTGCCCCATTTTCACCAGTGGGTGATGCAATCAAACGAAGCTTTTGTAGCTTATCCGCTTCAGGGATTGTTTTTTGCTCATAGCTAGGAGGTATCTCTTGAACATTGGGCTCAATCCAGATTTGTAATAAGTGGGTCTCTTGGTCTTTAGCGTGGTTGAATTCGCTATGGGTGACACCTGTACCAGCACTCATCCTCTGAACATCTCCTGGCGGTATACCCTCGACGTTACCCATGCTATCTTCGTGGGCCAGTTGACCAGCAAGTACATAAGTAACAATTTCCATATTTTTATGACTATGCTTACCAAACCCTGAGCCAGCAGCGATGCGATCATCATTGATGACTCTTAAGTTACCCCACCCCATGTGCGCAGGATCGTAATAGCCGGCAAATGAGAATGAATGATAGCTTTCTAACCAACCATGATGAGCGTAGCCACGCTCATCTGATTTTCTTAACTTGATCATGTGATTCCTTTTAATTACTACTTTTAACCCTAGATTTTCTTAGACTAAAACACTCTAAGGTTTACTTAACAATCTTTGCTATTACCTTAAGACTTGTCCATACAAACAGCTTCAACACCTTGATTATTGCCATAGGTGAATGTTGATGTTTCATCGTCGTCATTAGAGGGGATTTCCCAGCCAAATGAGATGGCTTGATAGAGGTATTCGCCCGTATCATCTTGTCGTTCTTCTAGGTCAGTTGTCGTAAATAGTTCAGAGACTGGTACCTCAAACCAAGCTTCTGCCTTGCACAAAGGGAAAGGCTCAGCTGAAAAATCAATGCCAACAACATGGATCTTTACAGCCGGAAAGTCTGACTGATCAGGGAATAGGTCTTCTGAATCAGATATTGCTGCAGGCACAAACCATGCTCTGACAAAGGGTTCCATCAATCTCAAAATTTGCTCAGAGTTCTTTTCAGCGTCTTCTGCCCAAAGTTGCTTGGCTTCTGTAAACGCTATAGGAAAATCCACATCATCCGTATCATCATCAACATCAAACCAATCCATGTTTCCATAGAACTTTGCAATCGTGTTTTCTTGTGTCATTTTAGTTTCCTAAGCGAAGAAAAGAATTGAGGGATGTTTTAGCCATTTATACACCCTTTATTTGTCTGTTTTGTTTCAAAAATAATTATTTACGAACCATTCCAATTAATTGCATTTCATAAACGGTGCCGTTGGGTTCTGTTTGCATGATTTTGATGGGTAACCAGCCATATTCTTTGGCTAACCAAACCTCAAGACTTCTTTTATCATCTGCGGTTCTTGCCTGACGGCGAAAATGTCTAGCCTTAACGGTAGCGCCATCATGCCCAGTCGCCTCAACATCACCACTGCTGATAAAAACCCATTCATCCACTTTTCTAATGTCCGCTATTGGAATCATGCGGGCTACGCCTCTTTCATCAACATCCGGATTGCCACCCACCAGTGAAGCCAACTGGAATATGACACTAAAACGATCTTGTGTTCCAGGCGCCAAAGGCGCCGTCTCATTATTGGCGGTCATGCGAATACTGTTTTTTTCACGATCAAAAAAAACAGATCTTAAACGTTTACCGACCTTCTCCTCATAACTATTGGGAGAAATGCCATAGATATCAATACTGCCTAAGCTCTTGAAAAGAATATCTCCAACGAAGGGATTCCAAAACTCCACGTTTAATTGGTAACTAGAATTTTCTTGTTGCCATTTGATGTTGGTGTCTTGGTTTTGATTGCCATTCACCAGAGTGGTGTATCGCAAATCAGCAGATGGGGGCAAAATAAAAGCTTGTCCTTTTGACTCCTGTTCAATGACTGGAGATGCATCAGGCTTTGGATCTTGCGTGGGTTTGGAATCTTTTGAGGCTTGCGTGCTGGGCTTAATTGGCTCTTTATTTTTTATTTTTTTGGTGGTGCTGATGGTGTCAACTTCAATTAATTTGACAACCAATACATCATCTTGAATGATTGTTGGCGGTCGAGTGAAGTGCCAGCTACTCAGTACGGCAATGTGCAAGGCAATGGAAGCCGCTACAAATAGTAAAAGTTTGGAAGGAGAATGCTTCAGAATTTTTCCTGAAAACAAGGGCGACTCTTACTAGTTAATTGAAATGCTCAGAAAGAAAAACCGACTTTCTGGAAGTTGGGTCGGGTAATCATAGGAACCGGCACCTGCCCCATCATGGAGTAAACCGTGGGAAGAAAGTCGAACCATCCAGCCACATCCGCTCTGGCAAATGGATCTTCGATGGGGTTCATGAAGAAACGTAGCATTTGTAATTTGGTTTTAGCGTCTGGTGGATTTTCTGAAGAAGCGAATTCCCACATTTTGTAAAGATGTCTGCCATCATTTAGTCCAGAGCGGCCAACGGCATACTGAATAAAGCTTAGTTCAGAATCTGATAATCCGTTGTCGCTCACCCAAGCCAAATAAACAGCCAGTTCTTCTTTGCCAATATCACTTAAGTAAGGAAAACGTGGGTCATTAGAAATATCCATGATGATCTAAGCTCCTTTTAAGCGCGGCTTAAGGCTAATTGTTTGAAATATGAGAAACGCTCAAGTAACTCGGGTTTAACAAATTCGTCAAAATAAATCCAAGTGCTGATACTCTGCGAGTAATCCACATAGCTGGCTTTTAATAGATAAGAGTCTGAAGTACCCACCCAAATATCAGGAACGTCTGAACGAATCATGAGATTGGCTTTACAGTCGCCAAATAATTTGGTCCAAGAAAGGAATGCCGTCTTACCATCTAACTCATAGGCACCATGACCATTGGACTTCACATGGTACAAACCTGAGCTTGAAATAATGGTAGCTAAACCATTCCAAGATGTTAGTTCGCCATTAGCTCCATGACCACTCTGTGGATCATCTTCACAGATGGCTAATAATCGATCATTAGGGAAAAGTGGCATTAATTGCTCTGCAAGAGCCATGCTGATTTCGCCACCATCATCTTCTTCCATATAAAGGTGGATTGGACGATCAGCAGTCTCATCACAGTACTGGGTCACAAAAGCATACATCGCAAAGAAGCTCCGAGCAGCATTAGCTAGCTCATCTTCTTCTTCCTCTATCTCCTCTTCCTCTTCTTCCTCTTCTTCAACTGGCTCTTGGATGATTGCAGGAGCTACTGCTAGCTCTTCCTCACCAACCAATGTGAATTTATAGTAGTTGCCCTGTCCTATGGTGTCAGAACCCTCGTTATCAATTTCTACACTGTCATAGCTAATACTTGAACTTAAACAGCTACCATCAACGTCAGAGTAATTGACGCTCAGTTTAGTTGCGACAAATGGTTCTTCGAGAATTAAGTCAGCAGCGAAGAAAGTACCCTTTTCAGAGGTTTCTCCCATAAACACAACCGTACCATCTGGCTGTTCAGAGATATAGATTTCGCTTAAGCAATTGATAGCGATACCTTGAGCCACTAGCTTAGCTTCATCTAAGCTAGTTGACCAACTATCACCATGCTCATCTGTGACTGTAAGGATGCAAGCATCATCTAGTACAACGCCAGACTCATGAATGAGATTATTCACTTCAAACCATTCACCATCTGGAGCAAATTGATGCTCTAGAGGAATGTGTGAATAGCTATCGCTGTCAGAAATGTAGTCTGAAACGTCAATCTGTTGAGCCTTAAAATAGTCGTATGTCGCTCTAGGTATTGTTCCTAGAGCCATTTCTGAACCAAAACCACTCATCTCAACACGGTATTTATAACCAAGCTGAGTAGAGCCTGTGTCAGCCTCCTCTTCGTCTTCCTCATAAAAATTCTCTATAGAGGAGACAGTTCGCATCAGTTGACCATAACGCTCTTCGGCATATGCATATAATCTTGAAGCGCCTTTTGGATCTTCATTTTTACGCAAATCAAATGTGAGGCCCGGTAAAGCAACATCAGTTGCATCATCACCAATCATGGCAATGTAGTAGCCAGAGCCAAAGTCTTGTGAGAAAAGACCCCAATCGTTTTCATCCAAGAAAACCCATGAATAACTGACCTTGAGATCAACTTTGGCACCTTGACCTTCAAAAATCATTAAACCATCACGAGTAACAACAGTGGCTGCGCCACTCAAGCTCTTCAGATCAGATCCACTAGATCCGGCCGTAGCGATAGAGAGGACATCACTCATTTTGATAGATGCCGCTGCTGCAACCGCTTTTAATAGTGGGAAATCAATATCTACCGGCTTATAAAACACACTCAGCTTATTTGGTTGGCCAAAAGACATTAACTCTGTTAGACGAACAAACTCGTCTAACAACTCATTCTTTAGTTTCTCTAAAGAGCCAATATCTTCAAACTCAGAATCAAGAATTTCTCTAAAACCACCAAAATCATCTTCACCAGGATCTAAAGATCCCATCGTCGTTGATTTTGGCTGCGCCATCGGTTTTTCAATAATTTCAACTGCTTTAGCAATCACTTCAACAGGTGCAGCCTGAATGACTTCAGCTTGAGGTGGAGCAGTTGCAAGCACCGGTTGGGCAACAGGCGCTATCGGCTCAGCTACTCTTTCAGGGGCTGATTTGCTTTCAGTCAGGGCTTCCATCGTGCCTTGATCTTTGGCATTTACTTTTTTAAGTCTGACAAACTCCCAAACGTCGAGTTGGGCTGAGCCACTCGTTCCGCCACCGCCAAATCTGCTGGAATCAATAACACCGCCACCATGGGTCTCATTACGAACATTCGTTACATTAGAAGTGTTTTTAGATACTTGGCTATTTTCAGCCGACATTCTAATGGAGCTAGCTAATCTAAAAACTTGCACTGAGCCATTGAGTGCAAAGATCCTGATTTCGCCATCTTTAATCGAGTGCTGACCAACTAAGTTCAGCTTTAGAGATGTTTCAACTTGCTTGGTTTTACCCTTACCCAAACTTTTAACAGGTTCAAAGATAACGGGAGTTTGTTCTTCCGGATGCTTAAATTCAATGAGGATTTTTTCAAAGCTTTTAGGAGAGCTGTTTTCTAGTCTTAATGACAAAATACTATTACCGTTAGCGACACCCATATTTGCAACTGAGGTGTCATAAAAAATCTTAAGCTCTAAGTTAGCTTCACTGGAGCCAGAAGATAATTCAACAATCACTTGAGCAGCAACTTGTTTAGGAACGCCTAAATCCTCGGCAGCCTCATACAAAGAATCCATATCATCCAATGGATCCTCGCCATCCGAAATCATATCTTCGATAAAAGATTTAAATTTAGCGAGGCTCTCTGCAGAGACCTGGACCTCTGGCTGAGCAGATTGGACCTTGACTGGCTTGCCACAGGAGTTACAGCGCTTAGGCCCATGCTTGTGGCTTTGATCTACGCAAAAATTTGCCTCATCTGTCATTTGCTGCCTGTTATTTTTATAGTTATGTTAATTATTATTCTTCAGAATCGTCGTCGTTATCTTTGGACTTTTTATCTTCCTTAGATTTTTCTGTCTTGCCACCCTTACCTGCCGCCGAAGAAGCAACTTTTGCCATTGCATCTATTGATTTTTCATTCCAGCGCTCGGCGTTCTCAGTTGACTTCTCGTGCGCCTTGATAACTTTGCTATTTGAATCTTGCGCGGCGGCTAAGGCAGCCTTCATAATTTCAAGCTGAGTTTGCTCTGAACCTTCTTTGGCTTTGAGCACTTGCTCATTGGAGTTCATTTGCATCGCCAACATCTGCTTATATAACTCTTCAGTCTTGTTGGCCATAGCTGCTTGAGCCGCTGCTTCAGCTTGAGCTTTGATTAATCCAGAATCATTTTCTGCAGCAGCTTTGATCATGTCAGCGCTGATGCTACCTTTGCCATCAGCATTCGTACTGGTGGCTTGCATTGCTAGAATCTGCGCGGCAGTCATACCCTTGAACTGATCGCGCTGCGCTAGATCCATCTGGCCCATTGCTTGAAGCTTTCTTAACTGGAGATCTGCTTCTAGCTTTTGGCTTTCCATGTCAAGATTTTTCTCTGCGCGCATCTTTTCAAGATCAATATTCTGCGAATCACGCTTCTTGTCTAATTCACGAGCAGTTTTAAGACGCTCTAACTTCTCTTCAAAAGATAGATCTTTTTCAGCTTTTAGACGGCTAGCATCATCAAGCGCTGAGTCTTTGTCGATATCGTGTCGCAAGACCCTTTTTTCTAAATCAAAATCATGCTCTAAACCAGTGATGTCATCCACACGGCTATTTTTAGAATCTTCAAGCGTGTCTTCACGATCGATCTTACGTAATTCGCGGTCAGCATCACGCTGGATTTTGGAGATATCTAAGTTTTCGTTAACATCTAGGCGCGTTTTATCAACTCGGAGCTTGGAATCTAACTGAGCATCTTCTAACTCAATGCCAAACTCTAGCTTTTTAGCTTCAAGCGCTTCTCGTAACTCGCCTTCGTAGGCAGCACGCCCTTTTTTGGCAACCGTTAACTGTGCCAATCGCAAAGCAATCGATGCTTCTTCGACTTCAATTTGAGCTTCCTGATCCCCAAGACTTCGTAATTGTTCTTTGATCTTAGCTCTTGTTTGCAATTGCCAATCTGAGTCACCACTGCGGTAATCCATGATTGAGAATTCGCCAATATTGCCAACAGTCGCAGTTCCTAATTGTTTATTTAACAAACTTGCTAAGTTTGTTAAGACCAATGGATCTGCAAAGCTTGATATAGGGAACTTGCGAACAACCGGACGGAGCGCTTCAATACACTTCATAGCAATCGCATCGATATCTACGTTAGGACGGTTGTATGAAAGGAAACCTAAGTCCAAAACCAATTGATCGCCATCAGCCGTTACTAATCTTCTCACTTGCTGGCTAGCCTCTTTAACGGCAGATGGTTTTGGCCCACCACAGTTTCCACAGAATGCGTCAGTTAATTCATTTCTAGTCCTACATGGCTTACCTGTATCGGTGTCATTGCCCTGACAGATCCACTTATTACGATCGTAATCATCGGTGGACTCTAAATAGTTGCCAGAGGCAGCGGCAAATTCTTGGATCTTGTTAATCGTTGCATCATCAAGAGTAATTTGGTGCCTAAAAACCTGGCTGCTCGGTCTTACAAAAATCTCACTTGTTAGGCCAGTCTGCCTTGCGATCTGCTCAGCACAATCAAGCTTAGCTTGAGATGCCATCTCAAAATCTTTGAGACGTTGTACGGAGAGATTATTTTGAATAATCGGACCGAGTGAGAACTCTGCATTTTTGCAAAACTCTTCTACTGTTAGGTCATTCTTACCAATCATGAAGTTGGTTAAGAATCGACCAATACGCTCAGCAGCTTGGCGACTTTCGTGCTCATCTAAGGTGGTATTAACCCATGCTGTGACACCTGGGTCCAACCAAAGATTAATCGCATATTGAGATGGTGCAAATTCACCTGGAGTTGTATCTAAAAAAGATTTCTGAAGCTCACCAGAAATTCGGGCAATCGGTAGACCAACTAAATCAGCTACTAAGAAAACTTCAGCATCAGCAGCTGGTGCATATTTACCTGGATCAGTGATGACGGTGATACGGCCCTGATGGTTGACAACCAAGAAGAAACCAAATGGATTTTGAAGTGATGCCCCAGCTTTGCTGCCTTGATAAGAAGAAATATTCTCAGGCTTTTCTTTACCAAGAGCGCCACCTAATAGGTCTTTGAATACATCCCCTATTTTCGATGCCAAACCCCAAAAGCCTGCGCTATCTTGAGCTGCAGGATATTCTGATGCCGGTACCAAGCTTGCAATTAGCTCTTTGGTAACTCGACGCGCAAAAAAGCGTTTATTTTCTGGGTTAGGATTTGTCATGTTTCACCTTTAACTATTTTGAATCAACATTCAATAAACATTGCTCTTAAAACGAATTAAATCATTTTCATTATTAAAATAAAAATGATTTATTCGATACAAATACGATAATTTCTATGCTTTGAATTTCAAAGCTTGGCGGATCAAACCGCTGGAATAGCACCCCATTGATTGCTTGATGGATCCGACGGCTTGATAAAGAAAATGATCAACAAAATGATACCTATCAAAGGAATAAAGATAGTCAATAGCCACCATCCAGATTTCTTAATGTCGTGAAGTCTTCTAATCGCTACTGCTATACCTGGAATCAAAATAATCAAACTGAACAGAGTTGATAAGACTGGCAGGATGATGATGATTGCGATAGAAATAAGGACTTCGAAAAGAGTAAACCACCAAAACTCAGCACGAGAGCTTCTTGTATTGAAGTCAAATGCTCTACGTAAAACACGTAAGAAATGATTGAACTGCTCATTACCAATATAAGGAATAAAAGTTAACTCATTAGGGTAGTCAGCAGCAACCGCCTCTTTAGGAGAATTCATATTGCTTGATGTTGGGGCAGTGGATTGCGCAGGCGCAGCGGGCTCTACCCTCGTTGGCTCAGGAGCAGCTGCTGTCAGCGAAGCAGAACACTGCTTGCAAGAAGTTGATCCATAAATATTTTCGTATCCACAAGCTAAACATTTCATATCAAATTATCCTAATTTCAATTAAAAAGCGTCTTTAAGGCCGCTTGGCTTGGCTGGCGCTGGTGCGGCTGGCTTCGGAGCGTTTCTTGCTTCACGCTCTCTCTGTTGCTGTTGTTGTTGTTGTTGCTGTTGTTGCAATTGCTGTTCTTGACGACGCAGTAATTCTTGCTTCATTTCCAATTCCAACTGCGCTTTCTTAGTAGCCAATTCTTGCTCTGCCTTGCGCTTGTCTTCCTCTGGATCACGAACCTGAACAGCTAGTCTTTGTGAGTTGCCGTCGCATGAGATCGCTGTATTCAAACCACGAATAAAAGTTTTACCTTCTACTTGAATTACGTAGTTTCCAGGGCGGTCATAACTTAAAGCTAAAGAATAGTTAAGGTCTGCCTCACCCTTTTGCTGGCCAATACGAATATTTCTTGCTTTGCCATCGCCTGGATCAACTAACAAACCACAGTTGACTGAGTCTGTTACTTTTTCTAGTTTGATCTCAACTCGAACAGCCTCTCCTAGCGCAACGTTTGTATTGGCACTGGTAACAGAAACAATTTTTTGTGCTATCGCTAAATTCGACAAACCCAACAAAACTGCACTAACTAAAACCTTTTTGACTAAAACTGACATTTCTATTTCCTTTTATCTGAATTAACGAGCCGGTAAGGCTGCTAATCCATCCATATTTTTATTAATTAAATTACCAAATTTGCGGCTTTTGATGGTCTCGGTATCTGTCTTGATGGCATTCAAAGCTGCAGGTCTATTTTTTGAGAAATAGATAGCCAACTTTGCAGCGCTGAGTGATGGATCATCTTTGCCAGTTTCAGCAAATACCTCAGCCACGTATAACCAAGCTCTTGCCTTATCTGGTTCGGCAACAAGTGCTTGACCAAGAACTGTAATAGCCTGTGGATGGTTACCAATTCGATACAGGGCATAACCCCAAGAAACACGAGCATCAATATTGGATTCATCAGCAGTCACTGCTTTTGCGAATGCATCCACTGCGCCTTGGATATTTCCAGCCGCTAGTGCATGTTCACCTTCAGTGATTAATGATTTAGATGCAGATGCGTCACCTTTTTTGAAAGGGCTTTGAGCTTTGAGTTCTTTAGTCAGAGCTTCAATCTTCGGCCAGTCGTTATTGCTTGAGAACTCTAATAAGTTATTCAAGAGCGTCTTAACCTGAACAGAGTTTTCAGTCGCTGTCACTGTTACGCTAGGAGCAGAAACCTTCGACCCACCCATCACGAAATAAGCAACTACAGCGGCAATGACTAAGGCAACGACCACACCAATCATTGCTCCAGAATTTGATTTTTTAGGCGCCTCTACAGTTTTACCAACTGTTGGCTTGATACCCGGAGGTGGAGGCGGAGTGCGAGCAGCCATCGGTGGCGGAGGCGGAGGTGTTCTAGGGGCCGCAGCTGGAGACACAGGGGCTTGAGAAGCGCCTGATGGGGCTGCAGTACCACACTTAGGACAGAACTTAAGTTCGTTACCATACGAACTTTGGCAAGCGGAGTTAGAACAAGTAGTCACATCAACCTCTTATTTAAATATTATAAAAACGAAAACTTTTTTCATTTTGCCATTTTTTTATGTAAATATGCTAAATCTACTCAAAAAGCGTCTTTTTACTTGGTTTGGATCCCTCTAATTTTTGATTTTGCCTCACGAGTTACCCCAACTATAATCAATCAATAAGTCAAAAAAATAAGTTAAAAAAA
>Ga0164294_10002218_pt1 | contig 17657 bp, 17 predicted proteins | sample GEODES005metaG_FD_111479 | JGI IMG/M metagenome (GOLD analysis project Ga0164294, IMG submission 111479) | Oligotrophic lake water microbial communities from Sparkling Lake, Wisconsin, USA - GEODES005 metaG | ecosystem: Environmental > Aquatic > Freshwater > Lake | place: USA: Sparkling Lake...
ATTGTCCGCGATTACCACATCGCTCAGTTTGGTTGCCCACCGCTCGCTCCACTTCAGCCACGCACGAGCGAACGGATGCCACTTCTGCCTCCGAAAATCGTCCCCGTCCACATTCACGATTACTCGGCTGCCCGCCAGTTTTAGGATGCCTGCCAAAATCGAGTTGCCGACTCCGCATAGATAGACCACGTCGAACTTCCGCACAGCCGCATGAATCACCGCCAGCAACGTGTGCGTGATCGTCTCCGTGCTCTTCGTCCTCAAGCTGGGCAGATAGGCGACCTTCATCCCTCTCACCTCTTTTGGACGATCCGGATACAGGTGCGAACGATTGTAAACTGTCACGGCATGCCCCCGACCCGCCAACCTCGTCCCCAACTCTTCCACCAACGTCTCAAACCCCGAATACCTTGCGGGCACTCCACGACATCCTAAAAACGCGATTCTCGTTTTTCCGGGCCATGGTCCGTCCGCCGGCTTTGGAGTAACCCCCAGCATTCGATCCAACAAGGTGTAGTAAACAAACAGGCTGTTATATTTAAAGTACCGGGGAAACAACCGCCTCGGCTCCTGCCACAAGCGGTACAGCCAAGTCAGTCCCGCCTTCTGCATCCATCGAGGGGCAAAAGCCCTTCTTCCCGCCAAAAGCTCAAACGCGTCCCCTACCGCCAAGAAAACCCCTTTTTTATGTCGCTTCAGATTCTTTTCAATCCACCGCTCCTGACGATCCCCTCCCAAAGCGACCCAGATAAAGTCGGCTCCTGACTTCTCTATGGTCTTGGCAAAATCCTCCTCATCTTTTTCTGTCCAAGCCCGAAACGGCGGGGACAGAGTTCCCGCAATCTCTACATCGGGTTGAGCCTGACGAGCTGCCGCCGACAACTCCTTCAGACAACTTTCCGTTCCGCCGAAAAAGAAGTGCTTCCAAGGCCGCGGCAATCTCTTCAGTGCCTCCAGCATGAAGTAGGGGCCGTACACCCGATCCTTCAGATCCGCTCCTTTTCGTCGCATCGACCAGATCAGGGGCATTCCGTCGGGGAGAAGCAGATCAAACTCAGCCAGAACCTTTCCATAATCAGGCCGATGCCGGGCCAACGCCACCAAATGAGTGTTGCAGGCCGCGACCATTCCTGGCTTTTCCCGTTGGGCCAACTCCTCCAGCAATTTTACTCCGCCAGGGTAATCGGTTGCCTGCAACCCCATTCCCAACACCTCCACTCGCTTACTCTCCATCGCCATCTTTCTATTTTGCCCCGACTCGCGCCCTTGAGCCAGCCCCATCCCCTTGCCGCTACAATTGCTCTATACTATTCGATTCAACATTCACGACGTCTAATCCTTTAATGATCTCGTACCTCTTACTGCCACTCAGAAAGGTTAGTCCACCAGCAATATCTCTGCTTTCACGGGCCTTAGACTCCAAAAAAGCCTGTTCAGAATTTAGTACTTCGAATTTATTGTTAAGAACATCATTTCTTATAAAGAATGCATTGCAGCAGGCACTATTTACTCCGACAAGCGAGTATCCCTTTTTGTTCGCTATATGAGTCACTGCAGCAAGTGACGCTCCGAAGAAAAGATTGGAATAATGTGCGCGGGTTCTCACAAAATCGGGCCTATAGGGGACAGTTATTTTTCGGGTTGGACCAAAGACAGCATTGTATTCGCAGACTAAGATTCGGGGTTTAACCCTAGTTATTGCCTCAAGAACGTAGTAATCATTGCCGTCGATATCGATTGAGAGAACCCCAATATCCTCATCAAATTCACTTTTAGATAAAAGCTCGTTGATATTATCTTTTGTAATAAAAGCGCACTCGGATTCAAGTTGATGCTTCCAGTAAAATGAGCTGTCTTTTAGTTTATTCATATTTTGCATAGACCCGTCAATTACGAATCCACTCCAGTTATCTTTTATCATTAGAAAGCGAAGGTTAGATTCAAAAAAATCCTCAACTCCAAACTCGATAAATGTTTTGTTTTTGATCTCAATGCTCTTCACAAGCTTCTGCAGAATTCCGTCTTCCCCATTTTGCGAGAAGACCCTGAACTCGTGGTCGACAAGCTTCTTTGAAATACTTGTTTCGTTTAATCGCGAAAGGATTAGTCCTTGATTAGCCCTTAATAAATCAAGGGAGTCCCCTAATTGCAATAGGTTGGCAAAGGCCCTTTTAAGTTGAAATGCTCTGTGCCTTAGTTTTTTAAACTTCATTAAGTTAGTCTTTATATTATTTAAGAAAGCTCATTTTTTAAGGACAACAGCGAGGTTTGCGACCAAAACATCACACAACGATTAAAGTATACTAGGCTTTTAATAATTGCAATTTCCGTTTGGGATTCTTTCGGGTTTTGCAATATAAAGCGCGTTATCTTTGTAAAAAGGCAACCTTTTGCGATTCAACTTTCCCTCAGGGACTAATAAACCCTTGGCTGCGCCCCCCTTTTCGGAGCTACCAAAGAAGGTCTCCCAATTATTTCAGTACGTGCATTGTTGTTCGGGGTAAAATCAGGGAGACGATAAATCTTTGTATTTTCTTTTTTCCTAATATTTAGCAATTCAGCAAGATCGGACACAACGCTATTTTACCCCAAACAATGCCCAAAAAGATTTTAAGAATTGCGCCGAGGATCGTTAATAAAGAATCTAGACTTAATTTTTGCGAATAAAGCCGCTGGGCTAAAAAAAGCGGCGCCCAAAAAGATCCAGATCGCCGGAATGTAGCGCTGATTCAACAGGCTGCCCATTGCTCTTCGAAGATTGCTTTTGAGCTTAAGGGTTTTTGCTGCACTTGGAGATAGTTGGAAACATTTCGAGAACTTTTTAAAATCGGCCATACTTTTGTTTTGAGTCCTTAAATATAACGACCGTTTAACGAATTCAGTAATCATGGCTTGACGAAAAAGTGCCGACGAGGTTGCCCCTTGAGGATTTATGCGATAAAGGGTAAGAATTTCTGGCAAACAAGCCAATTTTTTCCCTTCAGCGGCTAAACGATACCAAAGGTCCATGTCCTCAGCGGGATAAAGTTTGCGATAGCCGCCTGCTTTTCTGATTTGGCCTGTTCGAAAAGTGGCTGACGAGTGGGGGATAGTTTCACCATCAATCGCTGGGTTCCAAAAAGGTCTTTCACTCATTCGGGGACAAAAAGACGGAATTATTTGTTTCCCAAAAAGCCTGATGCCGAAGATTTGTTTAGCCCCGTAAATATATGCCATTCTTGAGCCTACCACACTTACCTCGGGGTTCTTTTCAAGAAAACTTATTTGGTTCTCTAGGCGCCTTGGCATAGGTATGTCATCAGCATCAAGCCGAGCTGTATATTTTGTTTTTATAAGGGTTAATCCTAAATTCAGACAATAAATGTAGCCCATATTTTTCTTGCGATGAATGACGCAAAAACGTGAATCATTAATTTGGCGCAAGGTCTCTTCAGTTCCATCAGTTGAGCCATCATTGATTATCAGTGCTTTGAAATTTGTAAAAGTTTGACTGTAAATTCCTTCAAGACAGCTTTTTAAGTGCTGTTCAACATTGAACGCTGGTATCAGGAATGTTATCGGAGATTTTTTCATTTCTCGCAAAATATGTGCGAAAAGATTACCACCAAAAGCCAATCATGGATAGTTTGGGTTTGCAGGAACGCTCTTCTAAAAAAGATTTTGCTATCTCATATAGCACTTCTGGTCTTAAATATAAGTTCGCTATTATGAATCCTCTTTCAGAAAAAGTTTCTTCTAAATTCAACTTTATCTCAAATAAATTATAAAAGGCTTGTTTGTTTCCATATACTCAGGCTGATGATGAAGATGAGTTTCAGCTTGTTTTTCGATAATAATTCACGAACAGGTCGATTTTTCCGAACCCTTGGTGGTTCGTATATTCTTTTGGGGGCGGCAACACTTTATTCATTTTTAACTATTCCTATTATTTTAAAATATGCCGGCCAAGAAACGCTTGGAATGTGGCTTTTAGTTTCCCAGATCACCACCTACCTAACAGCCATCGACGCAGGCCTAAGCCATTCCTCGATCCGGCAGTTCGTTGGTCCTGTAGCTGCTGCAGAACCATCAAAACTTGCCCCGCGTTTTCAATCCACCCTAGCCATCGCAGTTGTTCAGGGCTTGGCCATCGCCTTAATAGGCTGGGGCGGATCTGGGCTGGTTGCACAGATTTGGGGTATTCCCCCAACTCTTAGGGGTGAATTCATTTTGCTATTTTCCGCACAATCGATTTTGGTGGGTCTGACTTTTCCGCTACGGCCCTTCAGCTCCATTCTCCTGGCCGCCCAAAGGTTCGCCCCCAATTACATTTGGAATGCGATTTTTGTCGCTGCCGCGATTTTTTTAGGCTGGTTGGGTTTTCTTGTCGGATGGGGTATTTGGGGTCTGTTTGCGGGCAATGTGCTTGTGGGCTTCGGTCAGGTCTTTTTTGCAATCCGTGGGGTAGCCAAAATGAGTTTTCTCCCTGCCCTTTTTGCTGGTTGGCAAATCCGTAGCAAGGATTTGGGGATCATCGCACGGGAAAGTCTGTCCTTTGCCAGCGCGCCCCTTTTTGGCACTGCCACCGGACTCCTTCAGTCGTCTGTCCTTTCCCGTCTTTTTGGCCTCGAGGGTGTTGCTCTTTGGAATGTCGGTGCAAAGGCCGCGGTGATTCTTTCGCAAATTCTTTCTAAGCTTTTTGAAAGCTCTTTTTCAGGGTTCAGCGAGCTGGTGGAAACCGGAAGGCGAGATCTTATGCTGGTGCGTTTCGGACAGGTGGTCGGCTGGGCGCTGGCTGCATCCGGAGGCTTGGCCTTCCTCCTTTTATTTTTTAATGATCCATTTATTTCGATTTGGACTTCCGGAAAAGTTTCTTGGCCAGAATGGGGCACCTGGTGGGTCGGCCTGTTGCTTCTTCTGACGATCTCTCATTTAGCTTTTTCTGAGTCCATGAAAATGCTGGTGTTATGGTCTGCGATCCGAACCACCCCTGCCTTGGATTTCTGCTTCTTTTCCTGTGCTATGGGAATTGCATTTTTCGTTGGGGGTTTCTCAGTTTTTGTGGCGGCGGCTGTGTTGGGCCCATTTGTGGTGGGAATTTGCGCCAACACATTGGCTTTTCAGCGTGGCACCGGGCGCAGCCTGTGGAGCCTAATTCCCAAACGTTTTCAAGTCGTCGTTCTGTCCTTGTTTATGGGCTACTCAATGATGGGTCTTCTGTCTTTAGCTAATTCTATCTTTGGCAAAAGGTGGTAAGCCATTGAACAAATTCTGGCGGCTATAAATTCCAGCCAGAGAAAGTTTCGCAACTATCGGGCGAGCCAAATACTACTTCGTTAAAACTATGTTGCAGTTTGCGGCATGCTGTCGGAGTGCCGGGAAAGTCTTAAACAACACAGCATCCACTTGCTCCGCCAGATGACTAATAAAAGGTATTCTGTCAGCAAAAGCCTTCATGGGATATCCCAGCAGATTAAAAACTTGCACCTGACAGCTTGAAAAGGGCGCAGCCAATTTTTTAATCTGGGACAGAAACAGGTTACTCTCATCCACCATCTCCGCCATCGACATCCGCATTGCCCGAATCGCCGCCACCAGAAGATTGTGGCCCAAGGGTTCAAAAATAAACACCAGCCTTCCGCCTGGTTTTAGGACGCGAATCGCTTCTCGGCTCAGATCTCCAGTCGAATGAGCCAAATGATGTAAAGACGCTTGCCCCCAAATCAAATCAAGGGAGTTCGGAGCAAAGCCAGACAGGTCAAAAGCCGTCCCAGCGACATAAGATAGATTCGGACACTGGGCAAGCCATCCCTCTTTTGTCGGTTGCTCGGGCACATAAAGATCCAGTCCGGTGACCTTGGCGCTAGGGAAAGTCCGCGCCAACCGGAACGCCAACTCTCCAAATCCGCCACAGACTTCTAGAGCCGCTTTCCCATTCAAGTCCAGCCTGCAGAGCTCATGGTAACCTGCTTCAAACAGCGCCAAATCGGAACGCGGGTACTTCTTGCATGCCTGAATTAATTCTTTGCCGCGTGAATCCTTCGGTTTCGAAGGGGAAATAATCTCGAAATTCATAATTGATGTTAATGCAGCTCCTCACGATTGCGATTGAAAATGCAGCAGATCATCGTCTTGCCTTGGAATGACTAGTCCGATTACATCGTTTAGATGTGTAAATCCCAGCCTATTTTTCAGGTTTACCCAGAAATAAGCCTCTTCTTGATATTCGTTAAGATGTTGAGCATCTCTAAAAAGAACTCTTACTGCTTGGCGAACTTTATGCTGAAAGGCAAAAGAAGCTATGCCAGATAATTTTTCCATGCCTTTTACGAAAAAAGCTGATTCTGTTTTGTGAAAATTCTTTGCTGCACCACTCTCCCCTACGGGGATGGATCCGGTTGGTGGGGAAGAGACCTTGCTCTGACGGTGTTGGGATTCCGTGCTCTTGGCCATGACGCGCATCTGGTCTGTTATCGCACAAGCCATAAGGAGGACATGGAAGGCCGTCCTGTTCTTCTCATCAGCCCGGCGGAAGCCAGTTCGCCATCCTGGTGGCAAAGCCACAATCCCGATCTCGTCATCCTCGGTCTCTGGACTCGCCCCAAGTACGACCCCGTGCGCCGTGCCGCCCTCTCCGCCACCCCCCATGTCATCGAACGTGCCGATAGTGACGGCATGCGCACCGCTTCCTGCGGACTCGTCACCTACGCCAAACGCCGATTCGACTACTTTCGCGACCGCACCTACCGCTGGCCATCTTTTCTCTCCATCCCTGCCTCAATTTTCTACTCCTTCGCTTCCATCCTAGCTACCCCATGGATCGAGGCTCGCCTTGCCCGAACTCTAACACTCCTGCCCGCAATAGCGGTCGAAACCCCTCACGCCGCCAATCTCTGGAAATCCCTCGTTACCCGCCTCGGGATCAACCCGCAAAAAATCTACTGCATTCCTCACCCTATTCAGACCGATATCTTTAAATCTGACCCTGCCATCCCCAAAAAGAACCAGATCGTCTCTGTCGGTCGCTGGGAATCTTATCAAAAGAACCTCCCTCTTCTCCTAAAAACCCTCCGTGCTTTTCTTGATAAAAACCCCACCTGGACTTCCCTTGTGATTGGCTCTGGGCTTCCCACCAAATCCCCCCATCCCCGAATGACGTTTCTCCCCCCTCTTTCTCCTCCCGATCTCGCCCGCCACATGCTGGAGTCACAAATCTTCTTTTCCTCCTCACGTTATGAAAGTTTTGGGCTAGCAGCAGCGGAGGCGCTCTGCTGCGATTGCATGCTAGTCGGGCCATTCAACCTCGAGCCCTCAAAATCCTCTCAGCTTTCCTCAACCAGGCCCATCCAAAGCCTGAGCCAGAGTGCGTTGGCCTTACGGCCGCCCAATGCATATTTCTCGAACAAGGCAGTAAGCCACTACGATAAACTCCTTGCCCCACAATCTGTTGCACGGGCTTTGATACAAACAAGCGCGCATTTGTAGTTCTTCGATGAAACAGTAGTTTCAAATATAAAATCTGTCTCTGCTATTCTCTATATTTTAGCAGGCCCAGAAAGAACTTCCTTCATTACGAGACTCCTTCATCTCTTTTGCACGAAGTTAAATCTGATGCCGCAAGGCGAGGGGCCGAGTCATGGCAACAAGTCGATTGCATAAAATCGATTTCACTGCTTGCTTCCCTTGCGCTGAAGAGTTTCTTGGTAGATAGATTCCATCTTACTGAGAAAAGTTTTCTCGCTGTAATTTTCAGAAACCTTAGATCGGGCGGCTCGACCCATCGATTGGAGAAGTTCCCGATCATGATCTAAAAGTATCAATGCATCGGCTAAGCCCCGCACTAACTCATGACGGGAGCAGATAGGTATCGCAAAGCCAACCTTTGCGTCCACGATCTCCCCTTGCGCGCTTGCCTTACACACAACAGGAACTACGCCGGCCAACATTGCCTCTAGGATTGTTCTGGGCGATCCCTCTCGGAAACTCGGCAAAAGGAATACGTGGCTTTTTCCCAGCGCCCTATCATAGGCCTCACCCCGAAACCCATCATGAAATTGAACCTGATCACACAGTTTGAGCTTGCGTGTAATGTATTTTAAAAAGTTAAGCTCGGGCCCAAAGCTAGCTACGGTAAACTCAACACGAGTGCCTTTTTCGCGAGCCAAGGCCAATGCCTCAAGGGCAAAACGAATGCCCTTTGAGCCAATACAGATTCCACCAGCAAAAGCCTGTAGAGGTGCATAGGGCTCTTTGCGCTCACCGGCCTTTTCAAAGCGCTTTACCTCGTTCACGGAAAAATGTGCCGAGCTTAAGACATAAAGTCCTTTCCCCTGACCGCGGATTAGATTGAGAAATCCTGCATCGAGACCATTAGCGCAAATAATCGCTGCCGCACTGCGACAACTCTTTACAACACTTGGGAGCATGCGCCCCATATAGGTTCCTAGGTTTCGGACAATTTCAAAACTTCCGCCAGAAAATGATAATCCGCTCAGAAAGCGTAAGGGGAATTTTGCCGCTCCCCCGAGAGGCCCCCACACCACTGGAATTCCGAATCCCATCCACGGAATGCCGACCCTCCAAGTCGCAATCGTTACATGATGGATAAGATCTGGTTTTTCTTTTCGTAGAATTTGCGCGAATTCATGTTGAGCCTGAGTGAGCCATTTTTTGTAGTTCACCCAACTCATAATCCTGGCGACCATACGGTTTTGATAAGCGCGCTCTGTTGAGCTGACATAGCAAAAAGTCAGATTCTTTTGAATTTCCTCGCCAAATTCAAATCTGGAAATCGCTGATCGATTGCACGATTGCGTTACCACATGCACTTGATGACTCTGGGCTAAAAGCAGCGCCATCGTCCATCCTGCTGCAGATTCAGAGCCCAACTCAGGATGACAGGCAAAGGCGATTAGAATTACTTTCATGAATTTTGTGAATTTGTCTGCCTAACCACGCATCCCTAAGGGTCGAGTTAATGCGACTTCCTCCCTAAATTCAAGCTTTGGTCTGGAGCCCCGCCCCCTTCTTTGAGATGAGCACCGATTGGCTCCACACATAAGGTGGCGCAATTGGAATTGATTTCATCCGCAACTCGGGCAGCAAAGCTTTTTTAGCTCATTTTAAAAGATGTGATTCTACTTTTAGGTCGTTGCCAAAATATAATTTTCTTACCCACTGATTCTACTGTTTTTTCCGCAAAATGGCTTTGAGGATCAATCATCGTTATCTCGAGATCCTTTTAGGATCGGACTTTCACTATTAGGTCCATCGACGCCTCAACAATCTTTGAAGTTGGGATATTTTGGATGCAAATAGCTGATGAATGGATGCACGCCCAGTTGCAACCATAACAATCGACTTGGTTTGTCATCCAATGCACCGGAGCGATTTTCGTCCCCCAAGGAGCAAATAGCCCAAAATGGCCTCCGCCTAAAATAACAATCGTTGGCCTTCGCAGGGCAACCGATAAATGTGCCAAGGCCGATTCTGTCGCAAATACTAGTTCACTCTCAAGCAAAAGGCCCGCAGTTTCAACCAGCGTGAGACTGCCACAAAGGTTGGTAACGGGTAGAATGCCCTTCATGATTTTTCCAAATTCCTCTGCCTTGTTCCTTTGGGATGCGGCCCCGCAGATCAGGAGAGAGTCGGGAGACGAAGACGGAACCAGTTGCTCAAAAACCTCTCGCCATCGTATCGCTGGGTAGTCTCGAATCGCATTTCCCGAGAATGGGCCAATCACCCAGTGCCTTTTGCCGGTCGGTAATTTGGGTTGGGGCCATGAAAACATTCGAAGGTCAGGCAGGGTTGGGGCAATGGCGGAACCCCAGAGAAATGAAGAAAACTGTCTGACGAGATCAAGTTCAGCACATTCAAGCCTTTTGTCTTTCGCAGGTACAGAGGTGCAAGGAGCAACCAAAAGGTTATAAAATCGATTTTCAGGCAGAACAGTACCACGGAGAGTTGCCACCGATCTTTGCAAGCCTATCTTGCCGTTTGCGCGCAGAAGGATCACATATAAGAGCTCCCAAGAAGCTCGATGGGGACGGAGGTCTAGAAGCACATCTTGTTGACCGACTAGGATGAGCCTGGGGTTGCGGCACAACATCCCGATGAATCCGAGAATATCTTTAGGGCGTTGCGGAATTTGAATGACTCGAAATTTTGGAAACATGCGCTGGACCAACTCCCCAGTGGGCGCGCAACAAACCACAGTGATTTTTGAGTTCGGATACCTCTGCGAGCATTCCTGAAAGAATCGAGACCACAGAATATAATCACCGATCCCATCAGGCTTAAAAAGAATAATGCTTTTAGCTCGCTCCAATAAATTTGAGACATCGCTCTGGCGTCGACCCGCAAGAATAGCAAGAATTGCGAAGAGCCCTTGGATAAAAAAGGAGCGGTTCATGGCCTCATGGACAACGACGTGCACAGGCAAAAAAGTCTCCTAGGAATCTTGAATGTGTTAGGCAGCCGCACAAGGGGAGTCGTAACGAATATTCTGGGATGGAGCCGCCTTGAGGGCTGTGACCCACTGTTGCACGGCTTTCAAAAGTGTCCGCTATCTGTGATGTTAGATGGGGACGCGGAATAAACATCTCTTTTGCTTTATCATATTTCAAAAAGTTATCGAACCTTTTTAGGAAACTCGAAGCCCAAAGAAGTCAAACATTGATGGAAATACGCTTTTCGGCCATTATAGCTTCTTGATTGCAAAAAAGCTTTACCTCCATCTCCTAAAGTGGACTCCGGTCCGTATCGCCCTACGAAAGTTACGAAGTCGATTCTTGGCTGCCACGGGCCAACCCGATTGCTTCGAGGATTTAGCAAAGATTGCGAAAACGGCTCATGCGGATCTTTTTTTGGATATTGGGTGCCACCATGGTGATACTCTTCTTCGTTTCCTTGAATCAGGCATCCACTGTGCGGCAGTCGCTTTTGACCCGCTGGAAGAAAATCTAAAGATCGCCCGAAAAAAACTAAGCTCCTACTCATATGTTCGCTTTGAACAGCTTGCACTTTCAGATAAAGACGGAGCTGCCAACTTTTTTGTCAACCGCAACGAACAAACATCGTCACTTCTCGAAAACGCCTCTGGAAATATAGAGTCGTTTCGGAGCGATACCGAACATCTTTCTTCGATTGAGGTTCCCGTTTCTCGGTTGGACACTTGGTTCTCCCGTCAGCCCAAACCACTAGCAAAATCTGTTATTGTGAAATGCGATACCCAAGGGGCGGAGGAAAAGGTGATCCGTGGAGGAATCGATTTATTCCAAAATCGTGTGATGGCGATATATGCTGAGGTCATGCTGAGTGAAATGTACCAAGGCCAGTCAAATTTTGCCGCTTTACGAAAACTTTTAGAGGAAGAGTGTGGGTTTATTTTGCACAACATTTACCCCTGCCTGCATGACAGCCTTGGCCGTGCAGTGCAAATGGATGTGCTGTGGGTCCGACCCACCCCCTAATGGGGCACAGACATTTTTTGCATTTCGTGTTTTGTGGGGGTAAATTTACTTTGTGCAGAACTTAACCGCACAAAAGTTGGTCATCGCGCTCATTGTTGTGGGGTTTTTTGTTCTCGCTCCGTGGTTGACTGTACAAGTCTTGGGAGGAAATAAGCTCCCTTTTCTTTTTTTGTTTGGGATAGGGTTTTTGCTCCTCTTTATTTTCGGCCTAAAAGATCGCTGTTGGTTGATCATACCTTTTTCCCTGCCAATCGAGGGAAGATTGAATTTCCTCCCTTTGAATTTTTCGATGCAGGAAACTGCCATCATTCTCGTTGTCGCTTATTTTTTCATTCGCATCGCTATGGGTCACCAAATCAGATTTCGCTTTGGTCCGAAGATCATCTGGCTACCCCTTGTCGGACTTTTGGCAATCTTTGCATATCACTGGATAGCATCAGGAGACATAGGAATTAAAGCTCTGGGTGGAACTTCTTGGGGGGCCAGAAAATATTTTAGCATCTTTCTAGCGGTTGCCACGATTCCTATCCTTGCTTCTTTTTCAGGAGCCTCTTGGAGGGACTTTCAAAAGGTTCCTTTCCTTTTCTTCTTAGGGGTGTTTGCCGATTTAATTCCAGATACGATTACGACTCTCGTTCCTGCTACCGCCCCTTATATTTTCCAAATCTACAGCGCAGTGAACATCGGTGCCTATGGAACGGAGATTCAGGGAAACTTTGTCGGAAACGTCGGGATTACCCGTTTTACTCCCTTTCGTATTCTGGGTCAGGCTTTGTGTCTGCTCATTTTTTGTTATTTTCCCTCCTACACATGGTTGAATCCTGCGAGGTTATGGGCTGTGCCCGTGCTCATCCTAGGATTCTTTGCTTGTGCGTTTAGCGGGTTCCGTGCCGCTATTTTTAATTTGGCTGTTATCTCAAGTGCGGCTCTTTTAGCCACGGCTCGCGCTAGGATTATTTTGCTACTGCCCATAGCTGCAGCAGGTGCTCTGCTTATTACGTCTACGCAGGGTCATCTTATTGATTATCCTGAAAACATTCAGCGTTCTCTTTCTTTTTTGCCTGGTACTTGGAATAAAAAGGCATCTTCAGAGGGTGATGAGTCCAACAAGTGGCGCGAGCGCATCCGTCAGCTTTTTTTTCGTGAATACTTTCAAAAGGCGCCTTGGTTTGGCACTGGGTTTTCGTTCAATCCAGAATACGCCAAAAAAACCACAGAGTTATTTTTACGGATGACCACTCTTTCAGAAAACGACCCTTTTCGTGATGTGCGATCTTTTATTGAGCTAAAGCAGCCTCATGAGGGTGATATTTTTGCGCTCCAAACTTCAGGGATCATTGGCACCTTTTTTTTTATTACCTTTTGTTTGGCCTCGATTGGATTTGCTTTAAAAAGTGTTTTTCGATATCGCCCCGTTGATGTTTCACCTGTTCAGATCTGGGCATTGGCTATTCTCACTCAACAAAGTGCGGCGTTTTTTACCGTTTTCGGGGACTACTGGATAACCTTATCTATTATGTGCCCCGTGATATCAATCTTATATGCTAGCGAGACTTTTCGTCCAAAACCGCTTGGGCTCAGTTTGGCTACACTGACTACCGCACAAAAGATTCATCCTTACCCCCTTCAGTCTGGCAGGCCAAACCATGAACACGAACCAACGGCTAGCCACTCCGCCCCTTACGTAAGTTAAAATCGATCCTTTTTCCAGTTTTTGCATTTTAACCGCCTGCATATTCCTGCTTTAGCACTTTCATCCTCCCGCCACTTCATCGCCTTCGCGCTTGTTCTTTCTCACCTTTTCTAAATCCGCGCATAAGCTTATTTCGTAATCTCGGTGCGCGTCTCTACCCTGACTTGCGCCGGGCCCTGCCCGCACCTGCTCCCCAGCAATCTCTATTTAATAGTAAGTCTTGGTACAGACCTCTTCCCATATTCAACCCTTTACGCTTTCACCCCCGCTCTAAATCCACGCGTCAGCGTGTCCCGCAAATGCGGGGCAATATTAAAAATTTAAGATTCTCCCTGGCCACGTGGTTCGCAGCCTCTTTGCAGTAAACGCTTTTCGCCCTGACTGCTTGGACAGATATATCCCATTGGCCGCATCATTAAATCAATAAGCCCTCTTCTTGGGCTTTCTTTGGCCATAGCTCGCTTAACAGTCTGATAAAGAAAGCATTGCCCCAACATCATTATCTGCCTTACGCGGTTTAAACCTCCCTGTCCCTTTTTCCGGATAAAAGGTAAGCTCCCCGAAATAGACTTTGCCATTACAGTCATACAGATCGCAGCGGACAAAGGGGAATTGGTTGGAAAGTTTTTTTGCTATTTCAATCATTTTATCAAGCCCCATTGGCCTTGGCAGCACCCTGCTTTCGATTGGGTACTCCAATCCGAAGGGTAGTTGTTGCCAGTTTAGGTCATAGAAAGCTCTTCGATGCCCCGAAAATCTATCAGTATCAACCTGCACAAACCTGGGATTTCCGTTGAAACAGAAGATCTTGTAATCGTAAGGCGATTGTCCATCCGGCCCATCAAGAAAATGCTCAATCAGGATTTTCCTTGGAGAGTCCTTGTATGCCCATTCTCTCCCAATTGTAGAAAAGTCTGTCGCCATCCATTTCTTCAATTTTTGCGATTCTACTGCCCAGTTCAGCTTGGCTTTGTCTGTTGCCACAATGTTCCATCCCGATCCATGACTAGCCTTGCAGACAAAGCGCTTGGGCAGATCTTCAAAGCCGATTCCCTCGGCACTCTCATAGACGCCGACCAATGGGACCAGAATCTCTGGGCCGTAATTCTCCAACACATAATCCCTCGCGAGCAGCTTGTTAGCGCATTTCTGTATCAATGGGTCGCGATAATTAAGCTTGAGCCACTGAATCTTTTCGTTGAAAGATTTGGGTGCCTCAAAATTTGGCAAGTGGCCTTGGTGAAGTAAGAATTGAACTCTGCTAAAGGTCTTGTCTGAAAGTCCCCCCAGCACTCTGCGGCCTACTTTAATGACTGCTTGGCGCATATGCTGATTCCAAGTCATACATTCCAACGATAGGAAATAGAGCCATAAACTTTTTCCCGTTCTTGAGACCCGAACCTATATATTTTAATAGCGACTTTCTGCGACTGATACGCACCAGCGAGCAGCCTTCTGATTCGGTGATGCAGGATAACTACCGGCCTAACCCAGCGAGGAGGAAATCCAAGCTCCCCATGCCAAGCCGGCAACTCTGCTCCAGGCGCAGCCAGACTAAGATTCTCTCCCGTAAGCATATAGCTGGATAAAGGCCTTTTTAGGCAAAAAAACTTTCTTCTCTTATTCATTAGATGATCAATAAGTACTGCGTCCCCAATAATCTTCCATCGCTTTTCAAATGCGGGAGTGGGCAAGGCGGACCTTTTAAAAAAGGTCGCTGCACTTAGCGAATGCAGGTGAACAAGTCGTGTATGCCATGAGAATGGCTTCATAATCCGTCTATATATTACTGGATTATAGTCTTTATTTAACAAGACAACATCCCCCAGGATAACGTCGGCTGATTTATGGTGATCAAATTTTCTTTTTACTGTCTGTAGCGTGGCTAAAAAATACTGCTCGTCTGAGTTAAGCCATGCAAATAAATTGCCATGGCTTTTTTCTAGGCCACGGTTGATCGCGTCATACATCCCCTCATCTTTTTCTTTAAAGATTCGCAAGGTGTAGCCGTGGGCCGTGCGAATGTGTAAAAGTTCGAACGTTTCAAGGTCCGATACCCGCTCTCCCCTATATCTCCCCAAAAGCCGCTCCCCCATCTTCTCCGCAAACTCCTCGATCCCAAGACTCCCCGCATCCTGCACAATATGCTCAATAGTGACCCCCTCCTGATCCGCAACCGACGCTATACAGCAACCCAAATAGTCGAGTTGCTTGAAGCTGGGGGTGATAATGGTGAAATCAGGCTGTTTCACAGGATTTTAGATTTTGAATTATTGATTTTTGATAGATCTTTGCTTGCCCGACCCGACTTTACAATGGCGGTCAAAATCCGAACAATTCTTTCACACTGCTCTCGGACTGGAGCTATTTCCTCTGCAGAAATAATTTTCCCTTTATCCGCAAGCCGCAACCAATAAAGGGCCTCTCGAGCCTCCTTGGACGCAATCGTCATTTTGGCCAGAAAATCTGCCCGGCTTTGTCCAGCCTGCGCTTCCTCCACATTTGCCCCGATACTGGTTCCTGCACGCCAAAGCTGTGAGCTCAACTCGTACTCCTTTTTCTGCCTAAGCATTTTTGCCAAACCCATAATCTGCAACGCAAAGCCAAACGCTTCATCCCGAATCAGGTTCTCCCTCGCCATTACGTCATACTGTTCCTTACTTACCTAAACTCCATTCTTTTCCCTAATCAAAAATTAAACATCCAGCATCCAAAATCGCGGCGTATCCACTTCTTCCCTCTTTCCCGTCACTTCCGCGCCTCATACCATGGGGGGATGCGCCGCCTCCGCATTCTCCAAATTTTCAGCCGCTATATTCATTTCGGCGGTGAGGAAAGTTCCGTATTTCGAATTGGCGACGCCCTCCAACAGAATCACGATGTCGAATATTTTATCGGTTCAACCAAAGAATTTTTAGGCACTGACATTGCTTCTAAGATCCGCGCGCCCTTTTATGCCTTCCACAACCTGCCCATCGCACAACGGCTTCGTAAATATCAAGAAATCGGTAACTTTGATCTTTGGCAGATCCACAACGTCCTGCCTGCTCTTTCCCCATCTGTATATCAAACTGCTATTGATCTCAAAGTCCCTGTCGTTCACTACCTGCACAACTATCGGATGGGCTGCGCCAACGGCTTTTTTCTGAACCACGGCCGCCCGTGCGAACGGTGTCTGGGTGGCAACTTCTGGCCTGCCTTCCAGACAGCCTGCTGGCAAAACAGCCGCCTTATCAGCGGCTTCATGGGAGTCATCCTTAGACGCGTCCGCTCCATCGGCACATTCCGCAAGGTGGCCGCCTGGATCTCTATTAGCGAATTCCAGAAAAAGAAGCATGTGGAGATAGGTATTCCAGCCGAGCGTATTCACAAAATTCACCATTTCTATGAAAGCAGTACTCCTCCGCCACCCAGCACCCCTTCAGGCGACACTCTTTTTCTTGGCCGTCTCTCACAAGAGAAAGGCGTGGACCTTCTTCTGCGTGCTTGGGCGAAGGTAAAAAATAGGAATCGCCGTTTGGTCATCGCGGGATCTGGCCCTGAGGAGTCATTCCTGAAGAAGCTGGCCTCCGACCTGAACCTTGCGAATGTCGTTTTCACAGGTTTCTTAGATAAAGAACAGCAGGCCTCTCTTTGGTCGAATTCTTCTGCACTAGTTGTTCCCTCAATATGGGACGAACCTTTCGGGATGGTAGTTTTAGAGGCATGGGCCAAAGAAAGGCCTATAGTCGCTTACGCCAAGGGCGCACTTCCCGAGCTGATTCACCACGGTGTGAATGGCCTTCTGGCTGATCCTTTTTCGGTCGAAGCCCTAGCAAAGAATATCCAAGAGCTGATCGATACTCCCGATCTTGGCCCGCGTCTTGGTAAGGCCGGCAGCCTGCGCCTCAAAGACGAATTCAATCGCACTCTGTGGCTTTCCCGTATTGAGTCGGTTTACGAGAAGGTCGTTCCTGCTTAATCTCTACGCTTTATGAATACGAAGTTTTCCCACTCTGCTGTTATTTGGTTCAGGCGATCTCTTCCCCTTCTATTTCTTGGACTTGTTGTGGGAGTTGAATCAGGTGCGACTTATTTCTTTGGCCACCAAACCCTCGCTCCGCTGTTATCGATTCTTTCTCTCTCGATTCTGGCTTTTTTCTGCTCTTCGCGCCTCCTTATCCTCACTACTCCACTTTTTATGCTGCTCAGCTACATGCTGATTCAAGCACACTCGCCCTATCCTCTAGTCCGGACATTTACCGTCCTTCTGGGAGGAATCCTTGCTGTCTGGGTCAGCTCCTCGCGCCAGAAACTCCAGCGTCAGCAGTCCGAGATCGAGACCATCGTAAATCTTATGCCTATCCCTTGGTTGCTTGCAGACGCGTCTGGAAATCTGCTTCGAATCGGTCCTGAGCTTCAAAAGGTTCTCGGCCCTTCCCATTCGAGACTCATCAACACCTCATTCTTCGCACTTTTTTCCACCGCTCAAAACCGCGGCGAGTTCATCCGCCTCTTCCTAGACGCTGCCGATC
>Ga0164294_10002219_pt1 | contig 17656 bp, 18 predicted proteins | sample GEODES005metaG_FD_111479 | JGI IMG/M metagenome (GOLD analysis project Ga0164294, IMG submission 111479) | Oligotrophic lake water microbial communities from Sparkling Lake, Wisconsin, USA - GEODES005 metaG | ecosystem: Environmental > Aquatic > Freshwater > Lake | place: USA: Sparkling Lake...
CGGTCGTGTGTTCGAATCACACAGGGGGCGTCAGCGAAGAAGCGAGTCCTGGACAGGCATCTCGCAGTCAGAGCAAGCCTTTTAAGGAGTGCCCTTCCCTCTGCAATGGGTTAAAAGAAGTCCGAAAACCCCCGGGAATCCCGAGATTGATGCGTCTCGAAAGCGATGGCGGCGAAAAAGCAGCTGGCTCCATAAGCCTGGTGTAAGGCCACCGTCAGGGCTGCCTGGAGAGTTGAGGACGTCGGCTCCAACCCGCTGCCTGGGGTCTTTCGGTGTTGCGCCAACCCTGGGAACGCTTGCCCTTGGCGATTTCTAGGCTGGGGCCATGGCCAATCCCGCACTCACGCTCCTCTTTGATGGAGCCTGCCCCCTGTGCCGCAGGGAGGTCGAGGCCCTGCGCAGCCGGGATCAGGGCAACGGCCGGATTTGTTTTGTCGATATCGATGCGCCGGACTACGACCCCGCTGCCCATGGGGGCATCAGCTACCGCGAGGCCATGGGCCGCATCCATGCCATTGGGGCTGATGGCCGCGTCATCGTCGATGTGGCGGCCTTCCGGGAGGCCTACAGGCTGGTTGGCCTCGGTTGGCTGTACGCCCCCACCACCTGGCCCTTGCTCAAGCCGGTGGTTGAAGGGATCTACGGCCATTGGGCGACTTGGCGCCTCAAGCTCACGGGGCGAGCTGATCTCGAGACCCTTTGTGCGCAACGGCAGGCCCGATGAAGGCACCCTCACTGGCTTGGATGGATTGATCTGCTGGCGCCAGTTGGGGCAACATCGGCCCTAACGCCTGGGCCTATTCAAGGCTGTCGCAATCCCTAAATTGGGGCAATAGCAACTGGCTGGGACGCATCCTAGATTCCGACTTGATTGCTGGTCTTGGGGTCTAGGGGGTATTCGGAAATGAACCGCCGATAGACCCAGCTGACAAACCCCCCGACCACAGGCACCGGTTCAAAGGTGGGGCCCAGTTCATCTTTGAACGTCTAGGGGCTACTTCAGCCCCGAAAGGATTCAAACCTTCTCCCGCCGAAACCCACTTGGGCAGCTCGAGGAGGGGAATCCAGAGGCCTTAGGAGTCCGTTTCCTGGCCCAAAACTAAAGATCGGAAGGCTTATACCACGGCGCAGGCGGTCGGCGCCGATTCGTAGATTTGTACAGATTTCAATCCCATTGCCCTGTGGGCCGCTTCATTGACTCCCCCCGTTTCCCTGCAGTCCCGCGCCACAGCGCCAAGCCCAACGGCAGCTCCCACCTATCCCAGCAAAGCTGAACTGCTGGCCTGCCTGCCATCCGAGCTCACCTTGATCAACCCCGTTAAATCATGGGGAAGTCTGGCCATGTCCCTGGGCTTGTCTTGCCTGGCCTATGGACTGGGAACCCTGATCCCCCTGCAACCCAGCGCTGCACCCCTCTGGCTGCTCTACGCCGCGGTGACTGGAACGGTGGCGACAGGTTGCTGGGTCATTGCCCACGAGTGCGGGCACCGCGCCTTCGATCCCAACCCCCGGGTGGAAGCGGTGGTGGGATTTGCGCTGCACAGCTTGCTGCTTGTGCCCTATTTCAGCTGGCAGCGCAGCCATGCGGTGCACCATGCCAACTGCAACCACCTCGAGGCAGGCGAAACCCATGTGCCGCCCCGCTCCGATTCAAAGGACGGACGCTTTGTGGCCGGGGTCAGGGAGCACCTGGGCAAAAACCTCTACGGCCTGGTCTCGCTGTTTACCCACCTGGTGCTGGGTTGGCCGCTCTATTTACTATTTGGTGTTGCCAGTGGCGAAGATTACGGCAGCCCCACCTCCCATTTCACGACATCTAGGCCCTTCCGTAACGGCCGGCGTCGCCTGTTTCCCGATTCCTTCCGTCAGCTGATGGTGGTCTCCAACCTCGGCCTGCTGGCGATGGTGACCGCCCTTGTGGTGGCCTCGATCCAATTCTCTCCAGCCAGGGTGTTGTTGGTGTATGGGCTCCCCTATCTGGTCATCAATGCCTGGTTGGTTGCTTACACCTGGTTGCAGCACACCGATACCAACATTCCCCATTTCTCCACCAACGATTGGACTTGGGCAAAAGGTGCTTTACAGACAGTGGATCGTCCCTATGGTCCCCTTATGAACCTGCTGCATCACGGCATCGGCTCCACCCACGTGTGCCATCACATCAACCCCAGAATCCCCCACTACAACGCCTGGCATGCCAGCGCCTTGCTTCAAAATAGTTTTCCAGAGTTGGTTCGCTATGACCCCACCCCTATCCACAAAGCCCTGTGGCGTATTGCGACCCGCTGCACCGTCGTGAGCCAAGGGGGCGAGAGTGGGGGCTATTTCTATCAATCCTTACCCTCCCGCTAAGGACACTTCGAGCAAAGCGCCTTTGCGGCGTAGCCCTTGGGTAGCCGACTGGCTTAGTCCAGCATCCGAATCCAGAGCCACCACAGCACGGCCACCGGCACCATCGCCAGGGCGAAAACAGCAAGGCTCTGGAGCTGCTCGGAGCCCATGGCTTCAGCGGTTCAGCCCCAGGCTGGCCTGAGTTCCATAGGCAGGCGCCATTGTTTTCTTCATAAGGGATGTTTGGAAAGACGCATGGGCTTGATTGCTATTGTTGTGATCGGGCTTGGCTGGCCTTAGCAGTCGCTGAGTGGATTGATTGCGATCGGCGTGTTTGCATGGTTAGGGGAGAAGCGATGGAGTCTTTGGCGCGCTGTTGGCGAGGGTGAGGCGGCATTGCAACAACGCCAAAGCCTCATCGGGCAACCCCAAAAAGCGATCCAACCAGCCATCGCCCGTTGGGGGCACCGTGGCGATCCCCACCAACAGCGCCTCGCCATCGGCCCCAATCCGTTTGCCCTGGGCGTGATGGCGCAGTCCCTGGGCCGTTTCCGTCTGCAGGCGCGTCTGCACGATTAAGGGGGGAGCTTGGTAGACCCCCGCCAGGGAAAAATAAAAGCGAGAACGAAACTCCAGTTGCACTTCGCCGCTGCTGGGGTGCCATTGGCCCTGAAGTTGCTCGGGCTCAATGGCGATCGTTAGGCCCGGCGGCAGGGGCAGGCCGAGAACGCGGGTATTTCGCCAGGAAAGGGCGGGAATCGACAGTTGGTCCGCCCTAAAATTGATTGATTGCCAGTCAGCCTGCCAGCCGGTCTGCCAGTCGGCCTGGATAGCGCCCTCCAGCTCGGCGCTACCGCCACCGCCGCGGGCGTCATAGCGAAAGCGGGGGTAGGGGCCAATGGCCAGGCCGCAGCCGGCCTCGGTGATCAGGTGCAGGCAGGCCAGGATGGGCGGCGGCAGCTGCAGCGATTCAACTCCGCCAGGGGCGCCGGGGCTGGCTGTTCAGGGCTGACGCTTCAGGACTGACCCTTCAGGGCTGACGCTTCAGGGCTGATAGTTCATGGCTGACCCTTAGGGCTGACGGTTCAGGCCTGGCAGTTCCGCTTGCTTCGCTTTCGCCCGATCCCCTTCCCTCGTCCCAACCCGATCGCTAGCCGCCTAGCCGCGACAGGTTTCTGTTGTCGGACAACACGAACATGCCAGCCCAAGTTGAGTTGTTGTTTGACATTTTGAGTGGGCCCCAGCCAAGCCCGGTTGCGAGTGGGCTCGCCAATCCCTCTCTCTGGGCTGGCATGGAACAGGTGCTGCCCTTGGTGGGCCGCTACCTACCCCTGGGGGATTGGTGACGGGGTTCGGCCGCTCGGGCCAGGGCGTTTGCCCCCATGGGCCATGGCAGCGAACCTTGCCTTGGCTTTGAATAAGCCAAAAGGTTTTGGCTTAGACTAACAACCTGTCTACTGGTTGGAGGGGCATCATCGACCCAGGCTCCCCGTGCCGACATGGCTGGCTGGCTTAATTCCCAACTCAGCCCTGGAGTATTGATGTCTGGGCTGCATGGTCTTTTGGTCCAGAGCGCCACTAGCCATGCTTCAATCCTTTCCATTGTTTTGATGGTTAGCCATGATTAATCCTTTGAAATCCATCGCTCGCCTCTCACCCCCTGCGCTCGTCCCGCAGACGCCAGCCCAATAGTTTCCCCAGTTGGAGTATCGGCGACCTACTGGATGGCGCCATTCCTTCGAGGGAACTGAAAGGCACGATTGTGCTGATTGGTAGCCGTGCTGCCTCCTTACGTGATAATTTCCACACCCCATTTACGCGCTTTGGCAATCAGGCCAACCTGGCGACCACCGATGGCGTTGAGATCCATGCCCAGCGGTTGGCCTCCCTGTTTGATCTCCAGGCCGGCGGCGCCTTCCAGATGGTTGCCCTGCCTGCCTGGGTGAACCATGGCCTGCTATTGATCGCCCTGGCCCTGGGCATTGGGATCGGCGAACGTCCTAAATCGTTTGGGCGCAGTGCCTTTCTGCTCCTGTTTGCTGAGGTCGTGCTGCTGGCCGCCAGCATCGGCCTGTTGTTGGTCGGGTCCTGGGTTGGCATCAGTGTGCCGATGGCGGGGCTGGCCTTAATGGCTGTCGCCAGCTGGACCCGGCGGGCTGCTGCTAGTCAGGAGCATCGCCGCCAGTTTGAGCGCCTGCTCGGCCAGACCACCTCGCCGGCGGTGGCGGCTGAGCTGTGGAACCAGCGCGAATCCTTGCTGACCGATGGCCGTTTCCCTGGCCGGGAGTTACCGCTCACGGTGATGATGGCGGACACGGTCCATTTCAGCTCGGTGGGCGAGTGGATGGCACCGACTGAACTGCTGGATTGGTTCAATACGGGCATGAGGATCTTTGTTGAGATCATCAATCGCCATGGCGGCATGGTGAATAAATTTACGGGCGATGGTTTCTTGGCGGTGTTTGGTGCCCCCCTCCCCCTCGATGCCCGTCACAATGCTGAGGCGGCCGTGTCGGCAGCCCGGGAGATTCAGCTGGCAGTAGATCGCTTGTTGGTGGAACTCAAGCAAAAGGATTTGCCGCCGATTCGGTTGCGTATAGGGATTAGTAGTGGCCCGGTGATCACCGGCTCCATGGGAGGTAGCTCCCGGATGGAATATGCCGTTCTAGGCGATGCGGTCAATATCAGTGCCCGCCTCGAAGCGCTGAATAAGGAGCGCAGGAGTAATGATTGCCGTGTGTTGCTCTCCTCGGCCACCAAGGACTTGCTCGAGGAAGGCCGTTGGCGACTCTTCCCCTGGGGCCCCCAGTCCGTCAAGGGCCGGGAGCAGCCGGTGGATGTCTATGAATTGGAAAGTGGCGAGGACCCTGGGGTCGCCCAGGTCCCCTAGCGGCCAATTCCAGCCCTAGGTCCCTGCCGCCGGGCCGGGGTGGGGAGATCCATGGTCATGGGCTGGACAACCGGGGGCCTTGCGGCCCTAGGGCCCTTTCCCGCTTGAGGCGCCATGGTGGAGATCGTTGCCCGGCTATCGATGGGTTCGCCAACTCGCCCCTGGTTCTGCCCCCTGGCCGGCCTGGTGCCAGCGCTGCTGGTGCTTGTCGGGGGGATGCCGGTTGCCGCCCAGGATCCGGCCTCCCACCACCACCACCACCATCACCATGGCGGAGGGGTGGTTCCAGCCGCCGCCAGCGCCCCTAGCCCGGGTGCCCCTTCCGCCAACCATGGGGCCCATGGCCATGACCTAGGCCCCGCCGGTGACACCTATGACCTGCGTTTTATCGATGGCATGGTGCAACACCACACCGGTGCCCTGCGGATGGGCGAATTCGTCTTTGATATTGGCGCCCCCGGCGTGGGTGCCCTGGCGGCGTCGATCTGGAACGACCAGGCCCAGGAGATCAAGGCCATGGGGCAATGGCGCAAGGCCTGGTATCCAGAAGCCCCGGTCTATCCCGTGGCCTACTTGCCCGGCGGAGACCCTAATTCAATCGCCGGACTCCAGCCGATGACGGCTGCGCAGATGGCATCGATGCGCATGCTTAACACCCTCCCCACGAAGGCCAACCGGGTGACCTGGTTCCTCGAGGGCATGCTCCAACACCATGGCGGTGCCTTAGTCATGGCCCACGATGCCCTGCGCAAAAGCCGTAACCCCACAATCTTGCGACTGGCCCGCTCGATTATCTCGGCCCAGCGCCATGAAATCTTGCGCCTGCGTCAAATGTTGCAGCATGACGGCCTAACCAAGCCTGAGTATTTTTACTATGATCGGCTCTTCTCCTTCCCTTGATTCTTGAGTCCTAAGTGTGGTTTTTGCCACAGATCTGATTCCTTTTAAGGAGCTAAACCTGCGCCAGTGATCTAGGCCGGAAGCAGCTCCTTGGCGGCGAGATCGGGCCGGCGCACCAGGGCAAACAACGTGCCGGCGTTGCCGCGGCAGATGCGTAACTCCTGATCGAGCACGGTGATATCGAGCCAGGCGGGAAAGCTTTGGCGCACGGCGGCAAGCAGTTCCAGCCGGTTGCCCCCCCATCGCGGCCCGATCCAGCCGCCCCGTTGGAACTGCACCGACACCCGTTGGGGCGGGCAAACCTCCAGGGCCGCCACCACACTGATCGCCGCGATTGAGCCGAGGGGTCCCTTGAGCCGCAGCAGGTTCATGCCCAGGCCCCGGTTCGGATCGAGCACCTGCAGGTTCTCAAGCCAGGGGGCTTCCCGCAGCCAGGGCTGGCGGCTGGAGCTCCAGCGCAGCTCCCATACCCCCGCCAGCAATTGCCCGTCCCGATCCAGGTCTGCTGGCAGCTCCCGCTCGAGCTGCTCCACGAGCTGCCGGGTGGTGGCGTCTGCAGTGGCTGATGGTCGGGCTAGCGGCCCGGCGCTGGGCGCCTGCAGGGCAGCGAGCAGGCGTTGGCGAGGGCTGTCCACCGCGTCACCAGGAGGGGTTGAGCAGCCAGGCGAGCCCCAGGCCCAGCTGGCCGACGATGCCCTTGCCGGTCAGCCATTCCCCCAGCAAGGCCGCACTGAATCCCACCATGGCGGCGCGGCCATTGAGCTGTTCCACCCCGGCCAGGGCGCTGACGTTCCAGGGCCGGGCGGTGGTGAGGCTTTCGCCGAACTTCTCGACGGGTTCGTACTGGTAGGCGTCGTTGGCCAAGGCTCTTGATTCGGAACAGGACGCCGAGCCTATGGCGCTTGGTCGGGCTGCGGCGGGGGACAGCCCGGGGTGTATGGCTTGTGGCTGACCAGCTTGCTGGTTACAGCCTGCTGGTGAACAGCCATGGGCGGCGCGGCCCCCTTGCGCCAATGGCGCCCTGCTGGCGCCGCGCCGGGCCCTGGGCTCGAAATGGGGCCGCTAGCCCTGGGGTGTGGCAGGTCTGGATCGGATGGGAACGGGCGAGACGGCCAGGGGCGAGCCAGTCCCCGAGCGGACCCTGGCCAAGGCAGGGCCCGCTCGGGTGGGCAGCGATCCGCGCATCAGCCAACTGGTGGCTGCCCAGCAGGGCCGGGCGGCGGGCCTGATCGAGGTGCTGCACCGGCTGCAGGCCCTCGATGGCTACCTGGCTAAGGCGAGCCTGCGGCAAGTGGCCGAGGAGCTGGGCCTGCCCCTGGGCCAGGTCTATGGGGTGGCGAGTTTTTATCACCTTTTTCGCCTGGAGCCGCCCCAGCGCCATCGCTGTGCGGTCTGCCTGGGGAGCGCCTGCTTTGTGCTTGGAGCCGCCCGCCTGGCCGCCCGGCTGGAGCAGCGCCTGGGCTTGCGTCTTGAGCCCCCGGGGGGATCGGCGAATGGCCCCCCTGGCGGACCAGGGCCGGCTAGGGCCAGCCAGGGGGCCCGGCCGGCACCAGGCCCAGGTTCCCTTTCGCCTGGGCCTGGGCCGTACCCGGGGGGATGGAGCCTGGAGCCGGTGAGTTGCCTGGGGGCCTGCGGCCAGGCGCCGCTGCTGGTGGTCGATGGTGCCATGGCCCTGCGCTTGCCGACCGGCTCCCCGACGGCCCTGGAGGCCCGGCTGGATCGGTTGGGGTTGCCCCAGGCCCCTGGCTGCTTCGCCCCAGGGGCCTGGGGGCCAGGGCTGCTGATGGCCGGGGAACGCTGATGGCAACCGCCCTTGAGCTGGCAAGGCCCCTCGAACCTGCGGACGAGCCAGCCCAGGGGAGGCCAGCCCCTCCCGCACGCCAACTGCGGTGCTGCACGGCCAGTGGCTGCCGCGCCGTGGGCGCTGAGCCGCTTGTGCAGGCCTTGCGGCGGGCCCAGGAGCTTGCCGGTCCAGCCGCCCATGGCCTGGTGATCAAATCGGTGGGCTGCCTGCGGCTGTGCAGCCGCGGGCCCCTGCTGGCTTGGGATGGGCCCGGCGGCCCCGCCCTGTTTGCCCTGGGCAGCACTGACCCCGGCACGCCGCCTGGGGCGGCGATCGGCCCAGGCCCGGCCCAGGCCTTGGTGCTGGCGGCGGCCACGGCCCCCGGCCCCGATGGGCTCGCGGCCTTGGATCTGGCGGCTGGGTGGCCCCCGCAACCCCTGCCCCAGGGGACCCCATCCCCTGGGGCCCTCCCTGGGCCCCTCGCTGGCCCCCCCCCTGGGGGAGGCGGCAGCTCGCAGGCCCCTAGCCCAGGGGGCATCGGCCTCACCTGGGAGCTGTTGGACCTGAACCATCCCTTTTTTGCCCTGCAACAGCCCCTGGTGCTGGAGCACTGCGGCTGGATCGACCCGGACTCCATCGACGAGGCCCTCGCCCGCGGCACCTATGGCAGCTGGCGCCGTTGCCGCTCCCAGCTCAGCCCCGAGGCGGTGCGCGCCACGGTGCGCCGCAGTGGCCTGCGCGGCCGCGGTGGCGCTGGCTATCCCACCGGCCTCAAGTGGGACACGGTGGCCCTGCAGCCGCCGGGACCCCGCTATGTGGTGTGCAACGCCGATGAGGGCGATCCGGGCGCCTTCATGGACCGCAGCGTGCTCGAGGGCGATCCCCATCGGCTGCTGGAAGGTCTGGCGATCGCCGCCTTTGCCGTTGGCGCCGAGCAGGGCTACCTCTACGTGCGGGCCGAATACCCCCTGGCGATCGAGCGCCTGCGGCGGGCCCTGGAGCAGGCCCATCAACGGGGGCTTTTGGGGTCGGGCACCGGCCTGGAGCTGGAGTTGCGCGTCGGGGCGGGGGCCTACGTCTGTGGCGAGGAAACGGCCCTGCTGCAATCGATCCAGGGGCAGCGGGGCCAGCCCCGGCCCCGGCCGCCCTACCCGGCCCAATCGGGGCTCTGGGGGGCGCCGACCCTGATCAATAACGTCGAAACCCTGGCGGCGGTGCCTGTGATCCTGCGCCGGGGCGCCGAGTGGTTTGCCGCCATTGGCACGGACACCAGCAAGGGCACCAAGGTGTTTTCCCTCTCCGGGTCGGTGCTCCGCACGGGCCTGGTGGAGGTGCCGATGGGCACCAGCCTGCGCACCGTGGTCGAAACCATGGGCGGCGGCGTGCCCGCCGGCCCTGGTGCGCCGGGCGGCGCTGTGAAAGCGGTGCAGACCGGCGGGCCCTCGGGGGGCTGCATTCCCGCCCACCTGCTCGACACACCCGTGGACTACGAGAGCCTCCAGGCCCTGGGCTCGGCGATGGGCTCGGGCGGCATGGTGGTGGTGGGGGAGGCGATGGCGATGCCCGAGCTGGCGCGCCATTTCATGCACTTCAGCGTCGAGGAGAGTTGCGGCAAATGCCTGCCCTGCCGCGCCGGCACCGTGCAGCTGGAGCAGCTGCTCGATCGGTTGCTGGCGGGCCTGGCCGAACCAAGCGAGCTGGAGCAGCTCGAGCAGCTGTGCCGGATGGTCAAGGCCACCAGCCTCTGCGGCCTGGGCCAGGCCGCCCCCAACCCGGTGCTCAGCGCCCTGCGCCACTTCCGCCCCGAGTTCCTGGCGGCCTACCGGTCCGCCCCCCCGCAGCCAGCCCTAGCCCGGCCGCCCTGGCCGGCGGGCCCAGGGGCGGCCTCCGATCCCGGAGGCCGCCCCTGATGGCCGTGGTCACCCTGCGGATCGATGGCCAGGCCGTGGCCGTGCCGGCTGGATCGAGCCTGCTGGCGGCCAGCCGGGTGGCGGGCCTGGCCCTGCCGGTCCTGTGCCACCTCGATGGCCTGACGCCGGTCGGCGCCTGCCGCCTGTGTTTGGTGGCGATCGAAGGCCAGGGCAAACTCCAGCCCGCCTGCACCAGCGAGGCCCTGGAGGGCCAGGTGGTGGCGACCAACACCGCGGAACTGCAGGAGCTGCGGCGGCTGGCGGTGGAGCTGTTTTTCGCCGAGGGCAACCACGTTTGCGCCTACTGCGTCGCCAGCGGCGCCTGCGAACTGCAGGCGATGGCGGTGACCGTGGGCATGGACCACAGCCGCTTCCCCTACCAATACCCCCTACGGGCGGTGGATGCCTCCCACCCCCTGTTCAGCCTCGATGCCAACCGCTGCATCCTCTGCAGCCGCTGCGTGCGCGTCTGTGCCGAGCTCGAGGGGGCCCATGTGTGGGCCATCGCCGGCCGGGGTCGCCACTGCCACCTGGTGGCCGGCCTGGACCAACCCTGGGGCGAGGTGGACGCCTGCAGCTCCTGCGGCCAATGCGTCGAGGCCTGCCCCACCGGCGCCCTCTTCCACAAGGACGACAGCACATCCGAAAAGCACCCCCACCCGGCCCGGGCCCTGCAGCGGCGCCGGGTCCAGGACCTGCCCCCCAGGCCGGATCGATGACCACTGCCTCTGGCCATGACGCAACAGCCGCCACTGGATCAACCGCCCCGGCAACCCCACCGCGCCTGCGCCTCGCCACCGCCTGGCTGGCGGGCTGCTCCGGCTGCCACATGTCGTTTCTCGACCTCGATGAGTTGTTGTTCGTGCTGGCCGAACGGGTGGAGCTGGTGTATTCGCCCGTGGCCAGTGACATCAAGACCTATCCGGAGGCTGTGGACATCTGCCTGGTGGAGGGTGCGGTGGCCAACACCGCCAATCTGGAGTTGGCCCTGCAGCTGCGGGCCCGCACGGCCTTGGTGATCTCCTTTGGCGATTGCGCAGTGACGGCGAATGTGCCGGGTTTGCGCAATGTGCTCAACCGCGATGGCCGCGGCGGTGCGGCGGCGGTGTTGCAACGCAGCTACGTGGAACTCGCCGATGGCAGCGGCCGCCATCCCCACGCCCCTGGGCTGGTGCCCGAGCTGCTCGATCAGGTGTGGCCGCTCCATGCCGTGATCCCGGTGGATCTCTATTTGCCCGGCTGTCCGCCTTCGGCCGAGCGCATCGCCGCCACCCTGCTGCCCCTGCTGGATGGCCAGCGCCCGATCCAGGTGGGGCCGGCGATGCTGAGGTTCGGCTGATGGGTCCATCCCCATGAGTCGCACCGTGATGATTGATCCGGTCACCCGGATCGAAGGGCACGCCAAGATCAGCCTCCATCTCGATGACGGGGGGCGGCTGATTGATGCCCGCTTCCATGTGGTGGAGTATCGGGGCTTCGAGAAGTTTTGCGAGGGCCATCCGTTCACGGAGATGGCGGGAATTACGGCCCGAATTTGTGGCATCTGTCCGGTGAGTCACCTGCTGGCAGCAGCCAAAACGGGCGACAAGTTGCTGGGGCTGACCATTCCGCCGGCGGCCCAGAAATTGCGGCGCTTGCTCAATCTGGCCCAGATTTGCCAGTCCCACGCCCTCTCCTTTTTTCACCTCAGCAGCCCCGATTTCTTGCTGGGCTGGGAGTGCGAACCGGCTCGCCGCAACCTCTTCGGCCTGATGGCCGCCGACCCCGACCTGGCCCGCGCCGGGATTCGGCTGCGCCAGTTCGGCCAGCAGATTTTGGAGTTGCTGGGCGGCCGCAAAATCCACTCCGCCTGGGCCGTGCCGGGGGGCGTGCGCAGTCCCCTCAGCGACGACGCCAAGGCCTGGATCCTGGAGCGGTTGCCCGAAGCCCGGGCCACGGCCCGGCTAGCCCTGGATCGCTTTAAGCCCCTGCTCGATGGGCCGTTGCAACGGGAGCAGCAGGTGTTTGGCCAATTCCCCAGCCTGTTCATGGGCCTGGTAGGGCCCGATGGCTGCTGGGACTGCATCGATGGCCAGCTGCGCCTGATTGCCAGCGATGGAACGGTGCTAGCCGACCAATTGGAGGAAGACGCTTACGCCAGTTTTTTGGCCGAGGCCGTTGAAGACTGGAGTTACCTCAAGTTTCCCTATTACAAGCCGCTTGGCCCTGCCGCCGGCATGTATCGGGTTGGCCCCCTGGCGCGGCTGAATGTGTGTGATCGCATCGGCACCGCCTGGGCCGATGCCGAACTGGCGGATCTGCGCGCCCGCCACGGCCGGGTGGTGACCAGCTCCTTTGCCTATCACCAGGCGCGGCTGGTGGAGATCGTCGCCTGCCTGGAGGCGATCGAGCAGCTGGTGGTCGATCCCCAGCTCCAGGAGCGGCGCGTGCGGCTGCGGGGGTCGCTGCAATGCCATAGCGCCGTTGGCGTTAGCGAGGCGCCGCGGGGCACCCTGTTTCACCACTACCAAGTGGATGACAACGGCCTGATTACCCGCGTCAATTTGATCATTGCTACCGGCCAAAACAACCTGGCGATGAATCGCACCGTGCTGCAAATCGCCCGGGAGGTGATCCCCGGCCCCGTGGCCGCCGGCGCGGAGATCCCCGAGGCCCTGCTCAATCGGGTCGAGGCGGGCATCCGCTGCTACGACCCCTGCCTCTCCTGCTCCACCCATGCGGCCGGCCAGATGCCCCTGCGGCTGCAATTGGTGGCGGCCGATGGCCAGCTGCTGGCGGAGCGCAGCCGCGGATGAGGGTCCAGCGGCCTGGGCCGGGGGGTTGGACCCCGGGGGCAGTCCAGGCTTGCCTGGCCCAGCCCTGGGCGAGGGGCCCTGGGACCAGCTCCCTAGTGATCGGCATCGGCAACCCCCTGCGGGGCGACGACGGCATCGGTTGGCGGCTGGCGGCCCAGCTGCCGGTTGGATCGGGCCTGGTGGTGCGCTGCTGCCAGCAACTCACGCCCGAGCTGGCGGCCGAGCTGGCGCTGGTGGAGCGGGCGCTGTTTCTCGATGCCTGGCTGGAGCCGGCGCCCGAGCACCAGGCCGCCCGGGCGGACAGGCGCCTGGGCGGGGTCCAACCCCAATCCCTGCCCCCGCACCGCCTTCAGCTCACGCAGATTGGCGCCCTTGGCGAGCCAGGCCCTTCCATGCCGGTCTGGGCCGGGGCCGCGCCCTGGGGCGGCGCCAGCCATGGCCTCAGTCCCCTGGCCCTGCTGGCCCTCAGCCAAGCCCTCTATGGCCAGGCCCCCCGGGCCCAGCAGTTGCTGTTGCCAGCCCGCGGCTTCGGCCATGGCGATGGCATCTCGCCGGCCCTGGCCGGGCGCTTGGTCGAGGCCCGACGGCTGATCGGGGCCTGGATCACGGCGGGCTCGGCCCTGCAGGGAGGGGGCCGTGCATGAACTGGCTCTGATGGAGGCCCTGCGCGAGCGGGCCCTAGAGCAGGCCGAGCGCCATGGCGGTGGGGTCATCCGCTCGATCACCCTGCGCGTCGGCAGCTTGGCGGGGGTGGAGCTGGAGGCCCTGGAGCTGGCCTTCATGGTGGTGATGGAGCGGGAGGGGCCCGGGGGGGCGGCTCCGGTGCAGCTGCGGATTGAACCGGTGCTAGCCCGCTGTTATTGCCATCGTTGCGCGCACGACTTCCTGGCAAAGGACGGCTGCTGCGAATGCCCTGTTTGCGCCACCATCAGCCGCGATTTGCTCCAGGGACGGGAGCTGGAGCTGGTGTCCCTGGAGCTTGAATAACACCCTCAAGGCATCAACGGGCTAGGCCAATTAGGCCCAAAATTCACTCGCAAATAAGCTCGCTAAAACAGTCACGCCCAGTCAATCCAGATGAACTTGGATCGCCACCGTTAAGCCCACGGCAGATGTGCGGCAAATGCATGATTGTGTCATGGCATGAAAGGTCAGCCTGTCTAGTGTTATCAAGGCGCGACCTCAGGGCCTTTGGTCAAGATTTTCCGGCCAACGTGCCTACGCTGATCCAAAGAATGAAGCCAAATCGCCAGCGCCTGCGCTGCCAACAATCCTCCTGCACCCGAGCCATGAAGGTTCAAAAAGTACAGATCATTCCCCAACAACTGGTGTATTGGTGCCTGGCACCCCTGTTGGCCCTAGCCAGCGCAATCCCGGCCCTGGCCGCTGGCGGTGGGGGAGTGCTGGTGGATGCAGGCGCAGCCAAGGGCCAACACTTCCACCCCAAGGGCCAGGCCGCCTCAGCCACCACGATTAAATTGTGGCAGCAGCAACAGACCAGCCTCCCCTTTGAAGACAAGCGCGACATTGGGGAAGCGCAGCGGGGATTCATCGCCGCACCAAGCTTCCGACAGATCAAGCGGGCCGATGGGGGCGTGGCCTGGGATATGGCTAGCTACGACTGGCTGTTATCCGGCAAGGAGTTCAACAGCATCCACCCCTCACTACAACGCCAGGCCCTGCTGAACATGGCCTATGGCCTCTATGAGGTGGTGCCCGGCAAGATATATCAGGTGCGGGGCTTTGATCTAGCCAATATTTCGTTTATCAAGGGTGATCGGGGCTGGATTGTCTTTGACCCCCTGACATCTCAAGAAACGGCCAGGGCTGCTCTCGACTTTATCAACCAACAACTCGGTGCCCGTCCTGTGACGGCTGTGGTGTATTCCCATTCCCATGGGGATCACTTTGGCGGCGTGCGCGGGGTTGTTGATGAGGCCGATGTCCTTAGCGGCAAGGTCCCGGTCCTTGCCCCAATGGGCTTCATGACCCATGCCATCAGTGAAAATGTCTATGCCGGTAATGCTATGAACCGGCGTCTTTTTTACCAATATGGGGTGTTGTTGCCGCGCAGTCCCTTTGGTCATGTTGATCAAGCGATTGGTAAAAATGTTGCCGCAGGCACGTCCGGCCTGATCGCACCGACCCGCATCATCGACAAGCCGTTTGAAGAGATCACCGTCGATGGCGTGACCATGGTGTTTCAGAACACGCCCGGCACGGAAGCGCCGGCTGAAATGAACACCTGGTTCCCCCAGTACAAGGCCTTCTGGGCGGCGGAAAACATCACCGGCACCATCCACAATATTTATACTCTGCGCGGTGCCCTGATCCGGGACCCGCTGGAATGGAGCAAGCAAATTAATGAGGCCCTCTATCGCTTTGGCGGCCAGGCCGAAGTGATGTTTGCCTCCCACAGCTGGCCGCGCTTTGGCAATGGCCGCATTCAGGAGGTGATGCGCGCCCAAAGGGATACCTACGCCCACCTCAATAATAATGTGCTCTTTCATGCCAACCGGGGCGTGACAATCAATGAGATTCAGAACGTCTATAAACTGCCCGCCAGCCTGCAAAAGCAGTGGGCCGCCCACAGTTACCACGGCTCAGAGGGGCATAACAGCCGCGGCGTGATCAACCGCTACCTGGGCTACTGGGATGGCAATCCCACCACCTTGATCCCGCTGTCCCCTAAGGACTCTGCGCCCCTGTATGTGGAGATGATGGGCGGCGCCAATCCGATTCTGGCCAAGGGGCGCCAGCTGATCACGGCAGGACAGTACTTGCTTGCAACGGAAATCCTCAATAAGTTGGTTTATGCCCAGCCGGGCAACCAGCTAGCTAAAGATCTTCTTGCTGATGCTTTTGAGCAGCTTGGCTATAGCAAGGAAAGCCCCAGTTTGCGCAACAGTTTCCTGGCCGCTGCCCTGGAACTTCGCTCGGGTATCCCTGGCGGTGCCACGCCAAAATCGGCAGGACCGGATGTCATTCGGGCCATGGGCACCAACCTCTGGCTTGATTTTCTAGCCATTCGCCTGGATCCCAGTCAAACGGCTGGAAAGCACTTCAAGATGAACCTGATCACCCCCGACAATGGCGAGCGCTATGTCGTGGAACTCAATAACGATGCCCTCACCAACATCAAGGGGTTCACGGCAGCTGATGCCGACCTGAGTGTGACCCTGAATCGCTCCGATTTGGAAACGCTGATGATGGGAGCAGCCACTTTTGATCAACTCGTCAACAGCGGCAAGATCAAGTGGGTTGGTAAGCGAGCCGTGATTGACCAACTGCAAGCCATGTTGGTGCAGTTCAGTCCCGATTTTGAGATTATGCCGGGCACTAAGGCACCCGCCCCTGGTCCTTCCGCGCCGCCAGCGAGCAGCCACCCCTTTGAGCAAAAACCCTTGGGCGATTCCACTGGCGGCTGATCGAGCGCTTGCCATCCATGGCATCACCCCCCCCGGGAGCGTCGCTAGGAGACTGGGCGACGGCTGAAAGGTGGCCTTCCAAAGCGCTTGGCTATCCATCCCCTTGGTTATCCGTCAGCCAACCTGTCGCCCGGACCCAACGACCCGGCTTTGTTCAGCGATCTTGACCAGGGCGGCATCTCCAGCGCGACCTTGGCCAACGGGCCCGTTGCCTGCACCTGGCGCCCCGGGCGGTGCTGGCCAGGTTTTCAAGGCGTTGGTGGGCTCACAGTCCTCCCATATTTCGCCGCCGACCATGCCCGCCAGGTGCTCGTGAGCAACGGCCAGCAGACCCTGGGGGTGGCCCTGCCCTGGGCCATGGCAGCTGGCCTACTGCGGCCGGGTCAGCCGGTGATTTCCGTGTCGGGGGATGGCGGCTTCCTGTTTACGGCCACCGAACTGGAAACGGCCAAACGGCTTGGCAGCCGCTTCGTGCATCTGATCTGGAACAGTGCGTCTTACAACATGGTGGAGTTCCAGGAGCAGGCCCACTACGGCCGCATCGCTGGCGTCAAGCTGGGCCACTACGACGTGGAGGCTTTTGCGGCAGCCTTTGGTTGCAAGGGCTATCGCATTAGCGATGCCGACCAACTGGGCCCGGTGCTACGCGAGGCCCTGCAGGCCGATTGTCCCGTGCTGATCGACATCCCCATTGATTATTCAGACAATCTCAAGTTGATGCAGAACGTCCATCAAGATTTCATTCACTGAGTTTCCCCCTGCGCGCCATGATGAGCCATCCCGATTCCGTTCACAACCTGCATCTGCGCTTACCGGCTGGCCTCTGGACCGCCCTGCAAGCCCATTGCGCCAGCACGGGCGAAAGCCTGAACCATGCCGTCACCGCGGCCCTGGCCGAGGCCCTCGCTATCGAGCACCACACCCTCTACCAGGTGTCCACGTCCGGCGCCCTGGTGGAGGGGGTTTACCAGGGATGTGTCTCCGTTGGAGATATCCGCCGCCATGGCGATTTTGGCCTAGGCACCTTTGATGGCCTCGATGGCGAGGCGATTTTGCTCGATGGGGTTTGCTGGCAGGCCCGCGGCGATGGCTCGGTCCAGGTGGCCCCCGATTCGGCCCTGGCGCCCTTTTTCGTCGCCACCCATTTTGCCGCTGCCACGGAGGCCACCTTTACGGGTGTGAGCAGCTTCGCTGACCTGTGCAAGCGCCTCGATGGCTTGCGTCCCAGCGCCAACCTATTTGTGGCCATTCGCCTGCATGGCCACTTTGGGCGGATCAAGGTGCGCACCGCCTGTAAAAGCGCTCCCGGCACGGATTTAGTTAGCGCCACCAGCCACCAGGCGGAATTTGAGCTGCAAAATATCAGCGGCACCCTGGTGGGCTTCTGGAGCCCCGACTACGCCCGCACGATCAACGTGCCTGGCTACCACCTGCATTTGCTCAGTGATGACCATCGCCATGGCGGCCATTTGTTGGATCTGGAGGCCGAATCCCTCCAGCTGGGGTTGCATACGGAATCGAATCTGCACCTAGCCCTGCCAGAAACGGCTGCCTTCCTGGCCGCCGATCTCAGTGGTGATCCCAGTGCTGCCTTGGCCACTGCCGAAGGCAATCGTCGC
>Ga0164294_10002220_pt1 | contig 17655 bp, 10 predicted proteins | sample GEODES005metaG_FD_111479 | JGI IMG/M metagenome (GOLD analysis project Ga0164294, IMG submission 111479) | Oligotrophic lake water microbial communities from Sparkling Lake, Wisconsin, USA - GEODES005 metaG | ecosystem: Environmental > Aquatic > Freshwater > Lake | place: USA: Sparkling Lake...
CGCGGCGTGCCCTCACGATAAGAAGGCAACACCACGCAATCGGCGCCTGCCATGAAGGGCCTGGGGTCGTCGGTCGAGCCAAGGTACTTGACAACCCCTTCGTCCACCCAAGCACTAATCTGATCGCGAGAAATCGCAGCAGGATTCTTAACGTCCAAAAACCCGAGAAGCGCGAACTCGACCGCAGTTTCTAGTTGTGGGTGCGCCTGGCGAAGCACTCGCGCCGCTTCGACATATTCACCCACCCCCTTGTCCCAAAGCATTCGAGCGATCAACAGAAACCGGAAAGGTCTTGCAGGTTGTTGCCCGGAACCCCGCAGTGAATTGCCCTCCCCCGCAACTGACGCGAACCGAACCACGGGAGCAAACCGAACCAAATCCACCCCAGAACCGGGCAGCAATCCAGTCTGGCCTTTCGGCGCCAGGCCTCGAGACAAAAACAAGGCCTCGTCGTCCTTATTTTGGAAAAAAACCTGGGCCGAACGCGCGAGCGCCTGACGGTATAGGAGCTGCACAACCAGGGTGACCCAACCACGAGAGATGAACACCGCACCCAGGCCGGAAATATTGTTGATCGCTGTAACCCCAACTAAGTGGCAGGCAACCGAGCCGTAGATATTGGGCTTGACCGTGTAGCCCAACATCGCCGCCGGGCGCTCGGCGCGCAGCACCCGAATAAGTCTTACAAGCAGCAGCGCATCCCGCACGGGATGGGTCCCGCGGTTATCCATCGGCATTTCGATATACCGACAGCCGAGAGCGGCCAAGCGCGGGACATATTCGTCGTGCGGAGCCACCGCGACCACTTCATAACCCGCCTGCACGAGCGCACGGATGAGGCCCGCACGGAAGTTAACGAGATTCCAGACCGAATTGACGGCGAAGAGGATTTTCAAAATTCTCGAGCAGCTGGATTCCAAACCTCGACATCCGAGGTGACAGGTCGCGATTGTAAAACGCCATCGCTTAACGCCGGCTCTTTAAGCTCCCTTCAAACCATTACCTGCCGCCCCGCCCCACGCGCCTTCCCAACCATCTCGCCCACCACATTCGCCGCATCGATTAACGCCCCAGGTGAGAGGTGTGCGTAACGCATCGTCACCTTCGGGTCGTGGTGCCCGAGCAGACGCTGCACCTCGTAGAGCGAACGGCCTGAATTCACGAGAAAACTCGCAAACGAATGCCGCAAGTCGTGCAGTCGAACGTCCTTCAAGCCCACCTTAGCCCGGATCGAATCCCATGCATAGAAAATCGATACTGGCGGTTTGCGGGTTTTTGGGTTGAAGAACACCCAGGGAATAACGTCGACCCGCGGTAATCCTTGGAGTAGCTCGATCGCTGCATCCGAAAGGGGGATGTGGCGCGGCTTACCGGACTTCGAGAGCGGAACCGTCAGCAAACGACGATCAAAATCAACGTGTTCCCAACGCGCATCGAGAACCTCGCGTTTGCGCGCTCCGGTGTAGAGCAACAAGCGCACGACCTGGGCCACTTGAACGTTCCGATTATTATCAAGTTCTTCGAAGAGGCGCTGAACCTCGGGCGCACTCAGGTATCGCTCACGTGCCCCGTTGTCATCCAATGGATCCACGCCCACGCAAGGGTTACCCGTGGTGGGCAGGATCTCCCAACGAATCGCACAGTTATACATAAACTTAAGAAGCACCAGCATCCGGTTGCACGTCCCCGGCGCGTAGCCTTTCGCGTGCGCGGCATCCTGAAAGCTCAGCACATCGGCGCGTGAAATACGATTGAGCCTCAGCGCCTCAAAGGCAGGCAGCAAATGGTGCCGCGCCAGCACTTCGTCGGTTTGCCAACTGCGCTTGCGAGCCTTCACGAACGGCAAGAACCGCTCATGAAAAAATTCAGCAAAGGTCGGAATGTCCTTGAAGCGATGATTTTCCACCTTAGGATCCCCGCCCTCAGTCACCATTTTCTTCATCTGATGGGCTTTGGAGCGCGCGTCCGCCAGCGCAATTTCATCGCGCCGACCGATACGGTTCATCCGGATGCGTCCTCCTCCGTCGCGGTAGCGGAAATAAAAAGTCGCGCCACCACTCGCGCGGACCTCCAGCATGAAGCCCTTGGTCTCCGTGTCGAAGTAGTTAACCAACCCGACGGACTCTGGGCGGCCATGCAGGGAATTCAGAAAGTCAGTCGTCAGCGCTTGCGTGGGCATCGTGGTCTCTCCGCGAAGGGAAAATAGGAGCAAGTGCTAGTAAAAAAATGGTCACGCCCGCCCGAGCGCCTCCACCCACTCGAGTTGACGCGGCAAACAAATGGTTTTCAGGTCGTAATGCGCGCAGGCAAATTCGCGCGCGCGCAACCCCAAGCGCGCCCGCCGCGGAGCCTCGTCCAGCAGCGCGCAAACGGACTCAGTGAGTTGCTTGGGACTAAAGAAATCGATCAATAAACCAGTATCGTCGTGCCGGATCGCCTCCCGCAGAGGCTGGGTATCGCTGGCCACGATCGCGCACCCCGCGCTCATTGCCTCAAGCAAACTCCAACTGAGCACAAACGGGTAAGTCAGATACACGTGCACCGTGGACAACTGGAGCAGCGGCACAAACTGCTCGTAGGGCACATGCCCGACAAAATGCACCCGCGCCCAATCGGCATCCGAAATCTGAGGCCGAACTTCAGCGGAATAAATCCCCTTCCAGGACCTGCCTTCAGGAGCCCGGGCCCCGTAGCTCACGTCATTGCCACCAACCATCAGCACCCTCGCCTGTGGCCGACGAAGGAGCAGCTCAGGCAAAGCCCGCATCATCGTGTGATAGCCGCGATAGGGCTCGAGGTTTCGATTCACGAACGTGATGACCTCGCTGTCTCGCGTGAGCTTCACCCTTTGTCCGTTTGCGCTCGTCAGGCTCAAACTCGCCAGCGGGTTGGGCGCTACCGCGTGGGTATCGATACCGTCGTGTACGACCGTAATCCGCTCACGGAAGGCTTCTGGAAAGGTGCTCGCCTGCCAGTGAGTCGGTGAGATCCCGGCATCAGCGATCTCAAAATGCAATAGGTTATTGAGGTTTTTCAGGCGTAACCGACACACTTCACCCGGATCAGTCGCGGGGAATTCCGGATCAAATCCTACATCCGACCCTTCTGCGTTATAGAAGAATTCGCAATAAATACCCAGACGCGCCCGCGGCCATACGTCTTTTAAAAACAGACTTTCGCCCCAACCGTGGTGAGCCACAATCACGTCTGGCGAAAACCCTTCATTGCGCAGTTTCAGAGCTGCCCTAAAACATGCCTCGGCCCGGATCGTTTTTGTCTCGAAATCACTCACCCATGGATGCACTTTGGGCGTCGTGCCCCGAACCGTCGTATACGGAATAATCTCAACACCCTCCCAATTTGTTGGTAGGATTTTTTTCAAAGTCATCGCCACGACACGGTGACCTTGGCCGGCAAGTGACGGGGCGAGGAATTTGAACTGGCCCGGGAAGTTTTGGTGAATAAAAAGAATGTTCATAGCACACAGCAAAATCGAGATTGAGATCTTCTAGATTTGTGCGAATTCACTCAAGCATCTTCGACGGCTTCACCATAAAACCGACAGGTTAAGTTTGCTCAAATCAAGTTCGACATATCAGGCTCGATTTATCGAGAATTTGAAATTGGTAGGTCGAAGGGACATGAGAAGTACAAAAAATCGATAAGTCATTGATCTAGCAACGGATCGAGTTGATATCGATCAATTCGCTCACAACTGGTATTGACACCGGCACAGCATTCACGGGTGGAAATGGCAACGACACCTTCAATGCCGCCGTCTCTGGTTCATTCGCAACACTCAATTCTTTAGACCAACTGAATGGAGGAGCAGGCACCGATTCACTCAATGTGGAATTGAATGGAACCTCAATTGCCCCAACATCGCTAGCAAGCATTGAATTAATCAATATATCGAGTTCCGCGAGCACTTCAGTTCTTGATTTGGGAAATGCACCAGCCGTAACGGCCATCAGCAGTTCTGCATCGGCTGGCGCATTGACACTCAATAATATTCAATCTACCGCTGCAACAGTGACCATCGCGAGCAGCTCCGCTGTTCACACGATTGACTACGCCGACAACATTGTTTCAGGTTCTACCGACATCGCGCTCGTGTCGCTGTCAAATTTCGCAGCAACGATCGATGTAACACCAGACCTCGTCATCGATTCGGCGATAGAGACGCTTTCACTCACTGTTACTGGAGCCAACTCGGCCGACAGCGCCTTTGCTGGGGCAATCACCGTAGCCGGATCGGGCTTGCTCACACTGAAGGCAGCAGCGAGCAACATTGACGCGACTGCGATGTCTGGCGCGCTGACGCTTACTCTGAACGATGCGGTACACACGATCACCGGCGGTTCGGGCAATGACTCCCTGACGGGGGCGACCAGCAAGGCGAACGCACTAACCGGTAACGCCGGTAACGACGCACTCGTCGGCGGATCTGGCAACGATGTCATCTCGGGAGGTGCTGGCGCCGATTCAATCACTGCGGGTACAGGCGTTGACAGCCTGGATGGAGGCACCGGCAACGACAGCTTCGTGATGGGCGCGAACTTGACCTCAGCCGACACACTCGCCGGTGGCGACGGCACAGACACGGTGTCCGCCACGAGCGTGACGCTCGTCGACGATGCCTTCACACGTGTCAGTTCAGTCGAAACGCTTCTGTCAGCGGGTTCACTGAACGTTACCCTAGGGGCTCTTGCATCGGCCGCTGGGATCTCAACGGTCGACGTTTCGTCAACAAGCGCTGACACGGTGACCTTCGATACCGGATTTACGGGTTTGGCCACGGTCAAAATTACGAACAATGCAGGTAGTAGCGATTCGATTACCAACCTGGCCAACGTCACGCTCAATGTCATCGGTAACGCCGCAGATCTAGGGGCTGGAACCAACATCGCAGGCGGTACGGGCACCGACACCATCACCCTCACAGCAGATGCTGGCACAGCAGTCACCACTTCGATCGCCAGCGTTGAAAACATCGTGATTGCCGCCAACGCAACCGATGCCACAAAAGGCTTGGCCATTACGATGGGCGCGAGCGGCACCCAAATCGCCACGGGTGCAACCCTCACCGTAAACGCCACGGCCCTCACCAACTCGGCAGCGGCGCTCAACTTTAACGGCAGCGCTTACACCGGCACAGGTACGCTCAATCTCACAGGTGGCTCAGGTAACGACACCCTCACGGGTGCCGGGGGCAACGACACCCTCACCGGCGGCGCGGGCGCCGATGTGCTGGTCGGCGGCGCCGGGAATGACCAACTGTTTGGGGGGGCTGGCAACGACACCATCACTGGCGGTCAAGGACTGGACGTCATCACATTGGGCGATGGTGTCGATCGGGTCGTATTCGCCACAACTGATGCGGGTCGCGGAACCGGACTAAGCTTCTCGAATTACACCAATAAAGACTCCTTGATGTCGGGCCCAGTCAACGGGGGCGATACCGTAACCGGCGCGGAGCGCATCCTGGATTTCAGCAATACCGACGGTTCAGGCGAGAGCTTTGACCTCGGTAATGCCAACATCCTGACCTTTCTGAACACCGGCGGGGTAGTGGACAACACAGCGTCCATTGTCCAGGGGACTTACGACGCTGTTCTCGGACGGTTCACCGTTGGTGCCGCCCACAATACCGGCGAGGACAGCCTCTTGCTCTGGGACTCGGATGCCTCGCCAGGTATTGAGATCGAAACCGTCGTGCTGATCGGTGTCAATGCGACCGAGGCTGGCTACTTCAGTGCCACCGGGACGGGAATCCTCGCAATGTAGTGTTCACCACTAAGGGGATCGGCCGCCAACTGGCCGCCAACCGGCCTCCCACCCTCTACTCACCGCCCCAATGCATTCGGGGCGGTTTTTTTACCACCAAAGATTTCATATAGGAAACTTGGGTGGTAGACTTCCTATATGAATTCAGTGGTCAGCATCGGGCTCAACACGACGCCAGAACAAAGCGCCCGTTTGCGTGCGCTCCAAATTGCGTTCGCCGAGGTTTGTAACGCGCTCGTCCCAACCGTTCGGGAAACCCGAATCTGGAATCGGGTCACGCTGCATCATATGACTTACAAGGCGCTACGCGAGCGGTTTCCGGCGCTGGGCTCTCAAATGGTGTGCAACGCGATCTACTCCGTTTCACGTTCCTGCCGGATGGTTTTTCAGACGGCGGGGAGCCCCTTTCATATGTCGGTGTTAGGCGACAAGCCGTTGCCGATGATGCGGTTCATGGATACGAGCCCGGTCTATTTTGACCGCCACACGCTGAGCCTCAAGTCGGGACAGGTCTCGATGTACACGCTCGATGGAAGGATGCGTTTTAAACTCACGCTCCGCCCTGAGGACGAAGCGGCGTTTCACCAACGCAAGCTCGTAGAAGTTGTCCTGAAGAAATCGGGCGAGGCGTTTTTTTTGAATTTCCGTTTTGGCGAAGCCATGGGCGCCGAGAACGTGTTGCTTGCTGAGGTGCCCTCGACATCACTGGCGAGGGCACCCGGAACCGATTCTGGGTCTGCCGACACCGATCAACCAACTTCGGTCTTTATTCGGCCAGATCTCCCCACAGGTCTACCGACCGGCCTTCCCGACTACGTCGAACTCGAGGCGGCTGCATGATCCGTCCACCAAAACCCGTCGGCACCAATATTCCTGGTCTCACCGATGGGGATTTGTTTGGACTCCTGAAAAGCCACAGCCGCAGTCTTTGGCGAGCTCTCTGGCTTGGAATCGTTGCTGGGATCCTTGTTCTGGCTCCGTCGGTCTACATGCTCGAGGTCTACGACCGGGTGGTGCAGAGTCGCAATCACTGGACACTCCTCATGCTCACGCTGGCGGTGGTTTTGGCCTATGCGGTGATGGAATTGCTGGAGTACTTGCGCAGTGAAATTCTTCGGGAGACGGGTCATGCGATGGACGCGAAGCTCAGCCCCCGTCTCTTTGGATTGATGTTTGAAGCGAATCTACGTAAGCACCCCGGGGGGACGCTGCAGCCTCTGAATGATTGGCGCCTGGTCCGAGAGTTCATTCATTCGCCTTTTGTGTTGGCTGGGCTCGAGGCGCCGGTCGCGCTGATTTATCTCGTTGTCGTCTATGCGATCAACCCTCTCTTAGGATGGTTCACACTCTTTGGCGCGGGCGTTCAGGTCGGGATTGCCTGGATGACCGAGCGGAGTACTCAGCAACCTCTCGCTGCGGCCAACCGAAGTTCGATTGAGGCCCAGCAATACGCCGATAGTTCCTTGCGTAACGCGGAGGTGATCGAGGCGATGGGCATGCTGCGCGATATCCATGCCCGCTGGCTTGGACTCCAACGACGTTTTTTGGGCCAGCAGTCGGAAGCGAGCCTTGCGGCGGGTAGGTTTCAGGCAGCGTCCAAGATGGTTCAACAGGTCGTCGGTTCGGCCCTGCTGGGGCTGGGCGCATGGCTGACGCTCAAAAACGAGCTCAACGGGAGTGGCGCGCTGATGGTTGTCGCGTCCATCATCGGTGCTCGCGTTCTGGCGCCGCTCGTCCAGATGGTGGCGCAGTGGCGACAAGCCTTGAATGCGCGTGATGCCTGGGTGCGCCTTGACCATTTGCTATCGGTTTTTGCCCCCGACGAGACCTCCATGCCGCTGCCGGCCCCACGGGGGGTGTTGACGGTTGAACAACTGGTCGCAGGGCCCCCATCAGCGCCGGGCCAGCCTCCCAACGCGATCCTGAGGGGTATCCAGTTCGCGCTTCAACCGGGAGAACTTCTGGCGGTGATTGGACCGTCGGCGGCCGGCAAGACCACCCTCGCGCGTTTGCTCATGGGATTGTGGCCCGCCATTAGCGGGAAAGTGAGGCTGGACGGTGCCGATGTCAATACCTGGGACAAGGCCGAACTCGGTCCCCATCTGGGCTATCTGCCGCAGGGTGTTGAGCTGTTCGAAGGCACCGTAGCCGAGAACATTGCGCGCTTTGGGCCACCCAATCGGTCTGCGGTTCTAGAGGCCGCGGCGGCGGTTGGTCTGCACGAATTCATCACCGCGCTACCGCAGGGCTACGAAACGCCGGTCGGGCGCGACGGCGCGAGACTCTCGGGCGGACAGCGTCAGCGCGTAGCGCTTGCACGTGCGCTCTATGGCGGGCCAGCTCTAGTCGTGCTGGACGAACCGAATTCGAGCCTTGACGAGGCCGGAGATGCGGCTTTGGCAACGGCACTGCGCGGATTAAAGGCGCGAGGAGCGACCACGGTCGTGATGACCCACCGCTCCAGCATCCTCGCTGTGACCGATAAGATCTTGTTGCTCAATGACGGCCTCCAACAGGCGTTTGGTCCGCGTGATGAGGTTCTGACAGCGCTTCAAAAGGGCGCGTCCAATCCACGAACCAGTCAACGCCCTGTCGGAGCAGCGGCATGAAACGGGACGCCGAACCCGGATTGCATCCCGGGCACCATAAGCGCGGTAGCAGGCCTGAGCACCATGGGCGTCACTCTGGCAAGAACGAGCTTCTGATCACGATTCTGGCCTTCAGAACCGAGTTCATCCTGGTCGGTCTTCTCAGTGCGCTGGCCAACCTCCTCATGCTGACCCCAACGATCTACATGTTGCAGGTCTACGACCGGGTCATGGTGAGCCAAAACGAGCTGACACTCATTGCTGTTTCTCTGATCGCTCTGGCTTTGTTTGGCGTGATTGCTGTGGCTGAATGGGCGCGTTCAAAAATTCTAGTGAACGCAGGCCTACGCCTCGATGATCGCTTGGGCACACGCGTTTTTAACGCGAGTTTTGAATCCCACTTAACGGGACTGCAAACCATAATCGCCGGACCCTCTCGCGCTTTCTCGGATCTGCTACAGGTTCGGCAATTCTTAACAGGGAATGGAATATTCGCGTTTTTTGATCTACCTTGGGTACCGATTTATATCGCTGTCTGTTTCATGTTGCACCCCTTGCTGGGGTGGCTCTCCATTCTGTTTGCGGGGATTCAACTCGCTCTGGCCTGGTTCAGTCATCGCCTTACCGGCGCGCCCGCCGAAGCCGCGCAACTCGCTCAGACCGAAGTCACGCAGTACATTCAGGGCAAGCTGCGCAACACCGAAGTACTCGAATCCATGGGCATGATTGCCAACCTGCGCGCGCAGTGGGCGAGGCGCCATCAGTTCAGTCTGGATCAGGGCGGCAATGCCGCTGATCTGGCCCATCGGCTGAATGCGATCAGCAAATTCGTCCGCTACACCCAACAATCCCTGGCGCTTGGGGCGGGTGCAATGCTGGTAATCGAAGGTGAGCTCAGCCCAGGCGCCATGATCGCTTCAAACGTCCTCATGTCGCGCGCGCTTGCGCCGATTGATCTGCTGGTCGCGACCTGGCGCATTGCAATCAACGCCACCGAATCGTTTAAGCGCTTGAGCGCACTCTTGAATGCACACCCTCTACCCGATCGAGATCCAGCGCTCAAGCGGATGCCTCCGAAGGGAAGTTTGAGCTTGCGAGGCGTTGTCGCCACGGCCCCCGGACGCACGATACCCATCCTCAACGGGGTTGATCTCGTGCTTGACGCGGGTACGGTCCTGGTCGTGTTAGGCCCGAGCGGCTCGGGTAAGTCCACACTCGCGCGCGTCATTCTTGGCATCTGGGGCAATGTCCGCGGCGAGGTGTTGCTTGATGGAATCCCGGTCGAAGGATGGGGTCGAGTAGAACTTGGCCCGCATGTCGGGTATCTGCCCCAGGACATCGAACTATTCGATGGAACCGTCGCTGAAAACATCGCCCGCTTTGGCGAAGTCGATTCCGAGCGCGTGATTGCAGCGGCTCGTCATGCCGGCTTGCACGAGATGATTCTGCGTTTCCCCAAGGGCTACGACACCGCGATGGGTGAGGCCGGCAGCGCGCTCTCGGGCGGGCAGCGCCAGCGGATTGCCTTGGCTCGCGCGGTCTATGGACATCCTGCACTGGTTGTACTTGACGAGCCTAACGCCAATCTCGATGAAGCGGGTGAGCTCGCGCTGGCGCGGACCGTGCAGCAACTTAAAACAGCGGGCAGCACGGTGGTTCTGGTATCCCACCGGCAGGGGGCGGTTGCGCTGGCCGACCGCCTCCTGATCCTGAACGAGGGCCGGGTGCAAATGGAAGGTCCACGCGATGCCGTCCTTTCGGCGTTGCGTGGACAGCGATGATTAACGGAACGAAATGATGGCGATTGAGGATCTCTTTAACAAAAACGATAACGGCGCTAACGACCCCCACGGCGGCAGCGGCGGCAGCGGCGGCAACCGTGGTAACGAAGGGAACGCCGGCCGGCGAAGTGCTCGCCTAGGGCGCGCTGGTATCTGGGTCTTGGTACTGGGGTTGTTGAGCGCTGTGGCCTGGGTGTCGTTCGCTCCGCTTGACGAGGGAGTGCCCACCTCTGGGCAGGTTGCGATTGATACCAAACGCAAGGCCGTGCAGCATCTTCAAGGTGGCATCGTGAACGAAGTTCTTGTTCGCGAAGGCGACGAGGTTAAAGAGGGACAAATTCTGATGCGCCTGGATGACGCGGCGACTCGCGCCAACTATGAGTCGATACGTCAGCGTTATCTGTCGCTACGGGCAACGGAATCCAGGTTGATCGCCGAGCAACTTGGTCAAGACAAGATCGACCCGCACCCGGATGTCAAAGTCGCTCAGGACGACCCGATCATTCGTCGCCAGATCGATGCGCAGGCGCACCTTTTTGATACCCGCCGACTCGGGCTCAAGGCCGAAATTCAGGCGTTTGAAGAAAACATTCGCGGACAAGAGGGACAAATTCTCTCGTTTAACAACATGCTCGAGAGTCGGCAAACGCAGCGCCGTCTTGCGATTGAGCAACTCGACAAGATTCGCGATCTCGTCGCAGAAGGTTATGCCCCTCGGAACCAACAGCTGGAACTGGAGCGACAGGTCGCCGACCTTTCAGCTGCGGTCTCCGAATTGCAGGGCAACAGTGCGCGGGCCCGGCAAGCGATCGCCGAGTTGCGTCAACGCATCATTGCGCGCCGCCAGGACTACCGGAAGGAGACCGATAACCAACTTGTCGACACCGCACGCGATGCCCAATCGGATGAGGGAAAGGTCATCGCGATGACCGGGGAACTCGACCGAACGACGATCAAATCGCCCGCTACCGGTCAGGTGGTCGGGCTCGCCTTTCAGACCGTCGGTGGCGTCATCGCACCAGGACAAAAGCTGATGGATATCGTTCCATCGACCAATACCTTGCTGCTCGAGACAAGAATTCCACCGAATCTCATCGATAGCGTCAAAACGGGCTTGATGGCGGATGTGCGCTTCTCGACCTTTGCCCATTCACCGCAACTGGTGGTTCAAGGCAAGGTGGTGTCGGTTTCGGGAGATTTGGTTTCCGAACCACAATCTGGAATAAGCTACTTCCTGGCACGAGTTGAGATTACCCCCGAAGGCATGAGTGCCCTGGGTAAACGCCAGATGCACCCTGGCATGCCGGCCGAGATCATCATCCGCACGGGCGAGCGCACCGTGCTCACTTACCTGCTGAACCCGCTCACCCGTCGACTAGCGGCGTCGATGAAAGAGCGGTGAACGTATGAATCGTGTTGAATTCCGAGTGACCCGCCCCAACGGTTTCACGCACGCCTTCAAGCTCAGCCACACGCTCATCTGCACACTCACCTGCACACTCACCTGCGCGCTCATCTGCGCGCTCGTCTGCCTCCCCGCGCTATCCCTAGCCCAACCAACGGCCCAACCAACGGCCCAATCATCTCCGCCAGTGAGGGCACCGATCTACGACGGCATCCCTGCAGCTCAGACTGGCAGGGTCCTTGGCTTCGCCACGGGAACCCTGGCAGCGCCGGTGCGTCCGCTCGGCTTGCTCGAAGCCTGGCGACTGGCGGTCGATAATGACCCGACCCTACGTGCCGCTTGGGCGGCCGCTGCGGCGGGGCGCGAGCGGTTGCCGCAAGCGAATGCGCAATTGCTGCCAAATTTCTCAGCTAGTGCCTCGCGGTTCAACAACGATGTCAATCGCAACGCGTTGGATAACCTGTCCCAATCCGTCAGCACCCGAAGTCGCTACGTCAGCCGAAACGAAACGCTCCTGCTTCGTCAGCCACTTTTTCGTCAGCAGCAGTGGGTCGGAGTGCGTCAGGCGGGCTACCAAATCGAAGATACCGAAGCAGTTCTTGAGCGTGAAGTGCAGAACCTTGCTGTACGGGTGGCGGGGGCGTATTTCGATCTCATGCAGGCCCGCGACCAGTCGCAACTCCTGGCGTCTCAAAGTGAATTTCTGCAGTCCCGCCTGACCGCGGCTGCTCGTTCAATTACCGGTGGCACCGGGACGCGCACCGATCTCGATGATGCACAGGCCCGGTTTGATCTAAACAAGGCCCAGCGCCTCGAGGCCGCTCAGGCCATCGAAGCCCGCAGGCGTCAATTGCAGGCTCTCGTTAATCGACCGATCGGGGAGCTCGCAGCGCTCAATCCGAAACGCCTGTCGCTCGATCTACCGAACCCGAGTTCGGCTGAGTCCTGGGTTTTGCTCGCGATCGAAAACAGTCCCGAAGTGCGTTCGGCGCGGGCCCGACTTGACGCGGCGACCGAAGAAATCAATCGTGCCAAAGCCGCGCATTATCCAACCGTGGATGCGGTGGCCCAGTGGCAGCGCTCAAGCAACGAGGTCGTCACTCAACCGCAAACGGGTTACACCAACGCCAGCATCGGTGTGCAAATGAATCTGCCGCTTTATGGCGGCGGATACATTGAGAGCACGGTACGCGAGGCGCGCGCGCAGCAGATTCGGTTTAACGAAGTTCTCGAGGCCACCCAACTCGATTTGGGCGTGCGCGTACATACCGAATTTAACGCCGTCACCGAAGGCATCGCCAGGGTTCAGGCGCTTGAAGTCGCTGCGCGTTCGGCCGAAGTAGCGCTCGATTCTGCTCGCAAGAGCGTCCTGGCTGGCATCCGTTCATCGCTCGACGTTCTCAACGCCCAACAGCTCAGTGTGCAGGCCTTGCGTGATCTGGCCCAGGCCCGATATGGCCTGATGTTATCGAGAGTGCGCTTGCTCTCCCTGATCGGTCGGGTGGATGAGAGCGCTCTCGCCCAAATCAGCGAATCATTGCAATAATGAAAACCGTTCAACTCCTCTGTATGCCGGCTGGTTTGGTTCACTCCACCTCGACAGTTGTGCCATGTAAAATCACGAGTCATTTTGTCGCCAACCACCTTGCTGGCGTCCGAAAAAGGGATGGGATGTTTGGCCACCGTGTAAGTCCGTTGATGAGACTCATTGCCGTACTGGTTTTGTGCCTGGGAACAAACGCTGTTTCGGCACAAACCACTCTGTCCCCCAACGGCTACAGTGGTCTTGGAATGACGCCCAGCGCCCAGACCATCCCTGGCGGCATGGCGATCATCGACCGATCGACTGCACTGCCTGGCGCGCCATTTGCGGGCCCGGGTTCGAGAGGTCCTGCCGGACAAAATACCCAGGTCGGCTTTGGCCTGACCGACAATTTCGAAGTGATCGGACGACTGGCGACTCAGGACCAAAACTGTAATCAGTTTGTACCAGGGGCCTGCCCACCCGGCACCATCCGCGACTTCTCAGCCGGGTTGAAGTACTCGCTTCCGGTTGAGTGGCTCAAGCGCAACTCGGCCAACGTTGCCATCGGATTGAATGATGCTGGCGGTGCGGCCTCACTCTTTCGCTCGTACTACGCCGTCGGTAGCAAATCGTTTGGCACCTTCGATGTATCGATTGGCGCGGCGCATGCCGTCGGCCGCGCCGCGCCCTTGCATGGCGGTTTCGGAGCACTCGGCTGGACTCCCACCCCTTGGTCCAAGTTAAGCGTCCAGCGGATTGGTCCCGATTCGTGGGCCTCTGCGGCATTGGTTTCGCCGACTTTTTTCGGTGGCATGAGCGCCAGCGTCAATCTAAATCGCAGCCTCAACGAGACCACGGTCACGCCCCGGCAATGGATGGGGGTCACTGTCAGCATTCCTCTGGATGCGGTTCGCAAGCTCCCAACCCAAGTCGCCGAATTGCCGGCCCGACGGTCGGTCAGACCCCTCAAACCGGCAGATCTCGCGGAAGCACTCAAGCGCAAGGGCTTCTACGGCTCAAAGATCGGGGAGACCAAGGACGGCATCCTTATGATCGAGGTCGAGAACACGGGATACCTCTGGAACGTCCTCGATGCGACCGGTGTCGCCTTAGGTGTTGTCGCGGGCGCATACGGCGACACCAAAAAGGTTTTCGACCTGACGATCAATACCCGTGGAGTTGGACTTCTCAAGGCAACGGGCAGTGCAGCCTGCGTTAAGCAATGGCTCGAATCCGAGAGCGGCACCTGCGCCGACCTGAAGATCACCTCGATGCTGCAGGGTCAAGATGAAGCCTTCAAACCAGTCCGTTGGGAAAAGGGAGATTTCTGGACCTTCCGGCCTGAACTCGTCATCAGCCCCGCGTTGATATCTGCGATTGCGACTGAGGTCGGGTCGCTCGATTTTGATCTCGCACTGAGCGCCAATCTGGTTGTGCCCTTGTGGCAAGGCGCGATCTTTGAGGTTAACCAACTGGTGCCGACGGGCGCACACACCGATGACTTTCGTCCTGGTGGCGCCTATTACCAGTCCCGCCTTCAGTCGGGGATCACACGGCGCATGCTGCACCAGATGCTGAGCTTTCCGTCGCTCAATTCACAGGCCCGAATCAGCCTCGGCACCGCCTATACGGCCTTTCGGGGGATTCAACTCGAGACCCAGACCACGAGCCTCAACGGTCGGCACCGTGGTGGAATCCAGGCGGGTAACTTCGAGACCGACCGCCTGCCCTTCAACAACAAGCGTAGCTACAATTTATTTAACTATCGCTATGCCTGGAATGATGCACAGACCCTGACCACCGAGGTCAGCCAGGGTAAATTCTTTGGCGGCGATGAGGGCTTCATGATCAGCCAGAAATTCTGGCACGGCGACAGCAACGTCGCGATCTACTTCCGCCGAAGTCACTTGCCGGGAACGCCCGACGTTTCCTTTGCCGGATTGCAAATCAATATCCCGATCACCCCAAGAAGCAATCCAGGAAATCGTTATGTCGGATTGCAAGGTGTCAGCCAATGGAGCTATAGCTTTGAAACGAAGATCCTCGAGGAAGACAACCGACTGACGGCCGGCTACGGCGCCATCCCGACGTTTGGCGAGTCTCTGGCAACAACGCTCAACCGCGACCGGTCCAGCACGCAATATTTCCGTGACAACAGCTGGCGGGTCAAGAATGCGTTCGTCAACCTGACGGATGAATAGCGCGGTCCATTCGCCGGGCGGTATCGCTCTCAGCGGGTTCCTGGTCTCGTCCCTGGCGGCACTGCTGCTGAGCCGCGCATCGACCAAGACCTCGATTGGGATGGACCGATCGACTGGCGTCCAGAAGTTCCACGTTCGGCCGACCTCCCGATTGGGTGGCGTCGCCATTGTGCTTGGCGTCTTCGCCGGCGTCTTGATTACCCAGGACCACCAGGCGTTAGCGCTCGCGCTGTGCGCCGTCCCCGTGTTTGCCGGTGGGCTGGTCGAAGACATGACCCATCGGGTGGGTCCGACCGCACGCTTGGTGCTCGCACTCGTCTCCGCCAGCGCGAGTTATACGTGGCTTGGCATCGGCGTCCACCATACCGACGTCTGGCCGGTCGACCAGTTGCTCACCCTGCCGCTCGCAGGCTACTTCATCACCATGCTGGTCGTCGCCGGATTCACCAATGGCGTGAATATCATCGACGGGTTCCACGGGTTGGCGGCCGGCACCGCGACCATCATGATGACGAGCTTTCTCGTGATGGCCTTGCAAGCCGGCGACGCGTTCATGGTCCAGCTATGCGGATTATCGATCGCGTGCGTCTTGGGTTTTCTGTGCTTGAACTGGCCCCGTGGGCGGATTTTCCTGGGCGATGCCGGCGCTTATCTTCTTGGATTTTGGGTCGTTGAAGTAGGATTGTTACTGGTCATCCGGAATCCCGATATCTCGCCCATGGCACCCGTCGTGGTCGGGATATTCCCGCTCATCGAAACGCTGTTTTCGATGTACCGACGCAAATTCGTGCGCAATCACCCGGTGAATCACCCCGACGCACTTCATCTCCATACGCTGGTCTACCGACGACTTGTGTCGAGTCCTGCGCGGCACCGAACTCAAGAACAGAAGAACCGAGCAAATTCTCGCGTTGCCTGGTATTTTTGGCTTCCGGCTGGGGCATTCGGCGCCTTAGCCGTGCTTTTTCAGACCAACACACCCGTGCTGTTGGTCCTGATGATGGCCTACCTCAGCAGCTACCTCTGGCTGTATCGCCGGCTGGTCCACCTACAGGCCCCGAGCTGGATGCGGTTACGGTAACGGTAACAGTAGCGGTCTGGGTAGCGGTGGCATAATCAAGTCACTGGTGAAATGTCGACCAGCCCAAACTTCCACAACCACATCAAGGCCCGTACCCCCACCGGCGTTGAACAACCGGCAGCAGCCAACACAGCCTGTACGTTCGCACCGGTTTGCGTACCGCTAGACCCGCCAGATCCACTCGTTCCAATGGACCCCAACAACCGTTCAACCAGCGCAGCGTCCATAGAATCAACGGCGAAGGCGTAGTTGAGCATTGACAAGGAAAGCAGGTTCGACAAACGGGCCTGAGCATCGCCCACAAGAGCCACCCGCCAATGGCCTTGTAAAACCGCCGTCGGATAGTGCGCAAAACGATGAAATGAATCTCCGCGCTGGGGCCATGCCTGCGCTGACGTTGCCAGCCCCGACCCGGAAGCCGCCTCGCGGATCTCTTTCAACTCGTTAGCAAGGGCCTCATAGCGGCGCAATATGACGGGCCAATCGTAATCAGCCAGCGCACGACGTCGACCAGCCTCCCCCATCTGGCGCCGCAATTCAGGATTTGAAGCGAGTTGCAGGCAAGCAGCGGCAAGCGCTGTGGGCTCAACAACGGTCGCCATGCTCGCGCGACCGATAAAGTAATCGTAAGTGTCCAGACCAAGGGCATGCCGGAGCGCCAAATCCGAACCGATACCCGCCGGCGGCATAATCGTCGGGACCCGATAACCATCAATTCCGTCGCGCACGGTGTCTTTGTAGCCATCCCAATCAGCCACAATCACCGGCAAACCGGCCGCCATGGCCTCCAATGGGGTCAGGCCAAATGTCTCCTGAATATTGTCTGAGAGCGACACGAAGACATCCGCCGCCTGCCAGGCCTGTCGATAACGCACCGCGTCGTTGCCATCCACCCAGACAAACGAAACATCAGGAGCAAGGGCTGCCTGCGCTGCCCTAAATCCAGCCTGCACGGCGGCGTTTGGAAAGACGCCGGCTTCGATACAGGTAATCGGTCCAGACTTTGTAGCGATCGACTGCAAGGCCTGGTAAAGCGCTGCGGGGTTTGCCTTCGCATGAAACGAGAGGCGCCCAGCGAAAAGAAAAACCGTCGTCTCGGTGGGCAAGCCCAAAGCGGACCGAGCTACCTGATGTTCGGATTCAGATCGATCAAACTGCAGTGCATCAACCCCCAGCGGAATCACTGGCAGCTGAATATCAACAAAGCGAGTTGCGCCAACACCCGCATGCCAGTACCCGCGCATCTCCTCGTGCAAGCGCTGCACGAAATCTCGAGCCGCAATTGAG
>Ga0164294_10002222_pt1 | contig 17653 bp, 18 predicted proteins | sample GEODES005metaG_FD_111479 | JGI IMG/M metagenome (GOLD analysis project Ga0164294, IMG submission 111479) | Oligotrophic lake water microbial communities from Sparkling Lake, Wisconsin, USA - GEODES005 metaG | ecosystem: Environmental > Aquatic > Freshwater > Lake | place: USA: Sparkling Lake...
CTGGATCACCAACACCGAGTCCTGTGCGTCGCACATCACGCAATGGGCGGGTGTCGAAGCATTGAACGGCCCGCAAGACGATGCCCGTCACATGCGCGAGGTGTTTTTAAGTCGTCGCAATTTGATTGTGGGGTTGCTGAACCAAGTGCCCGGTGTTACTTGCAAAAGTCCAGGTGGTGCGTTTTATGCGTGGCCCAATGTCACCGAAGCGTGCAGGCTCACGGGCTGCGCCGACTCCGAGGTGCTGCGCAAGCGCTTGTTGCTCGAAGCCGGTGTGGCGGTGTTGGCCGACATCCACTTTGGCCCGCGCGTGCCCGGCGATGGTCAGCACATCCGTTTCAGCTATGCCGCGTCTGATGAAGCCATCAAGGCTGGTATTGCCCGCATGGCGGACTTCATCCAAAAGAACACCGTCTAAGCAAACACGGGCAAAGTTTCAAACCGGCCATTCAACAAGGCTTGGCTGTTGGCACCCATCCACTGTTCCATGACCGTGGCGTAAACGCGGCGGAAGTCGGTGGTGTGCGCCACATTGCCTTCAGCGTTCAGGGTGGTCAAGCTGGGCTCTTGGCCGTAATGGCCCCCTTTCACAGGCTGACCAATCAGGTACACATGGTTGGCCGTGCCATGGTCGGTGCCCAAGCTGGTGTTTTCGGCGGCGCGGCGACCAAACTCGGAATACACCATCACGGTCACATCTTTGTCGCGCCCTATGCGCTTCATGTCTTGCATGAAACCACTCACGCCATCGGACACATAGGTGAGCAGCCGTTGGTGTTGCTCGGCCTGGTGCACATGGGTGTCAAACGCGTTGTGGCGGTAAGCCGTGTGGTAGATGCGCGTGGGCAACTTGGCCGCAATGAGCGACGCCACTTTGGGCAAGTCCATCGGCAAGATGCCGTAGTCCACGGGTGTTTTGTAGTTTTGCCAAGCTGCACGCACCTGGGCTGAGGCCAGTCGAGCGCTTTGCGCCACGTCCTCTAGAAATTGGTGCGAGGTGTTCAACACCATTTGGCCTTCAATGGGTTTGTCGATGAGTGGGCGACTTTGGAACAACCCTTTGCGGCCAAAGCGCTCGGGGTCGTCGAACACCACCGGCACATGTTTGGCTGCGCGTACGGCCAAAGATTGGCGTTCATCAATGTTGACCAAAAAATTCGGTGTGAGTTGTGGATCAATCGCATCGGCCAAGCGGCCCAACCATCCATAAGGCTCGCCGCCATTGGGCACGCCCGTGTGCCAATAAGCCGCAGACGTGAAGTGAGAGTAAGAGGGGTTGTCATAGCCGCAACCATGCACCACCGCCATCTGCCCGTCTTTGAACAAGCGTTCAAAACCTGCCATGCCCGGGTTGAAGCCGTGGCTGTCGTCAATCTTTCTGAGCTTGTTGGCACGGATGCCCAGCTTGGGGCGTAAACGGTAATAAGCGTCATCTGCAAAAGGCACCAAGGTGTTAAACCCATCGTTGGCACCGGTGAGTTCCACCACCACCAAGATGCGGTTCGGGTTGGCGGCCACGGCCTGACCATGGGGCAGGGCAGCGCCCAAGCCAATGCCGGCCAAGCCTTGCAAAAATTGTCGACGGTGCGTGCTGTGATTCATGTTTCAGCCCAATTGGTAGACAGGCAAAGACAAAATCACATGCAGAGCGTTGCGCAACGCGTCTTCCATGTAACTGTCAGCCTCAGAAAGTTGTTGGGTGCCCAAGTCTTGGGCGAGCATGTGGGCAATACGCTGTTGCACATCGACGCTCAGCTTGACCGACAAAAACCGTTGAGCCAAGTGCGCCACCGCGTCGTCGGTGGTTTGGCATTTGGCGGCACGCAGCATGGCGGACACGTTCAATTGCGCTGTGGCACGCTCTATGGGTTTGACTTTTTCAATCGCTTTGCGCCATGCGTGGTAACTGGCCAAGCGTGTGTTGAAGTCTTCATCCCGATCACCTTGGTTGGACATGGACATCTCGCCCATGTCTTTGCCCACCGGTTTGGTGGCCGTGGTGATGTCTTGCCCTTGCGCAATTTGTCGGCCACTGGGTTGATTTGATACAGGCCGTTGGGCACGCGGTCGGCGGCCATAAAGTCGATGGGTGGAAACACCGTGTCATAAATCACATTGCCCCGCGCCAACAACAAGCCCGGTGTGATCCAACTTCTGCCGTGGGCCCAGCCCGCCACATTCGGTGGATAGAACAATTTTTGTCCGAGCAATTCGGTTTGTTCGTTGAAATCGGGAATGCCGGGCACAGCTTTCAAACCCATTTTTTTGTAGGTGGAGATGACCAACTCCACCGGTGGTTTGATGCGCGTGGCGACACTGTTATCGCTGTGAAAATCTTTGGACATCAACACGGTTTCCATGAAAACTGCGATGTCGTAGCGGTTGTCGCGCAGCAACTTGCCCAGCGTTTGTTGCAATGCAGGCGAGAGGTCTTCACGCACGAAGTAACGGTAGAGCTTGCCCGCGATGTACTCGGCCGTGACCGGTTGCGCCAACAAAATGTCAATCACTTGTTCGCCGTTGAAACGACCCGTTTGGTTCAGCACGGTTTTCAAACCATCGTCGTGTTGGCTGGGGTTGATGACGAAGTTCAGGCCTTGGTAGTTCCAACCCGTGAAAGCGCGCGCTGCTTCCTTGATGTCTTGCTCGCTGTAGTTGCCCACGCCCATGGTGAACAACTCCATGATTTCGCGGGCGAAGTTTTCATTCGGTGCGCCCTTGAGGTTCACGCCCGCATCCAAAAACGCCAGCATGGCCGGGTCTTTGGCTACCGCCACCATCAGGTCGCGAAACTTGCCCGTGGCATGTTGGCGCAGCAACTCGTTTTGAATCTGCAGCTTGCGGTAGTCGCGCACTTTTTCTTCGGTGGTGGCGAAGTGGCCGTGCCAAAACAGCGTCATCTTTTCTTGAAAGGGACGCGGCGTGGTCAACATGCGGTTGGCCCACCAGTAGCCTAAGCGGTGGGTTTCCAATCGCGAAGCCCGCAACCAGTACAAGTAGCGGTCGGCCACTTGTTGTGCTTTGCGGTTGCCATCGGGCTTGACTTTCACACCCAAAGATTGGCCAGTGGCTTTGGCCAAATCGGTGGCGGCTGGGCGCGACACGGCAAAGGGCTCCAGGCCTGCATCGTGTGAACCCGAATCTTGAAAGGGCGAGAATTTGTCGGGGGTGTGTTGGTAGCGCACCAAACTTTTCACCGCTTGTGCAGGGCGCATGCGTGCCAAGCGTTCCACCTCTTGGGGTGTGCCACCAAAGCCTGCGCGCTCAAGCAAATGTTTGGCACGATCCGCGTTCCATGCGGATGCAGGCAAAGGGGAGAGGTCGTTGGTCCATGGCTTGTCGTTGTCTTGTGCAGCGTGGGTTGCGCCCAGCATGAACATCAGACACCATGAAACAATGCATAAATTGAATCGGTCTTTCTTCATAGCAAAAATCATAACCAGATGCCAAGGTGTACACCTCATGAAAATCGCTAACCAAGTCCTGTTTGCTGTCGCCTGTGTGATGGCTGCAGCCAGCGTGTTGTTGGCCGCTTATGTGGCGCACCTGGGAGCGGACTTGCCAGCCCCTGCTTTGCGCTCGGTGCAGTCAGCACTGCAATTGCAGCAGTTCCACAGCTTGGCCCTGTTGCTGGTGGCTTGGATGGGCATGGGACCACGTTCGCACCCACTGCACATGGGGTCGGGCGTGATGTTTTTGCTGGGCTTGTTGATGTTCAGTGTCAACATTGAACTGATTCACTTGGCGGGCGTTGACATGTTCAGAGCCTTCACGCCTTATGGCGGCTTGGCCTTCGTGGCTGGATGGCTGCTGTTGATCGGCGCGTTGCGCGCTAAAAGTTGATGATCAATCCCATGGTGATGCCGCATGCCAACACCATGGCCAACAAGCCAGCGCCCACCAGCATGGCGTATTTGGTGCCACTGGACACCCAAGCAACACCACGCCCGACCCCAGGGCGCTCAGCCATCCCGTCAACGATCCTTGCCATTCCATGTCGTGCTCTATTTTTTATTCTCAGGACACAAAGTCTCCTTGAATGAAGCAGAAAGTATCGACTGATGTGTATGGTTTTCTCTACCAACATGCATAGCACAGTTGAGTTAGGCTCCTTAGATGACTCGCAGACCACAAGACTACTTCATTCAAGTTCAAGGCCACCGCATTCGCTACTGGCAACAAGGGGACAGCGGTTCCACCGTCTTGCTGCTGCATGGCATCAGTTGCTCGGTGCTCGAGTGGGAGCACAACATCGCAGCACTCGCCACGCAACATCAAGTCATTGCCCTTGATTTGCTGGGTTGTGGTTTGAGTGACAAACCCCTCGATGTGGCTTACGACATGGCATCCCAAGCCCGCTTTGTGTTTGACTTCATGGATGCCATGGGCTTGTCATCTGTGAATTTGGTGGGCAATTCCATGGGCGGGCGCATCGCCATGGAATGCGCGGCCATGCATCCTCAGCGCATCCATGCCATCGCCTTGTCTGCTCCGGCCGGCGTGGGCGTGACCACCTTGTTCAATTTCCGTTTGGCCAGCATTCCTGTCTTGGGTGAACTCCTCACCAAGCCCAGCATGTTTGGCTTGGGCATGATTTGGAAATTAGCCTTCCACGACAAGTCTTTTGTCACCCGTGACATGGTGGCCGAAAAAGTGACTTTGGCGCAGCAACCCCATGCGCAAACTGTTTTTTTGCGGACCCTGCGCAGCTTGCTGGGCTTTGGTGGTTTTCATGAAGCACCACGCCAAGCTTTTCTGGCCCGCATCGCCAAGATTCGCTGCCCCAGCTTGGTCATCTGGGGTCAGCAAGACCAGTTTTTACCTGTTTCACACGTTCAAGAGTTGAAACCCTTGTTGCCCCATGCCCAGTATGAATTGATCGACCAATGCGGCCATGTGCCCATGACTGAAATCGCAGATCGCTTCAACCAAATAACACTGAATTTTTTAAAGCAACCCGTATGACCACAGATAATTTTGAAAATTTCAGCGCCGCCGCCAAAACCATTGGCTACCACGAATGCTTGGTGCGCGAATGGGCCCCATCCTTGGTCATCGACACCCACACCCATCCGTTTGACGTGACCGCCTTCATGGTGCGTGGTGAATTCACCCTCACCGTTGGCGAGGTTCAAACCACTTACAAAGCCGGACAAGCTTTTTCCTTGGCCCGCAATATTCCCCACGCCGAACACTATGGGCCAGAAGGCGCCACCGTCTGGGTGGCCCGCGCCAACTGAGCTAATCCAGTTTGGCCAGCGACAGGTCGAAGCTGGGTTGCGGCATTTTCAAATCCATTTTTTCCAGCGTGTACACCAACAACTCGGCCAAGAAATAATCGCGGTAGGGTTTGTTGTCGCTAGGCACCACATACCAAGGGGCCTGTGCTGTGCTGGTGGCTGACAAGGCATCTTCATAGGCCTTCATGAAGGCCGGCCACAGTTGGCGGTCTTCAAAATCGGAGGCTTGCAGCTTCCAGTTTTTTTCTGGGTCGTCGATGCGCGCTTGCAAGCGCTTCTTTTGTTCTTTTTTCGAGATGTGCAAATAGCACTTGAGCACGGTGATGCCCTCAGCAACCAACATCGACTCAAAGTGCTTGATATTTTCAAACCGCCTCTGCACCGTCTCTTCATCAATCCATTTCTTCACCCGGGTGACCAACACATCCTCGTAATGGCTGCGGTTGAAGATGACCATGTCACCTCGACCGGGCACTTTGCTGTGAATGCGCCAAAGAAAATCGTGCCGTTTTTCTTCTTCGCTTGGCGCACCGAAGGCGAAGGCATGCACGCCCAGGGGGCTGACATGGGAAAAAACGTGGCGAATAGCCCCATCTTTGCCAGCGGTGTCCATGCCTTGCAGCACCAGCAAAACCCCTTTGGTCTTGGCGGCATACAAGGTGGATTGCAGCTTGCTTAAGCGGTCAAACAAGGGCTTCATATCCGCGTCGTTCACATGCAAAGACGCTGGCCCGGTGTCCATGTCCTCTAACGACAACTTGGCCCCAGCTTGGATGCGCCACGCTTTGAAATTGGGTTTGCTCATGATGGTCGGGTTCAATCTGATGAACCAAGTTTAGTCATAATTGTTTGAGCCCAGCGGTTTGCTGAGCAAGCGCATCAGGCTCCCCCATCCATCTCTGCCAAGCCATGAACCAGACCTTGATTCAATCCGCCGCCAAGCAACTTTTGCCCGCTTGGATCCACACCCAAGCCCTTGCGGGCTTGGACAGCAGCCACCTGCCGCAAAACCGTGCCGATGGCTACAGGGTGCAGCAAGCCTTGTTTGATGCCACCCAAGACAGCACCTTTGGATGGAAGATTGCCGCCACCAGCCAAGCGGGCCAAAAACACATTGGTGTGAGTGGCCCGCTGGCAGGGCGGTTGATGAGCTCACGGCGTTTGTTGCCTGGCGCCCAAGTGAATTTGCAAGGCAATCTGATGCGCGTGATGGAGGCCGAGTTTGCGTTCCGCATGAAGCGCGATGTGTTGCGCAACGACGCAACACCCTTGTCCACCGCCGAAGTGATGGATGGAGTGGCGGCCCTGCACTTGGCCATCGAAATTCCCAACTCGCGTTACACCGCGTTTGAGCATGTCGGTGAGGCGTCCTTGATCGCCGACTTTGCTTGCGCCGGTCATGTGGTCATCGGGCCTGAAGTCAGTGCTGCATGGCGCGACTTGGCTTTGGACGCGCACAAGGTGCAGGTGTTCAGGCAAGGTGCGTGGGTGGCTGATGGCATCGGGGCCAATGTCTTGGGGGACCCGCGTTGGGCCCTCACTTGGTTGGCCAATGAATTGCAAGACCACGGCATGCACTTGAAACAAGGCGACATCGTGATCACGGGCACTTGCGTGGTGCCCGTGCCAGTGAGCGAAGGCGATCAGATGCTGGCCGACTTTGGGGTGCTGGGGCAATTGGCCGTGTCGTTCACTTAGCCGGGCAGGCTTTGTTCAGCATCATGGCTTGCGCTGAACCTGCTGCGGGAGCCGCCCATTCCTTGGCCTGTGTGTCGTTGAGCAAGGCCCCGCCATTGGCCATGTTTTCGGGGTAGATGCTCAAGGTCATTTGTCGAACTTGTTTGGTCGCGCAATTGAATTCATGGACAAACTTGGCCGACAAATAGCTGTGTCCTGACAGTGTCTGCTGTTGATGAAAATCTTGCGAGCCCTCGGCTTTGACCACGTCGCCTTTTTTCTCTGCCGCATCCAGGTTGATGTAGATGATGGACTCCTTGGTTTCGCCCACCAGGGCCAAACCCGCCTGCGAGGCCAGGGCCAAACCCGCCAAAAAGCAGCAACCCAGTGTTTTGAAACAACGCATCTGCGACTCCTCTTCGTGTGCAATCAGCCTGTGTGTGGAGGCCATGGATCTTAGGCCCAAGCCTGCAAGACTTTGAAATTCGATGACCCCTAGGGTTTCCCCTTGAATGAAAAAGCAGTGATAGAGTGAAACATCAACTTTCGGCAACAGTGATCTTCCAGGGAACTTTCCGCTGCATCATGCAAGAACTTCAGGTGATTTTGAGTGGTGTGGCGCAGGGCTGTATTTACGGCCTGATTGCCTTGGGCTTTGTGCTGATTTACAAGGCCACGGAAACCGTCAGCTTCGCCCAAGGGGAGTTGATGATGTTGGGGGCTTTTTGCGGCTTGGCCTTTGTCACTTATTTGCAATTGCCCTTCGCACTGGCTGTGGTCGCTTCCATGTTGGTCATGGCCTCTATTGGTTGGTTGATCGAGCGGGTGGTTATCAACCCTGTGTTGGGTGAACCCGCTTTCGCCATCGTCATGCTCACCATCGGGATTGGTTATGTGGTGCGCGGTGGCATCACCATGATTCCGGACATCGGCACCGAAACCCACAGCTTTGAGGTGCCCTACAAAGACATCTCTTTCAACCTTGGCGGCGTGGTGCTGGGCGCGACACAACTGGCGGTGATTGGCAGCACAGCTGTTTTGTGCGCCGTCTTGTACGCGGTGTTCAAGTATTCGCGTGTCGGCATCGCCATGCAAGCCACCTCACAAAACCAACTCGCCGCCTACTACATGGGCATTCCCGTCAAGCGACTCAACAGCATGGTCTGGGCCTTGGCGGCTGCGGTGGCCGCTATTGCTGGATTGTTGTTGGCCCCCATCACCTTTGTGCATGCCAACATGGGCTTCATTGGTTTGAAAGCCTTTCCCGCTGCCGTCGTGGGTGGGTTTGGCAGCTTGCCTGGTGCCATCGTGGGCGGCATCATCATTGGCGTGGTGGAAGCGATGGCTGGCTTTTGGCTGCCCGAAGGCTTCAAAGATGTGGCCGCCTATGTGGTGGTGTTGTTGATGTTGGTCTTCAAGCCAAATGGCTTGTTTGGCGACAAACTGCGCAAGAAGGTCTGAAGCATGCGATTCATCTTCAAGACCCGCTACGACCAAGACATTCAATTGGCCAAACACAGTGGCCATGTCTGGGCCTACAGCCTCTTGCTGTTGCTGCTGTGTTTGGCGCCCTGGCTGATGGAAGAATATTGGTTGGCGCAACTCACCTTTGTCTTGATCTACGGCATCGTGGGATTGGGCTTGATGGTGTTGGCCGGGTTCACCGGTTTGTTCTCCATCGGCCACGCCGCCTTCATGGGCGTGGGCGCTTATGTGGCCGCGGTGCTGTCTGGGCATGGCGTGTCATTTCCCATCAGTGTCACCATGGCCGCCGGCCTGTCCGCCATCGTCGGTGCCGTGGTTGGTTTGCCCGCACTGCGCGTCAAAGGCATTTACCTGGGCATTGCCACCTTGGCCTTTGGCTTCATCGTGGAAGAGGGCTTGGCCCGCTGGGAAAGCGTCACTGGCGGCAACGCTGGCATCCATGTGAAGGTCGTCTCCATCCTCGGTTGGCAAGCCAACAGCGGTGAAAAGTTTTACGCCGTGTGTTTGGTGTTGGCCGTGCTCTGCACCTTGGCGGTGTTGAATGTGCTGCGCAGCCCCACAGGGCGTGCTTTTGTCGCCATTCGCGATTCCGAAATCTCAGCCCAAAGCATGGGCATCCATTTGGCCTACTACAAAACCTTGTCGTTCATGATGTCCTCGGCTTTGGCCGGCATTGGCGGGGCCTTGTATGCCCACAAAATGCAGTTCATCAGCCCCGACCAATTCGGCATTTTGCAATCGGTGGACTTGCTGTTGATGGTGGTCATCGGCGGTTTGGGCTCGGTGCATGGCGCTTTTTTGGGCGCGATTTTTCTCATCACCATGCCCCAACTCATCACCCTGGGCAAAGACTTTTTGCCAGCGTTCATTGGGCAAGCGCCTGGTTTGCAAGCCGTGGTGTATGGCTTGGTGCTGATTGGCTTTGTGATGTTCGAGCCCATGGGTTTGTATGGCCGCTGGTTGAAGATCCGTACCTGGTTTGAACTCTTTCCCTTCTACCGCAAAGGCATGTTCAAGCGGCAGAAAAGTTTCCAAAAATCGGACCGACTCAAATGAGCAACATCTTGTTGAGTGCCCACGATTTGACAGTGCGTTTTGGTGGCGTGCTGGCGGTCAATGGCGTGAGCTTTGATGTGCGCCAAGGTGAGGTGTTCACGCTCATCGGCCCCAACGGCGCAGGGAAAACCACGGTCTTCAACCTCATCAGTCGCATTTACACAGCCACATCGGGACACCTTGATTTCCAAGGGCAACGGTTGAGCGATGTGCCGCCGCATGCGGTGGCTGCCATGGGCATTGCCCGCACCTTTCAAAACATCGAGTTGTTTGAGCACGCCACCGTCTTGCAAAACCTGCTCATCGGTCGGCATGTGCACAACCGCACCGGTTTTTGGAGCCAGATGCTGTTCACTTCAACCGTGCGCAACGCCGAACGCGCAACACGCCAGAAAGTGGAGGAGGTGATTGACTTCCTTGATTTGCAGCACTACCGCGACACCTTGGTGGCCGGTTTGCCCTATGGCGTGCGCAAGGTGGTGGAGTTGGCACGCGCCCTGTGCACCGACCCCAAATTGTTGTTATTGGATGAACCGTCATCGGGCTTGAATGTGGAAGAAACCGCTGACATGGCGTTTTGGATTCAAGACATTCAACACGACTTGGGCATCACGGTCTTGATGGTGGAACACGACATGAGCTTGGTGTCCAAGGTCAGCAACCGCGTCTTGGCCATGAACCAAGGCGAGGTCTTGGCCATGGGCGAACCCGCCCATGTGCAGGCCAATGAAGCGGTCATCGAAGCTTACCTGGGCGGCAGTTTTGACGCTGCCAATTTGCGGCGAAAGGGCTAGAACACCATGGACGCCTTGCTGCAGCTCAACAACGTGGAAAGCGCCTACGGGCCCGTGCGTGCCATTCGCGGTGTCAGCCTGTCGGTGCTGCGCGGTCAAATCGCTGCGGTGCTGGGCTCCAATGGCGCGGGCAAAACCACCATCCTGAAAACCATCTCGGGCATCATCGATCCCCGCAAAGGCAGCATCCATTTCAAGGGCGACAACATCACCGCCATGGACCCTGCATTCATCGTGCAACGTGGTTTGGTGCATGTGCCCGAAGGCCGCGAGGTGTTCCCCCTGCTGTCAGTGAAAGACAACCTGTTGATGGGGGCTTACACCCGGCAAGATCGCGATGCCATTGCCCGCGACATGGAATTGGTGTTTGGCTATTTCCCCATTTTGAAAGAGCGCGCCCAACAAGATGCAGGTTTGTTGTCCGGCGGACAGCAGCAAATGCTGGCCATCTCACGCGCCCTCATCAGCGAACCCGACATGATATTGCTGGATGAACCAAGCCTGGGTTTGTCACCCAAACTCACGCAAGAAATTTTTGAAATCGTGGTGCGCATCAACCGCGAGCGTGGCACCACCATTTTGTTGGTCGAGCAAAACGCCAACATGGCCTTGAACGTGGCCGACCATGGCTTTGTACTGGAGTCGGGACGCATCGTGATGGAAGACAGCTGCGACCGTTTGCGCGAAAAAGACGACATCAAAGAGTTTTACCTCGGCCTCAAAGAAGCGGGTGCCCGCGACGAGCGTCGTTGGAAAAAGAAAAAAACCTGGAGATGACATGAGTCAACTGTGGAACACCGACCATGCCCGTGGCACCACCCAGGTGGTGATGCCAGGCGCAACCATGGTCGAGGTGTTTTGGAATGCGGTGGCTCAACGCGGCCAGCGTTTGATGATGCGCGAGAAAAAGTTGGGCATTTGGCGTGGTTGGACGTGGAACGAAACGGGCGATGCGGTGCGCCAACTCGCCATGGGTTTGGCCGCGCATGGTTTTGCGCCAGGCGACTGTGCATCCATCTTGGCCAACACGCGTTTGGAATGGGTTTTGGCTGACATGGCCGTGCTCAGTGCCGGTGGCGTTTCCAATGGCATCTACCCCACGGATGCGGCGCCGCAGGTGCATTTCCAGTGCGAAGACTCATCCACCACCGTGTTGTTCGTCGAAGATGAAGAACAACTTGACAAAGCTTTGGTCACGCGAGAACAGCTGCCCAAGTTGAAACTGATTGTGGTGATGGACATGGAAGGCCTGACCCGCTTCAGTGACCCCATGGTGATCAGCCTGAACCAGCTGCGCGAGGAGGGGGCCGCTTTTGACGCGGCCAACGCCGGATTGTTCGAGCAGCTTGTGCACAGCCGCCGTCCCGAAGACCTGGCCATCTTGATTTACACCTCGGGCACCACCGGCAAGCCCAAAGGGGCGATGCACAGCCATGCTGCACTGGTCTACATCGTGCATGGCTACAACCAAGTGCTGCGCCAAGACGAGACCGACGAGCGCATGTTGTTTTTGCCCCTGTGCCATGTGGCCGAACGCTTGGGCGGTCAATACTTTTCCATCTACACCGGCACGGTGTTCAACTTTGTCGAGAACCCCGACACCGTGCCCGAGAACGTGCGCGAGATTGCACCCACCACCTTCACCGCCGTGCCGCGCGTGTGGGAGAAGTTTTACTCGGCTGTGACTATTGCCATTGCCGAAGCGGGTGTGCTTCAACAGTTTGTCTACCGCCAGTGCATGGCCGTGGGCTATGCCGTCAGTGACCGGGTGTTGGCGCAACGCCCGGTGCCTGTGTGGCTCAAAGCTGCGTTTCATTTGGCCAATGTGTTGGCGTTGAACAATGTGCGCCGCATGATGGGCACTCAACGCGCACGAACATTGGTCACGGGTGCGGCTCCCATCTCGCCCGAGTTGGTACGCTGGTACTTGGCATTGGGCTTGCCCATGATGGAAGTCTGGGGTCAAACCGAGTCCTGCGGCGGTTCAACCGCCATGCCGGCCCACCGCATCAAACTGGGCAGCATTGGCACGGCTTGCCCTTACAACGAAGTGATGGTCGATCCGAACACCCAAGAGTTGCTGATTCGCGGCCCCAATGTGTTCATGGGCTATCTGAACCAACCTGAAAAAACTGCCGAAACCGTGGATGCCCAAGGTTGGCTGCACACCGGTGACGTGGGCAGCGTCGATGCCGATGGTTATTTCCGAATCACCGACCGCATGAAAGACATCATCATCACGGCGGGCGGCAAAAACATCACGCCCAGCGAATGGGAAAACGAGTTGAAGTTCTCGCCCTATGTCACAGATGCCGTGGTGATTGGCGACCGCCGTGCCTACCTCACCGTCATCATCATGATCGACCTGGAAAACGTCGAAAAATTTGCGCAAGACCAGGATGTGCCTTTCTCCAATTACGCCAGCCTGACCCGCGCCGCCGAGGTGCAAGCGCTGATTCAAGCCGAGATTGAAAAGGTGAACCGCAAGTTCGCGCGGGTCGAGCAGATCAAGTATTTCCGATTGTTGGACACGCAACTCACCGCCGAAGACGATGAACTCACGCCCACCATGAAGCTCAAGCGCAAGTTCGTGGAGCAGAAGTACAAAAACATGATCGAAGAGATGTACCGTACTTAATCACATACCCAGAGGAGACTGCGATGAAATTGAAATTCACTTGGCTGTTGCTGGCATTCGCCAGCACCGGCGCGTTCGCTCAACAACAAGGCGTGACCAAAACCGACATCACGATTGGCACCATCCAAGATTTATCCGGCCCCTTGGCCGGTTATGGTAAAGCCGTGCGCAATGGCATGCAATTGCGCATCGATGAACAGAACGAGCAGGGCAGCTTGCACGGACGCAAGCTCAAACTCATCACCGAGGACTCGGGTTACGACCCCAAGCGGGCGGTGTTGGCCGCGCAGAAGTTGGTGAACCAAGACAAAATTTTCATCATGGCCGGTCACATTGGCACGGCGCAAAACAACGCCGCCATGCCGGTGCAGTTTGACAAGAACATCATCAATTTCTTCCCCGTGACGGCTGCGCGTGAAATGTACGAACCCTTCAATCGCTTGAAGTACGCCATTTTTGCCACTTACTACGACCAAATGCGTGCGGCCGTGCCGGCGCTGGCGAAAGAGAAAAAAATCAGCAAGGTGTGCTCGATTTACCAAGATGATGAATTTGGCTTGGAGGTGTTTCGCGGCGCAGAGGCCGGCTTGAAAACCCTCAACATGGAGTTCACCGAGAAGACCACCTTCAAGCGTGGTGCCACTGATTTTTCATCCCAGGTGGCCCGCATGAAGTCAGCTGGTTGTGAAATGGTGGTCTTGGGCACCATCATTCGCGAAACCGTGGGCACCATTGGGGAGTCCCGCAAAACCGGCTTCAACCCGCTGTTCATCGGCTCAAGTGCCGCCTACACCGACTTGATCCACAAGTTGGGCGGCAAAGCCATGGACGGCATGTACGCCACCATGACCGTGCCCCACCCGTATCTGGATGAAGCCTCCAAGCCCATCAGCTTTTGGGCCAACAAGTACAAAACCAAGTTCAACGAAGACCCCACTGTGTTCTCGGTGTATGGCTACTTGATCATTGACAACTTCATCAAAGCCGCGCAAAAAGTGGGACCCAACCTCACCACCGACAGCTTCGTGGCGGTCATGGACACCATGACCTTTTCCACCGATTTCTTTGGGGGCCCGGAAGCTTCGTTTTCCAAAACCAAGCACTTGGGCTCCAACCGCAGCCGCTTGGCGCAAATCCAAGATGGGCGATGGAAGGTCATTTCAGACTATTACAAAATTGATTGACCGGTTTCAGCCAAATCACTGGGGTCATCAAGCCCCAGTGAACTTGGCCGGTCGTTTCTCGATGAACGACTGCACGCCCTCGGCCGCATCGGCACTGTTGGCCAAACGTTGTTGAATGCGGTCCAACGCCGCCATGGCCACCAGCGGCCCTTCCTCAATGGCTTGCAACGCGGACAAACGAGTGGCCTCGACGGCCAAGGGGGCTTGCAAAGCGATGGTTTGCGCCAGCTTCAAAGCCACATCTAATTCGGTGCCTGCGGGCACCACTTTTTGCACAAAGTGCAAGCGCAGCGCTTCAGTTGCATCAAATTCGTCTCCAGTGAGCAAGTGCAGCATGGCGTTGCCCATGCCCGCACGTTCAGCCATGCGCAGCGTGGCCCCGCCTGTGGCCATGATGCCGCGCTTGACCTCCAGTTGCGAAAAACGACAGTTGTCCGCGGCCACCACGATGTCAGCGGCCAGCATCAGTTCGATGCCCAAGGTGTAGGTGATGCCCTTGACGGCCACGACCAAAGGCTTTTGACGCCTGCGAAACCCCTTGGTGCCCAGGTTGACTGGATCGACATCGCCCAAGACGGCTGCATGCTCGCCTCGTTGCATCAGACCGGCAAAGGCAGGTAAATCAAGGCCGGCTGTGAAATGCGCCCCAGCCGCACACAAGACGCCTGCGCGCAACGCAGGGGTGTCGTCCAACAAACTGTAGGCCTTGGCCAACTGCGCGTACATGGCGGGGGTGAAGCCATTGCGTTTGTCGGGGCGGTTGATCGTGATGACCAGCACCGCACCCTGAACCTGGTGGTCGATCTGTCCTGACAGGGTGTTCAAGTCTTCACCTCGTCGGCTTCACGCTCCTCCAAACGCCCATCGGCATGGCGTGCAAAACGTCCGGTGTCACGTGGATGCACAGGGTCAGAAGCACCCCACGGCCAGCCACCAAATTCAGTGCGGCGGTAATCTTCAAAGGCCTGGTGAATTTCAGCCTGGGTGTTCATCACAAACGGACCGTATTGCGCCACCGGTTCGCCAATCGGGCGCGCTTGCAACATCAGCAACTCCACCGCATCGCTGCCCGTGTTGTGGATGTCCAAGTCGTCTTGGGCCACCACCTCGATGACAGAACGCTGTGGCATGTTTTGTCCGGCGAGCTTCAAACCTTGGCCCGCAAAGAAATACAACTGCCGTTTCGTGCCGGCGTGAACGGTGCGCGGTAAGGTCCAGCGTGCACCGGCTTCCAGTCGAATCGTGAAGATGGCCAAGTCCGATTGCGCTTGGCTGGCCCAAGAGTGCGGCGGTGGTGGCAAGCCTTGGGCGTCGTTCAAGTGACCGGCCACCACCAACACCTCGGTGGCACATCCATTGGCGTCAACATGGCGCACGGTTTGAATTTCTTCGCGCCAAAACATGGTGAAGTGCGGTTCGCACATCTTGTCCTTGGCGGGCAAGTTCAGCCAGAGTTGAAACAGCTCGCAGGTGTTTTTGTGGTCTTGGTGACGCAGCGGAAACATCTCGCAGTGCACGATGCCTTTGCCCGCCGTCAGCCACTGCACATCGCCATCGCCAAAGCGGGCTGTGGCCCCCAAAGAATCGGAATGGTCGATGCGTCCCTGGCGCACGATGGTCACGGTTTCAAAACCACGGTGCGGGTGCGATGGAAAGCCCGGAATGGTTTGGCCGTGGTACATGCTCCAGCCGTCTTTGTTGCCAAAGTCGCTGCCCATTTGACGTCCCGCCAGCGAAGCATTGGGCCCCATCTGGGCATTGCCTTCGGGGTAATGGTCTAAGTGGTGCACACAAAACAAAAATGGGTCCATGGTTTGCCATGGAAACGACAGTGAAGAAATGTTGAGGATGCTGGAAGACATGGCGATCACTTGCAAAAAGTTATTCCAAAGCTTGGTAGACCAACTGCTTGACCATGCGGCGGTAGTACTGGCGAATTGGACCTGGCGTTTGCGCCATCAGCAAACCAATCACTTGCTCCTTCGGATCAATCCAAAAGAAGGTGCCACCGGCACCGGCCCAAGCGTAATCACCCTCCGAGCCCGGCACGCTGGCCATGCCCGGGCCTTGACGGACCATGAAGCCCAGGCCAAAGGTGTAGCCCTGCACGCCCATCAACAGTTCGCCGGGTTGCAAGGGTGTGGCCACTTTGGGCCCCAAGTGGTCAGAGGTCATCAATGCGATGGTGGTGCGGCTCAGGTAGCGGCGGCCATCCAGGGTGCCATTGTTCAACAGCATTTGGCAAAAGCGCAGGTAATCGGCGGCGGTGGTGACCAAACCCGCACCACCCGAATCGTTGCCTTGCACCTGGGTGGGGTCCAACACGGGGGCCATGGGTTTTTGCGTGAGGGGGTCGATGGCCAAGGGCTGGGCAATGCGGTGTACTTGGTTGGCGGGCACGACAAACGCCGTGTCCTTCATGCCCAAGGGCTTGATCAGTCGCTCATTCAACAAGACGCCCAACGGTTTTTTGCCAACCGCTTCCAGAACCCGGCCCAGCAAATCGGTGGACAAGCTGTATTCCCAGGTGCTGCCGGGTTGCCACTGCAAAGGCGCTTTGGCAAAGGCGGCCACTTGTTGCTCGGGGTTCAAGGTGATCCAAGCCGAGGGGGTTTCGTTCGAAAACAAACCGGCTTGGATGTAGGCGTTGCGCATCGCCGCAGAGCGGGTGAACTCGGCATAGGTCAGGCCCGAGGTGTGGCGCAGCAGGTCGTGCACCAGGATGGGACGCGCAGCAGCCACCGTGGTGCTGGCTGGGTCAGCGGGGTTGGCCAGCACCTGCATTTGCGCCAAGGCCGGCAAAAATTTGGACACGGGGTCGGCCAGTTGCAGCTGGCCTTCTTCCACCATCATCATGGCCAGCACCGAGGTCATGGGCTTGGTCATGGAGTAAGCACGGAAGATGGCGTCAGGTTTCACACCGATCGCATCCGAATAAACGATGGCCCCTTTGCGGGCCACCACCACCACCGCACCGGGCATGTTTTTGGCATCGATTTCAGCCTGAATGACGGGGCGAATGCGGGCCAAGCGCTCGGCAGAAAAACCTTTGGAAGCGGGTGAGGCCGTTGGGATGTCGGCGGCCATCAGCGGGGCGGCCAAACCCGTCAGCAGCAAGCTGCCCAAAACGGCGTTGAGGCAAGCACGGCGGCCGTTTGCGAAAGGAATCAGGGGCATGCGTCGCTCCATAGACAGTTGGTGAAGGTGCAAAGAGGTTAGCAGATGCCGCATCCCTTAAGCTCTCCAGCTGCGCATTGAAAAAACACCACGGAGACCCTGATGAAACTGAATGCAAACTTGTCGGCCATCGTCACTGGCGGGGCCTCCGGCCTGGGCGCGGCCACCGCCCGCCGATTGGCGGCGCATGGCGTGAAAGTCGCGCTGTTTGACCTCAACGCCGATTTGGGCGAAGCCTTGGCCCAAGCGCTTGGCGGCGTGTTTTGCCAAGTGGACGTGACGTCTGAGGAGCAGGTGGACGCTGGCTTTGCCAAAGCCCGGGCGGCGCTCGGCCAAGAGCGCATCTTGGTGAACTGCGCGGGCACGGGCAACGCCATCAAAACCGCCAGCCGCGACAAAACC
>Ga0164294_10002223_pt1 | contig 17653 bp, 15 predicted proteins | sample GEODES005metaG_FD_111479 | JGI IMG/M metagenome (GOLD analysis project Ga0164294, IMG submission 111479) | Oligotrophic lake water microbial communities from Sparkling Lake, Wisconsin, USA - GEODES005 metaG | ecosystem: Environmental > Aquatic > Freshwater > Lake | place: USA: Sparkling Lake...
ATTCCATTTTGGAAAAGAATGTCAGAGGCTAGCGGCAACAAGAATACACCTGAATTTTTAACTACCCACCCCTCAGATGAAAATCGGATTTCCCGTTTACAGGGATATATGAACGAGGCTTTACAATATTATAAGCCTTAAAAAGATAGTTTTCCAAGTATTTTCAAGCTAAAATACCATATTTAAGGATTTTTATGACGGTATGTTAAAAATTAAAATTAAATTTGTGTTACTTTTTTAATTTTTTTCCTGGTTGACAAACTAAGTTTTATAAATAACTATGTTACTTGACCATGATTCGATAACGTTTTTAAATTTAAATTGGTTTTTTAAATGGAAGAAGTATTAGCCCCGTCGCAGACATTATTAGAGAAGCTGCAATTTAAGGATGAAAAGAATGTATTAATTCAAGGTTTACCCTCAACGGTTGAGAAGCAATTTGTAAAGATATCTTTTGCTAAAAGTGTTACCCCCTTGCTAAAAGTCAGAAAAATTGATTTCGCTCTGGTATTTGCTATTAGTCATAAACAACTTAAGGATATTTTACACGATGTAGTGCCTGCATTGCATGGTGAAACCAAACTTTGGGTAGCTTATCCTAAAGCTGCCTCCAAGATTGTGAGTGATTTGACAAGAGATTGCAATTGGGAGTGCATTGCTTATTTTGGCTATGAAGAAGTTGAATTTATCACCATGGATAGTATTTGGACAGCTATGCGGTTTAAAAAATCAAATACCGGTGTTAATAAGTCAGTAGTTACAGAAATTAAAGTAAAAGAAACTAAAGTTAAGTCCGTTACTACGCCTCCAGCACTTGAATTGTTGTTTATTAAAAATAAAGCTGCAAAATCTTTCTACGAAAACCTTCCATTTTGTGAAAAAAATGAATACATCACTTGGATAGCAGGGGCTAAAAAAGAAACTACTAAATTAGCGCGATTAGAAGCTACAATTGAGAAGCTTAACTACCTTAAAAGAAGTCCTTCAGAAAAATAGTTTTATAAACTTATTACTGGAAAAGAAATACGTTTGGATAACCAGCTATCTTTTATTGGAATAATCCAGTTTTTAAGCAACTCAATTTTAGTGAGTACTGTATTATTAAAATACAAGCTCTCTGCTTTTATAAATTCATTTTCGGCAGCATATCCTAGTTGTGATAAGGGAAGTAATTGAATTTTATCTTTAATGAAAAACGCCAAAGTTTGCCTATCAAAAAGTTGAACATTAAATTCCTGTTCAATTTCTTTCACTAATCTTACAGAGCTATCCGTACTGCATCCACTAACGCCAGTAGCAGTTTCATCAGCCATAAATACTATAAATTGTCCAAAAAATAAATTGGCATAACCCTTTACTGTATCACCATGACTTTTCCACTCAGATACAAATTGCTCCAATTTAGTTTCAATTTCTAAGGCTTCACTCATTAAAAATAAACGGCTGCTTTGGTAGATCCATACTTTGGATGAATCATTAAATTCTACGGGTATTTGATCTTGAAATTGAAGATTCATATTATTTTATTGAATGGATTGTGCAATTAATTCTGCAATATCTAGAACTTGAATGTCTTCTTCCTTATTGCTGTTTTTCACTCCATCGGTTAGCATGGTATTACAAAATGGACAAGCTGCTGCTATGATCGAAGCACCAGTTTGAATGGCTTCATTGCTTCTTTCAAAATTAACTCTTGTAGTTCCTTTTTCTTCTTCTTTAAACATTTGTGCACCTCCTGCACCACAACACAAACCATTGCTCTTGCATCGTTTCATCTCAACTAGTTCTGTGTCTAAGGCTTCTAACACTTTACGAGGTGCCTCATAAATATTATTGGCTCTGCCTAAATAACAACTATCGTGATAAGTAATTTTTTTTCCTTTAAAATCACCTTGTTCTTTCATGATAATTTTTCCTTCATCAATAAGCAGTTGAATAAAACTTGCATGGTGGACTACTTCATAATTACCACCCAATTCGGGGTATTCGTTTTTTAATGTATTAAAACAATGTGGACAAGCAGTAACTATTTTTTTTATCCCATATCCGTTTAAAATTTGGATATTCTGGTAAGCCATCATTTGAAACATAAACTCATTACCTGCCCTTCTTGCGGGGTCTCCAGTGCACAATTCCTCCTTGCCCAAAATGGCATATCGAATACCTATTTTGTGGAGTATTGTAGCAAAAGCCTTTGTTATTTTTTGTGCTCTCTGGTCATAGCTTCCTGCACAACCTACCCAAAACAAAATATCAGGATTTTCGCCTTTCGCTGCCATTTCAGCCATTGTTGGAATATGCATATTTTGTTATGATTCAGTGATGCAAAGGTAGCAAAATATTGGGGTTTTATTAATTTCAATGGTCTTTAGTAAATTTAAAAAATTTACTTCCTTTCTGGATTAGGCATTTAAGTAAAACTGCATTGGTAATGGTTAAAAGTGGTCCGACGGATAGTGATATAATTATAAACACTCCGTCCAATTGTTGCGGCTAAGGTGTTATTTTTGTATTTAAATGAAAAAAATTCAACTCATTCTGTCTACTATTAAAAATTGGGAAGCTTGGCCCTTTAAACTGCTCTATGCTCCTATTTCTTTTTTTTGGGTATGGTACACTATTAAATCAGGTTATGTTTGGTTTTTTACCACTAGCAATCCCAAAATTACATTTGGTGGAATGGAAGGGGAGCCCAAAAAAGAGATGTATGATTTATTACCCGCCCATCTTTATCCTGCTACCTGCAATGTAAAAGCTCATGAAGAATTTTCAATCTTACAGGATCGATTGGTGAAATCAAATATTTTATATCCTTTCATTGTAAAACCTGAAGTGGGTTGCCAGGGTATTTTATTAAGAAAAATTGATAACGAGCAAACATTTCGAAATTACCATTCTCAAATGCCTTGGGATTATGTTGCACAAAATTTGGTCACTTTTCCAATGGAGGTAAGTGTGTTTTATATCAGACATCCTAATTCACCCAAAGGAATGGTAACAGGTTTTTTACATAAAATCCCTTTGCAAGTTATTGGTGATGGAAATCAAACCTTATCCTCTCTGATTGAGCATCATCATAAGGGAGCCGGAAGGGTAGAAGAACTTTTTACCAAGCACAAGGACAATTGGGATAAGGTATTGCCTGCAGGTGAAAAATATATGTTGAGTTATGCTGCCAATCACAATAGGGGAGCACATTTTATTGATCTCAAGAATCATATTGATGATCAATTGATAACAATCTTTGATAAAATTAGTTTAGGGATCAATGACTTTTTCTATGGTCGGTACGATATTATGTGTAACAGTGTTGCTGATTTTAAGGAAGGTAAAAATTTTACTATTTTGGAATTCAACGGTTGTGGGGCAGAGCCCAATCATTTTTATGATACTGGTTATACTTTGTTGGGCGCGTATAAAGAAATACTTAAACATTGGAAAGCCTTGTACGAGATAAGTAAATACAATCGTCAGCAAGGGATTTTACCTTGGCCATTTTTGAAAGGTAAAATTTTTCTACAATCTGCTCGTGAACAGATTGTAGCGATGAAAAAAATTGATTTAGTCATCGAATAATTTTATTTATTTTTAGAGGAATAGTTTTTTAAATGAAAAAAATATTTATCTTTTTAATTTGTCTGATGCCAATTGTAACTATGGCACAGTATCAAATTAAAATTAAAGCAACTAGAACTATAGATAGCTTAGCTTATTTTAGGGGAGCAGTGTTTGATGATAAAAACTTTCTGGCTAAAGACACGATCCCATTGTACAAGGGGAGTTTTACTATTAAATATGCTAAGTCTATTGTTGGCGGAGTTTACTATTTATATTTTCCAAAGTCAAAGCAAAAAGTTTATTTTATTATAGAGGATAGGGACAGTATTCTGTTTGAGATAAGAGGTTCCCATTATTTAGACTCTATCACTACCAATCTTTCAAAAAATAAAATTCTTTTGGATTATCAGCGAGTTGAAAATCGCTTATCAAAGATTGACTCAATGTACAATGCAGAATTGCAAAAAGGAACAAAGTTTTCGATTGCTCAAAAAGTGCTTTATTTTAAAGATAAAACTGATGAATTAATCAAGTTTAGACAAACGGCACTTAAGAAATTAAAGCCATTAGATGCATTGTCCGTTTATTTTATAGCACTTAATTTAAAGGATAATCATGCCCCTAACGTAAAGGATTTTGAAGGCAGACATAATTTTTTGAGACAGTTTAATATTGCCAATCCAAAGTTGTTATTCACTCCAATAATGAAGGATCTAATTTTGGATTATTTGACTTATTTCCCTAAACGGGCTGATTCAATTTGCAAGGGGATTGATTCAATCATAGAAAAATTGGATTGTAAATCTAAGTCCTATCCATATGTAATGGATCTTTTTTCTAAAGTATTGAAAAGTAGAAATTTAGCTAACAATACAGAGGGCTATGAATATTTTATAGAAAAATATATTCAAAAATCTAAGTGTAAATTTCTTTCCCCAGAGGCTGAAAAGAAAGTGCTTGCAGAATTAGAAGTAATTAGAACCCTTAAGTTAAATGACACCTGTATAAACATTCTGCTCCCAGATAGTGATGGCGAAATCAAAAATTTACATGCTATTTCAAAAGTTTATGATTACACGGTAATCATATTTTACGATCCTCAATGTGATCATTGTCAAGTAGAAGTTCCCAAAATGGACAGTGTGATAAATTTATTAGCTCAGCAGTTAAATAAGCGTATTGGTGTATATGCTATTTGTAATACTCCAGAAATATCCAATGCAGAATGGAAAAAGTTTATTGATGACCACCGATTAACCAATCTATATACCCATGTAAAAATGTCCTCTAATTCCTCGGTCCGTAAAACCTATGATGCTTATTCTAATCCCATATTTTTTCTGATTGATCGGCAGGCAAAAATGATTGCAAAAAAAATAAGTCCTTCTACATTGAGAAGAATATTGTTAACTCAACTTCAATTGGGAAAGTAGATTTTTTAGAATTATTTAAAAATTTAAGCTGGTTTAATTTTTCTTTTTTTTATTAGCTCACAAAATACTACTACTGAAATTTTAGCTATTTAGGCAATCAGCATTTTTTAGTTTTGTAAAGTCATATAAACTTTATCTTTGTTAGGTGATTAAATTCTTTCGTATCTTTTTTTGGGGCTTGCTTATCAGTTTTCTTGGTTCATTGCCATTGGGTACTCTGAACGTAGCTGCTATGCAAATTGGTATTCAGGAAAGTTATGAAAATGCTATCTGGTTTTCAATAGGCTCTTTACTAGTGGAAATGATTTATGTACGCATTTCATTGGTTGGAATTGATTGGGTTAAAAAGCAACAACGCTTGATGAAGGCAATGGAATGGATTACCTTTTTTATTATTGTAGCATTAGCTGCTGGTAGTTTTATTGCTGCACAAAAGTCCGGCTTAAACAGTAAAAATGTTCTTTTAAATTTTAATTTGCATCGTTTTTATTTAGGGATGTTCATGTGCGCTATCAATCCTGTTCAGATTCCATTCTGGTTTGGCTGGAGTACCGTATTGTTTAATAAAAAAATATTACAGACAACTGCATTCGATTACAATAGTTTTATTATTGGTATAGGAATAGGAACTTTATTAGGCAATTGTGTTTTTATCTTCGGCGGAAAATGGGTGGTTCAAAGAATTGCCAATAGCCAACAATACCTCAATTGGATCATAGGAGCAATATTTACATTGACTGCCCTCATTCAACTGGTGATGATTCTCAGAAAAAAAACTGCGGTATCTAAGTTTACTGATGATAAGTAATACTAAAAAAATTCTACTTATTAGCTTTCTTTATTTAATTCTTCCGCCCATTTATCTCTGTCCTCTGGACTAAATTTCCAAGGAGCAAAATTGTTTTCAATATTACTAAACATGCTATTCCATTCTTGGGGTGCATTGCTGTCTTCCATTATCAGTGAACGTCTTAATTCTAAAATGATATCAAGTGGATTAATACTCACAGGACATTCTTCTACGCAGGCATTACAAGTAGTACAGGCTCTCAGTTCCTCAACAGTAATGTAGTCATTTAGCAAACTCTTTCCGTCTTGTTGAAAGCTTTTATTTATATTTATATTTTTACCTACTTCTTGTAATCGATCCCTAGTATCCATCATAATTTTCCTCGGACTCAAAAGTTTATCTGTTTGGTTAGCAGGACATACTGTACTGCATCTTCCACATTCAGTGCAGCTATAGGCATCTAATAAATTTTTCCAACTTAGATCAAAAACATCTTTGGCTCCAAATTGCATTGCCGGTGATTCTCCAGTTGGTGCAAGTGCAGGCTCCATCATATATTTCACCTCATTTTGTACTTGGGGCATATTGTCCATTTTACCATTAGAATATAATCTCGCATAGTAAGCGTTTGGAAAAGCAAGTATAATGTGAAGGTGTTTGCTGTAGGGTAAATAATTTAAAAATGTAAGAATTCCAATTATATGCATCCACCAGCTAACTCTTTCAATTGCTACTAGATTGTTGATGGATAATTCGCTAAAAATGGGTAATAGTAAACCTGAAATAATGAAATTTCCTGTATCTCTGTAATGTTCGTTTCCTTGAAGTTGCAATGACCGATCTGTAGTATTCATGATTAGAAACAAACTCATTAAAATTATTTCAGCTATTAATATATAGTTGGCATCAGATCGGGGCCAACCTGTAAGGTCCTTAACAACGAATCGCTTTAGTTTTATTGTATTACGTCTAATATAAAAAATAATACAAACTAAAATTACTCCGATAGCTAATAACTCGAAAAAGTTAATTAAATAGGAGTAATAGTTGCCTAGCAGTCCAAGAAATAGTCGGTGCGTACCCAATAAACCATCCATTACAATTTCTAAAACTTCTAAATTAATGAGGATGAATCCTAAATAAATAATCAAGTGCATTATAGCAACTAGTTTATTTTTAAACATCTTTTTTTGTCCAAGTGCCAGCAAAAGAACGTTTTTCCATCTTTGGGTGGGTTGATCACTTAGGTCTTCGCTTTTTCCTAATAAAATATTACGTCGAATCTGAATCAATTTTTTTGAAAATAACCCTATTGCAATACTGGTAAAGGCTAAGAATATAATTTGTGGTAAAAATTGCATATAGGTAAATTATATTGCTAAGTTAATTATCTAAATTCAATTTGTAGAATTATGTGCAATTATTGAATAGTTGCTATAAATTCGTGTAAATACTTATAATTTTATTATAATGGCAGAAAAAAAATACATTTTAACGAAGGAAGTAGCTGACAAAAAACTTCGCCGGATGGCTTTACAAGTAGCTGAGCAAAACTGTGATACTGTCCAACTCATACTGATTGGTATTAAGGAAAATGGAATTGTTATTGCTCATAAAATCTGCAACTACTTAAAAGGTGTATTTAGCGGAGAAGTATTGGTGGTTGAACTTTCTTTAAATAAAAAAAAGCCGACACTAGTGAGTCTGGATCCCACAATAGATTTTAATGAAAAATCTATCTTATTAATTGATGACGTAGCCAACAGTGGCAGAACGATGTTATATGCTTTAAAACCATTGCTAGAAACCTATCCTAAGAAAATTCAAACCTTAGTGATGGTAGAGCGAACTCATAAATCCTTTCCTATAGATGTAGATTATGTAGGACTTTCAATTTCTACTTCCCTAGATGAACACATCACTTTAGAAGTGGATGGCGACGAAGTAGGAGGTGCTTGGTTGCAATAGTTCTTACCGACTTAAATTTATTGAAAAGACGCTCATTCTGTGTAAATCCATCAGTAAATTATTTTCTAATTAGTTGAATGTAAAATATAGTGTATAATATTATTGTATTTTTATTGGATATGACAATTTGCTTCCATGAAAAATCAATACTAATTAACTATTGAGTAGATTTTATTAGTCTAAATAATTATTTTTGAAGAAGTAAAGTATAAATATGGATCAACTTATTAAACAAAAAATAGACCAGTGGATTTCAGGTAATTACGAACAGTCTGTAAAAGATGAAATCTTACTATTACAAAAAGATCATCCAGATGATTTAATCGATGCATTTTACAAAAACCTAGAATTTGGGACTGGAGGTTTGAGAGGCATTATGGGGGTAGGAACCAATCGAATCAACAAGTATACAATTGGGATGGCTACACAGGGATATGCTAATTATTTAAAAAAATGTTTTGGTGAAAATGTAAAGGTTGCGGTTGCGCATGATTGTAGAAATAACAGTCGGTTTTTTGCTGAAACAACCGCCAGCGTTTTTGCTGCAAATGGCATTAAAGTATTTTTATTTGAAGCACTTCGTCCAACTCCAGAACTAAGTTATGCAATTCGTCACTTGCAATGTCAGGGTGGAGTAGTATGTACTGCCTCGCACAATCCTAAGGAATACAATGGCTATAAAGCCTATTGGGATGATGGTGCACAAATGGTTTCACCACATGATGAAAATGTAATTAAGGAAGTTGAGAAAATCGCTTCTGTAGATGATGTAAAATGGAGTGGAGGGGAAGCTAATATTGTGATTATCGGAAAAGACTTTGATGAAAGTTATTTAGACATGGTAGCAGCCTTAAGTGTATATCCCGAAATATGTAAGGCTCAGCACGATCTTAAAATTGTTTATACATCCATCCACGGTACTGGCATCACACTGGTACCTCAAGTATTAGAAAAATTTGGATTTGATAACGTACATATTGTTGATGAACAAAGAGTGCCAGATGGTAATTTCCCAACAGTAGTTTATCCTAATCCAGAGGAAAAAGAAGCGATGAGTATTGGACTTAAAATGGCAAAGCAATTGGATGCAGATATTTTGCTAGGTACCGATCCTGATAGTGATCGTGTGGCCATCGGTGTTAAAAATAATGAGGGGGAATGGGTATTAATGAATGGCAATCAGACAGCTGTGCTTGCATTTAATTATCTCATAGAAGCTCGAAAGGCCAAGGGTATTGCCTTACCCAACGATATGGTAATTAAAACGATTGTTACTACTGAAATGATTGATACAATTGCTAAGTCAAATGAAGTAGCTTGTTATAATGTACTCACGGGTTTTAAATGGATTGCCGCATTGATAAAGGAAAAAGAAGGCAAGGAAAATTATATTATTGGTGGTGAGGAAAGTTTTGGATTAATGATTGGTGATCAAGTGAGGGATAAGGATGCAATTAGTGCAGTTGCTTTGTTATGTGAGATGGCGGCTTATGAAAAAAATAAGGGCAGAAGTTTATACGCAAAAATGATCGATTTATATATACAGTATGGTATGTTTAAGGAAGATTTAATTAGCATCACTAAAAAGGGAATGAATGGAGCAGCAGAAATTTCACAGATGATGCAAGGATATAGAGACAATCCTCCCACAACAATTGATGGAGTAGCAGTAACTGAATTACTTGATTACGAATTACAGCTAGGTAAAAATTTACAAACAGGTAAAAGTTGGAAAATTGATCTACCCAAAAGTAATGTGCTGCAGTTTGTGTTGACTGATCGTACTAAAATTTCTGCAAGACCAAGTGGGACAGAGCCTAAAATAAAATTTTATTTTAGTGTAAATACTACGCTTGAAAAGAAGGATGATTTTTCGGCTGCAGAAAAATTTTGTAATAATAAAATAGCTAGAATCGTTGACGAAATGGGGTTGAAATAAATAATAAAAATGAGTGAATTGAATTATTCTACACTGCTTTTGAGCTGCCTCTATTTTTTGTAGCAATTAATTAATTAAGGATGATTTTTTAAATTAGTTTTGAGGTGATCATATGAGAAAATACGAAGATACTTACCGGCATAAGGGACTAAGAAAAAAATTGATAGATCTACTTCGCGAAAAGGGAATTACAGATGAAGAGGTACTTACTGCAATGAGTAATATTCCTCGTCACTTTTTTTTAGATAGTGCATTTGATGAGATTGCCTACGAGGATCGATCTTTTCCAATAAGCGAAGGGCAAACGATTTCACATCCTTACACTGTCGCCTATCAAACTCAATTGTTACAAATTAGACCTTATGATAAAATTCTGGAGATAGGCACCGGTAGTATCTATCAGGCAACTGTTTTGGCAGAAATGGGAGCTAAGATCTTTACTATTGAACGTCATAAATTATTATTTGATAAAACAAAAGAGTTTATTTTTAAGACAAAGTATCCAAATCTTAAATTTTTTTATGGGGATGGTTTTGAGGGGCTGCCTACTTATGCCCCTTTCGATAAGGTGATTATTACTGCAGCTGCTCCTGTAATTCCTCCTAAATTAATTGATCAGCTGAAAATAGGTGGTAAAATGGTGATACCTGTTGATGAAGGGGAGCAGCAACGGATGCTAAGAATTACAAAAAATCAAGATGGTTCTGTTAGTGAAGAGGCATTTGAACAGTTTTCTTTTGTTCCAATGTTGACAGGTAGAAACGGCTAACAAATAGAAGAAATTTCGAATGACGGATGATTCTATAAAGTGATATATAGTCACCAGATGATCGAAACTGGTTTAACTCCAATTAACTGAATTATGAAATTTTTTTCAAAAGTCACTTTTATTTGTAATCTTGGTTTTTTAGTATTTATCGCCCTTCGTTTTATAGATTTTACCGATAAAAAGCCTTCTACTGGAAATGCTATTCTTCCCTTATCTTTTATTACCGGCAACTTGGTTATTTTAGGACAATTGGCTATCTTCTTGAATTTAATTTTTTGTTTTATTGTCGGGGTATTATTTTTTTTAAAAAAAACACCAATGGTTGCACGATGGTTACTAATGAGTAATTTCTTACTTTTATCCATTCAACTATATTATTTTTTGATTTATTAAAAGTAAAATGATACATAATATTTTAAAGGACAAACCTACCAAGTTGTTTATTTTTTTTACTGCCTTCTTTGTAGCAAATGCACTCATTGCAGAATGTATAGGTGGTAAAATTTTTTCTCTTGAAAGATTATTAGGTTGGGTTCCTTCTAATTTTACTTTGTTTGGTCAAAAAAATTTGGCGTTTAACCTTACTTGTGGAGTTCTATTGTGGCCTCTAGAGTTTGTTGTTACTGATATTGTAAACGAGTATTTTGGCCCTAAGGCAGTAAAGAGAATCTCTTATACTGCCATTGCTTTAATTGCATATGGATTCATCATGTTTTATTTTGCTATGGCAGTGCCTCCAGCAGATTTTTGGTATAGTACCGGGGTAGCAGATGGTATCCCTGATATGAGTAAGGCATTCAATGGTATTTTTGGACAAGGAATGTGGATTATTTTCGGTAGTTTATTTGCCTTTTTAGTAAGCCAGCTGGTAGATGTAACTGTATTTCATAAAATAAAAAAGTATACAGGTGAAAAAAAAGTGTGGCTAAGAGCGACTGGTTCTACCTTGATTTCTCAGCTAGTGGATAGTTTTATAGTACTCTTTATTGCCTTCAAAATTGGTAAGGGATGGAGCTGGCAATTGGTATTGGCTATCTGTTTATTAAATTATACCTATAAATTCACAATGGCTATTTTACTTACCCCTTTAATTTATTTGGTAGAAAAAAGAATTGAAAAATATTTAGGTCCAGAAACTGCTCATAAAATGAAGCAGGCCGCCATGGGCAAAGACAATGAATAAGCTTACACTTCAATCCAGGTATGATCTGCTAGTAGTTTTACGGGTGCTATAAATTTACTATAAGGACCCGCGCCACCTCCATATTCTTTCGCACTTATCAAAGAAAGTACATGGGTAGAATCAGTTTTTTCGTAGAGAAAATAGGTATGTCCAATTACGGGCACAAAACTAAGTTTGGCACCATAAATAATCATGCTGAGTTCTTTGCGCATCTGAATTTCCTGCGCTTGAATGGCTAATAATTCAATTTGTTTTCTAATTTGGTCGAGCTGCATATTGGTTTGCTCTTCCATTGCAGTAAGCGCCTTGTGACGAATTACACCTTCTTCAGTGGCTTTAATTACCGCACCGCTCACAGAGGTTGAATAAGGCATTACACTTAATTGCTTATGGTAAATTTCAGTATTGCAATAAGCAGTTCCATCTGGCCTATTACCCTTTTGAGTCACTTTTAAATATCCATTGGGCAGTAATTCATTTACAACAATTAGCGAAGATTCTCCATTTCTTAAAAAATGAATTTCAAAATTTAAAGCATTAATAAAAATCGCTTTTACTTCATCTGCAATGGTTTTATCCTCCAATGGGTTCGGTTCTCCATCTGAAAGTAAAGTGTAGGAAGTTGTAAATGCATTGTTTTCAAGGGTTACCCAATTGATACCAATGGTAAATTCCTTTTTGTTGGAGGTTTGCTCAATTTTATAAATACCAGATTTAGGCCTTTCGCCTTGTTCATAGGTCCCTTTTTCTGGAAATAACTGCCAAGAAGAAATGAAATTGTATAATTGAATCATAATATGTTTGTGAATAGAATATTTGTACTACAAAACAGGTAACCATTTTGTTTGGCTATAAATATAGCTTTTTGCAAAGTTAAGTCCCTCACTTATTCATTTTTCGATTTAAAAATAGATATTTTTTTGTTTTATGTTAAAATAAGTTCTCAATTTTAATTTAAAATAAGGAAAATTAAATGTGTAAATTTTTAAAATATTCTTCCTGTATTATAGATTGATAAGGAAAACCTTTTTGAATTTCGTATTTTTGAATCAAATTACGAATCCATTATCCTATTCCTTAAGACTTTCTACTTCATGAAATAATTTGAAATTATATCCTTTAAAAAGTTACTAGCGAAGCTAAGGGCTTTTGATAATGGAGATTTTTCACCTAGGAAGCGATATCGATTTCAAATAGCGAATAGTAAATATTTAAAAAATGGTTACTCGATTCACCGATTCTTTATTTCAATTGATTCAGTCGCTTGAAAAAGCTGAAAAAAGGAATTTTAAACTTTTTATTAAAAGAAGTTCGGGTAATGAAAATTTAAAAATTGTTGAACTATTTGACGCCCTTGATAAATTGCATGATTATGACGAAGCAGTTTTGCTTAAAAAGCTTTCTTCCATTCGAAAGCCTCAATTGTCTAATATCAAAGTACATCTCTACAAACAATTATTGGCTAGTTTACGGATTTTAAAAAGTACTGACAGTATTGATATGCAGCTCAATGAACAATTGGATCATGCAAGAATTTTGTACAACAAAGGATTGTATTTACAAAGTCTAAAAATTTTAGAAAAATTAAAAGAAACTGCTAAGCATCATAATAAATTTAATTTTTTAACACAAGTGATTTCTTGGGAAAAGAAGATTGAATCATTGCACATTTCAAGAACGATGCAGGATAGGGGAGAGCTTTTGTCTTTAGAAGCAATAGAGGTTAACGCAAGAGTAGATATGGTGGCTAGGCTTTCAAATTTAGCTCTGCAACTCTATAGTTGGTATATTAAAAATGGGCATGCAAGAAATGAAAAAGATGAAATAGGGGTAAAAAAATTTTTAAAAAGTAATCTGCCTGTTAATGCTCACGAGCAAACAGGGTTCTATGAAAGAATGTATTTGTATCAAAGTTACTGTTGGTATGCTTTTATCCGACAAGACTTTTTAATGTACTATAGATATGCTCAAAAATGGGTAAATATTTTCCATGATCATCCTTTAATGATAAGGGTTGAAACTGGGTATTATATCAAAGGGATTCATAATTTACTTAATGCTCATTTTGATTTGAAGAATTATCAGAAATTTGAAATAGATCTTCAAAATTTTAAAAAATTTGCTAAGACTTCCGTAGCTGTTCAACATGATAATCATCGAGTACAAACTTTTGTATACATCAGCAGTGCCTTAATCAATCAACATATTATGTTGGGTACCTTTGCACAGGGTTTAAAGGAAGTGCCATTGATTGAATCAAAATTGAAAGAGTATTCATTATTTCTTGATGACCATCGGGTATTAGTTTTCAACTATAAAATTGCCTCTTTGTATTTTGGAAATGGAGACTTTGATATTTCAATTGACTATCTTCAAAAAATTATTTATGGCAACGATGCCATGCGAGATGATTTACAATGCTATGCTCGATTGATGCATTTAATGGCACATTATGAGTTAGGTAATTTTGAAATTATAGATTCCCTCATTCGGTCAGTCTATCGTTTTATGTCAAAGAAGGAAAATCTCACAATTGTGGAGCAGGAAATGTTTAAGTTTCTGAGAAATTCTTTTCACGTCCATCGCCAAAAATTAAAACCTGCGTTTAAAGACTTGCTGGTCAGTCTAAAAAAATTGAAAAAAAATCGATTCCAAACTCGCTCTTTTGCCTATCTCGATATTATTTCTTGGATAGAAAGTAAATTATTGGATAAACCAATGAGTGAGGTTATAAATGAAAAGTATCTACAACATAAAAAAAGGATTTATTAGTTCTTAGTCCGATTGTTTTTTCTCATTGCTTTATCTAAAAAAAATTCTTTTAAGGGTTATAAGCTAAAAGCAAGCCGTTTAATAATTATGTAATATTTTTGTTTCCTAAATTGGTTCATTTGAGTGCTACCGTTTTTTTTATAACTCCTCCTTTTACTCAGCTTAATACGCCCTATCCGGGAACCGCTTATTTAAAGGGTTTCCTAAACACGAAGGGTATTTCTTCTTTTCAGACTGATCTTGGCATTGAAGTAATGATGGCAATTTTCTCCAAAAAGGGATTGACGCATCTGTTTGAATCAATTAAACCATCCGAAGAAAAGCAATTCACAGAAAATGCGTTAAGAATAATAGCTCTTCAAAATGATTATATACAATCCATTGATGCGGTTATTGTTTTTTTACAAGGAAAAAATCCTACCCTCGCTCACTTGATTTCTAAAAGAAATTACTTACCAGAAGCGAGTCGCTTTGCACAATTGGATGATTTGGTATGGGCTTTTGGTAGCATGGGTGTTCAGGATCGGGCAAAACATTTAGCCACCATGTATTTGGAAGATTTATCTGACTTGATAAAAGAATGCATAGATCCACATTTTGGTTTTAGTAGGTATGCTGAAAGGCTAGGAAGGTCAGCCAATAGTTTTGATGAATTATACGAGGCTATGCTACAACCCTATAGCTATGTCGATGAGGTACTTTTAAAAATTTTAAAAACAAGAATAGAAAATAAAAATCCACTGTTGGTAGCTATTTCAGTGCCTTTTCCGGGTAATTTATATGCTTCCTTGCGATGTGCACAATGGATTAAAAAAAATCATCCTTCCATTAAAATAGCGATGGGTGGTGGGTTTCCAAATACAGAATTAAGGTCATTAACTGATGTTCGTGTTTTCGAATTTTTCGATTTCATTACTTTGGATGACGGAGAAGCACCTATCGAAAATTTAATCCATTATCTACAACAGAAAATACCGGTTACTTCTTTGAAAAGGTGTTTTACAATGGTAGAAGGCAAATTGCTTTATATCAATAACGCCGATTGTATTGATTACAAACAGGGGCAAGTAGGAACTCCAGATTACAGTGATTTTTTACTTGATCAATATATATCCGCTATTGAAATTGTAAATCCAATGCATAGCCTTTGGAGCAACGGAAGGTGGAATAAACTAACGATGGCGCATGGTTGCTATTGGGGTAAATGTACATTTTGTGATATCTCCCTTGATTATATTAAATTGTATGAACCGATTACTGCATCCTTGCTTTGCGATCGAATGGAGGAAATGATTGCCCAGACTGGCGAGAATGGTTTTCATTTTGTAGATGAGGCAGCACCTCCAGCAATCATGCGCTCACTTGCATTGGAAATTATTAAGAGAAAATTAATTGTTGTCTGGTGGACGAACATACGTTTTGAAAAAAGTTTTACCCGTGATCTATGTTTATTGTTGAAGGCTGCGGGATGTATTGGCGTGTCAGGCGGATTAGAAGTGGCTTCTGATAGATTATTGGAACTCATTCAAAAAGGCATTACCGTAAAACAGGTGGCGGGTGTAAACAAAAATTTTACCGAAGCCGGTATTATGGTCCATGCCTATCTCATGTATGGCTTTCCTACACAAACTGCTCAAGAAACCATTGATTCCTTGGAAATGGTAAGACAGTTATTTGAAGCTGGTATTTTGCAATCTGGCTTCTGGCATCAATTCGCCATGACTGCACATAGTCCAGTTGGGATGAATCCAGAAAAATACAAGGTTAAAAAGCAATCAACTTCAATAGGTAGTTTTGCTAACAATGATATTGTACACGCTGATCCTACAGGGGCAGATCATGATAGTTTTAGTTTTGGGCTAAAAAAATCGTTGCTCAATTTTATGCATGGTGCTTGTTTGGACCATCCGCTGCAAAAATGGTTTGATTTTAAAGTACCTAAGACTTTAGTGCCATCTGATTACATTATTCAGGCGATACAAGAAGAGGGGTTGAGCAGTAACAAGCCAACTTCCAAAATCGTTTATTTAGGTAATCAGCCAGTAGTGGAAATTTATACTAAATCTAAAAAGGGGGTTCAGTGGGAAATGTGTTCGATTACTTTCCAAGGTAAGAGGGAAACGCTTGTTATAAAAGTAAATAAGGATCAGGGACAATGGTTGTCTAAAATGTTAAGCAAATTAACGGTTGATGCCAGCAAATTGTATAGTTTGCAGGAGGTGAAAACTGACTATGAAGCTACTGGTTTAGAAGATTTTGAGTTATTTTGGGATAACAAACCTGTCAATACGCTTCATAAATTGGGTTTATTGCACTTGTGATAATCCTTCTATTACTCCACGCTAACATTTATTAAAAATCATTGTTGTTTTAGCTCTTCCTCGATGATTTCGCTAATACTGCTTTCATTTTCCAAAATCCATTTTGGTAAGGGTAATTCAATTATTCTCCAGCAATTATCTATTTTTTAATATTAAAAAATACCCTGGAGTCGCGCTCATCTTCCACATCTACAGTAAAATCAATCTCCTGTTGGACGTTTATTTTGAGAAAATTAAATTCTTTCAAATTAACTCCATAGTAAGGGAATTACATTGATTTTAGTAAAAAGTTAGCGGCTATTTTGGTAGGTTCAATCAGAAATATCCCTTAATTTTGACACATGACAATTGAACATTTGAAGGATATGAGAGACCGTGTGTTGGTCTTGAGGAGGTTTCTTTGACGTCGCTAATAGAGAAATAAAAATTAATAGCGATAAGCAACTCTCGCTTTCACCGGGTTTCTGGGACGATAATGCCCGGGCAACAGCCATTTTAAAAGATACCAAAGTAAACGAGTATTGGGTAAATATGTACCACGATGTAACGTCGATGGTAGAGGATTTTGCTGTGCTATTTGAATTTTGGAAAGAAGGGGAAGCGGCTGAAGAGGAAGTAAGGGAGGCTTGTAATTTGGCAAATACATCCATCGATGAGGCGGAATTTAAGAGTACCCTCAATGAGCCCACCGATGCATTACCAGCTGTTTTACAAATAAATAGTGGTGCAGGTGGCACAGAGAGTCAAGATTGGGCCGAGATGCTTGCTAGAATGTACCGAATGTATGGAGAAAAGCAGGGTTGGACAGTAACTGAACTTGATTGGCAGTGGGGAGATGGTGCCGGCATTAAAACCTGTACCTTTCAATTTGATGGACCTTTTTCCTATGGCTTTTTAAAAGCCGAAAGCGGTGTTCACCG
>Ga0164294_10002224_pt1 | contig 17646 bp, 13 predicted proteins | sample GEODES005metaG_FD_111479 | JGI IMG/M metagenome (GOLD analysis project Ga0164294, IMG submission 111479) | Oligotrophic lake water microbial communities from Sparkling Lake, Wisconsin, USA - GEODES005 metaG | ecosystem: Environmental > Aquatic > Freshwater > Lake | place: USA: Sparkling Lake...
GGTAGGAAAAAGTGCCGCATGCCATCCAAATATCCGTTCATTTGTGAGTGGTAGCTGATAATTTTGCGTCGCGTCAAGCATCATTTCAACGATACCTTCCACATTTCTGTTTGTAGGAACCAATCCAGCCACGTTAATACCCAATCGTCTTGCAATTGATGAACGAACTTGATTGTAGTCAAGCTTTTCACCTTCTATTTCTGATGATTTGATAACGTCAAGTGTAAGTGTTGTAAGAGCTGCTTCTTCTTTTGTGGCAAAGCCAAGAGCATTCATCATTCCGATTATCTTTCCTTGGTTGCTGCGGACTTCGCCAAATATGGCGTTAATGGCAGTTTCCTGCCAAGTGAAGTTTGTCCAATTTTGATTATTATAAATATATTTAGCCACCTGTAGGATGAATTATTGCGTCAAATATAAAGATTATTTACCGCAAATTTGCGGAGAATAATAGTAGGATTCTCCGCAAATTGAAATGGATTTCAGATAAAGCCAATCTAATCCAAAGGGAACAGATTTTAATGAGGTGTCGGATTATCATATAAAAAAAGTTGGATTTAATTGGAAGAATTTATTGAATACCTAATGAAAGAAAAAGGGCAGCTACAAGTGCTGCCCCCAAAAGGAACTTTTATATGTATTACCAATAAAATTAATTACCCTCAATTCCTAATTCCTATCTCCTAATTAATAATTAATTCACTTCCCTGGTGTAATCACTATATTCCGATATTCAATCGGTCCGTGATCTCCTTGTAAAAATATTGGTCCGGGTGCTGATTCTTTGCTATCTAATGCACCACCGGTAATACCGGGAATTAATTGGTCGCAAATGATTTTTTTGCCGTTGGCTACAATGGTAACTAATCTCCCTACCAAAGTAATGTCGAAACTCTGCCACTCACCCGGAACTTTTGCCACCATTTCGTTGGGTGTTAAAAAGCCATACACGCCACCAAAATAGATTGAAGATGGTTCTTTTCCGTAATTGTCTTCAATTTGCACTTCATATCTTCCTCTTAAATAAACACCGCTATTGCTGCCGGCAGGATACCTGAATTCAATGTGTAACTTGAAATCTTCAAATTTCTCATCGGTAATGATGTTTGAACCAGATTGTGGACTGGTTAAAACACCGTTTATTGCAACCCATTGATTTTTTGATTTTGATGGATGCCATCCGCTTAAATCTTTACCGTTGAACAATTGGATAGGTTTGCCCCAAACTACTGGCTTATCTCTTTTTAATAATGGAGCTCTTTCGCCAGTGAATTTTTGTGTTTTTCCAGATGAAGTTATTATGGTACCACTTAGTTTTCCATCAACCAAAACACCTTCAAAAACCATGTCTTTATCAACTGCTTCCCATTGAGGAGGTATGGAAAAGCTGACTTTCCCTTCTTTAAAATAAATTTTTGCAATCGGACGAGCACTACCGCCATCTGCAACAAAATAACCTACTAACGTTGCAATTCCAGATAATTTAACTTCCAACCAAGATGGAACAACTTTATTTCCCAAATCAATAGATAAATCCCAACGCCCAATTATAGCATCTTCTAAGGGTTGTGATTCTGTGTTTGCAGAAACTTGAAAGGATATTGTTATGGCAACCATTAATGCCAAAATCATCTTCCATTTTTTTGTGTAAGAATTAAAACTTAAGCTAATCATTGAAATTATATTTAGTTTTCAATATAAATAAATTTCGGCATCTTACCTATCTAACTTCAGAAATTTTGGTACTTAGATATAGAGAAATTCCTGCTCTTTCCAAATATTTAATTTAACAACAAATTGATTGAATGAATCTTATAAAAATGTTTGACCTTCCTGTTATTGATTTGTTTCGTTAAACCGGCGGAATCTTAAACAAAACTAGTCTTTAAAATTAACCACATCGCTTTATTTGTTACCCATTTGCAATGTGCCGGAAATTTTTACATCAATATTGTTGGTCTTGAAACCATTCCCGAACCTGTTCATGATGGCAAACACATTTGGTTTGATATTGGCGGCGGTACACATCTACACCAAATAAAGGAGCCACCACAGAAAAAGAATATTACCCAAAAAACCACCTATGTTTATCCACAACCAATATTCCAGCATTTACCGAAAAGCTAGACAAAACTAAAATTGCTTGGTTTGATTCTGGCAGTCAACCAAATAAGAATTAGGAATTAGGAATCAGGAATTAAGAATCAAGAATCAAGAATTCCTATCCCCTAATTTCTCACACATCTAAACCCCGTATGCTCCAAACCCGTATCAGGGCTACTCTTCATTCTGCGGGCCGCTCTATAACCACTGCAATACGAATCGTTGCACAAAAAACTGCCGCCTCTTAGGCTCTTTTTGGGTGAATACAAATCTTCAGGATCATAACTTTTTGTAGATCCTTGTGGATTTAACGTTGTCTTTCCTTTTAAAGTTGAATAGTAGTTGTAATCAAACCAATCGTTGCACCATTCCCATACATTACCCGACATATCATATAAGCCATATCCGTTGGGTGCAAAACTTTTCCCAGGGGCTAATGTTGCATATCCGTCTTTCTTTTCATTGAAATAAGGGAATTTCCCTTCCCAACTGTTGCATTTTGGCTTGCCGGTATTTACGGGCTCATTTCCCCAAGAATATATAGCATTTACCAACCCGCCGCGTGCCGCAAATTCCCACTCCGCCTCTGTTGGTAAGCGTTTCCCTGCCCATTTGCAATAGGCTATAGCATCATCCCAACTTACTTGAACCACAGGGTAATTGTCTTTGCCCACAATTGAACTTCCCGGACCTTCGGGTTGCATCCAATTGGCACCCGGCACCCATTTCCACCAAGCTGAAAAATTATTCAAATCTACAGGACCATCGGTTGGCGTAAACACCAAAGAAGCAGCAACCAATAAAGATTCATCTGGCTTTGGCGTTCCAGGAGGAACGGTTTTCTTCACTTCTTCCCAATCTGGCTTTCGCTCAGCTGTTGTTACATATTTAGTTGCCTCTACAAATTTTCTAAACTGTGCATTGGTTACTTCTGTAACATCCATATAAAAGGGTGATACGGTAACTTTATGCTTAGGATATTCATCAGCTGCTGCTTGATCATTATCTCCACCCATATCAAATGTACCGCCAGGTATAAACACCATGCCGGCAGTTGAGCTATCGCCTGAAGGCTGTATGCTTACCGCTCCGCTATCACCAGTAGCAAATCGCTGTGGAACCTGCATACACGCATGTGCACTGTCTTTTTTTGTATCAACAACGGATTTCTCTTTCTGCTTGCATCCGATTGATGACGATACTATCGCCAACATCATCATCCTAACTAAAAAATATTTCTTCATTTTCTATTTCAAATTTTCTTCTGAACTATTGCTTCTAATCGCTTAATCCCAGCTTACGCATTAAAAAGTAAAAAACTAATTTTGGGTTAAAAAAAAATTACATTACTTAAGGATACCCTAGGTAAAAATAAGGGCAATTGCTAGAATGCTTTTCATTTTTTTTATACGTAAATTGGGTAAATCGGTTTTTAGGCTATCAATAGACTCAATTCTTTTCTTTTAGTTAAATCCAATGGCATTCATTGAAAGATTTTATTCTTCAAACTTGATTCATCTAATTAGCATTTAATCTTTCTCTCCATCTATTTTACCTCAAACTTGATGGTTTTATCCGCAATCGCTGCACTAAACTCGCCAGATTCTACAACAAACTTGTTGTCTATCCCCACAAATGCCAACTGCTGAACCGGTACTTTAATTGCCACAGTTTTTGTCTGCCCAACATTCAAACTGATTTTATCAAACCCTTTCAAGTTTTTAACTGCAGGATTCAAAGAGGCTACCAAATCGCTGATGAACAATTGCACCACCTCTTTACCAACAGTATTGCCGGTATTAGTTACATCTACTGAAAACGTGATGGTATCTTTTTTTGCAAACTGTTGCTTGTTGATTTTTAAATTGCTATATGAAAATTTGGTATAGCTTAATCCAAATCCAAACGGAAACAACGGATCAAAATATTTGTTTTTACCACTCGCAAACCCATCAAAACCTTCTTCTAATTGGGTATGGTTGTAAGGTACAATGCTATTGGCATATTTTGGATAGGTAAAAGGTAATTTCCCTGAAGGATTAACAGTTCCAAAAAGAATGTCTGTTACAGCTTGTCCGGCTTCAGCTCCAGGATACAATGCCAAAACTATGGCTTGTGCTTTTTCCGAGAAATCGGTAATTAAACGCGGACGTCCTTCTGTTAATACAATCGTAATTTTTTTACCAAGGCTATCGGCAGTTTTTTGTAATTGTGCCATTGCTTGACTGGTTGGTGCACCAATATGCAAATCTGAGATAGATCCCATAAATTCTGTATAGCTGAATTCGCCCATACATACTACTACGTTATCAAATTTTCCAGATTTTAATGCAGTAATCGCATCTGAAAGATTGGTAATTCCATCGTCGTTAAAACTTTCAAAATAGGTAATATTTGCAGCACCCAATTTCTGTTGTAGGGATTCTAGGATGGTGTTTTTATCTCCCAAAAACTTATCCGTCTGTTCCCCCTGCCAGGTGTATGTCCACCCTCCGTTGAGGGAGCGCATGCTGTTTGCGGTTGGTCCAACCACCAACAATGGTTTTTGAATAGATAAGGGAAGGGTATTGTTTTTATTTTGCAATAAAACGATTGATTCTCTTGCTGCATTGAGTGCTTGAGCTTTGAATTTTTCACCACCAAATTCTGGATAATCAGATAATGGATAATGGGTATGTTCAAACAAGCCCAATTGGAATTTAACACGTAATATTCTGCGTACGGCATCGTCAATTCTTGTTATTGGGATTTGTTTTTCTTTGATGAGTTGAATCAACAAAGGGGTAAATTCAAGATCAACAGGGACCATTGTCATATCGATACCAGCCATAATAGCCATTTTGATGGCGTCTTTATAATTCTTGGCTACATGGTGGCGGGTATATAAATATTTTACATCTTCCCAATCACTAATGGTAAATCCTTTGAAACCCATTTCTCCTTTGAGAATATTGGTAAGCAACTCGTGGTTGATATGTCCGGGAACGTTATTGATGGTTCCGGAGTTGATCATTACGGTCATCGCTCCTTTTTTCACAGCTTCTGCATATTGAGGGAGATATAATTCGCGTAGTTGACGATCAGGAATCCAAGCTGTTGTGCGATCTTTACCACTGATGGCAGCTCCGTAGCCGGTGAAATGTTTCATACAAGAGGCCACATGAAATTTATCGCCCATATTTTTGCCTTGGTAACCTTCAATCATAGCTGCACCGAAAACGGTATTCATCATGATGTCTTCACCAAAGCTTTCCCAGTTGCGCGGCCAAGTTGGGTTTCTGCATAAATCCATTGCCGGAGAAAATACCCAAGGAATTCCGGATGCCCTGCATTCATAAGCAGTTAGTTCGGCGAGTTGTTTTGCCAAAGAAGGATTCCAAGTTGCAGCAATGCCCACAGGTTGTGGATATAAGGTTGATTTTGCGGTATAATTGGCTCCGTGGATGGCGTCAATACCATAAATAACAGGGATTTTTAAACGAGATTTTGCTGCTTCCTCTTGAATAGTACTGATGATTTCTTGCCAACGCTGAGGCAAATGTGCTGTGGTACCCAAATTTAATATTGAACCCACGTGAAGTTGTTGAATTACATTCCTAAGTTTATCCGGATTTATATGAAGTGGTTCTACAAGTGCATAAGGATTTCCGTCACAAACCATATCCAAGCTCAATTGAGTCATTTGACCAGCTTTTTCCTCTACGGTCATTTTTTTTAATAAGGATTCAATTTTACTTTCATTGGAATTGACTTGTCCAAAACCATGCGTAAAACAGATGCATAGTGTCAAAAGCACAGATATTTTTTTCATACTAAACGAACATTTTTTGAATTAGGGGTGAATATTATCATTAGAAAATCATTAGGAAACACCTAAGTTTGGGCTGTTAAAGTTATATAATATTGTGTGTATTTAAAACACATATTATATTATGGATAAGCAGTAATTATCTTAAAAGATTGAACCCTTCTTGTAAACCGGCTTTCATAAAAAGCCATTGGGGTAAGGTAGTCATAATGCGTAATTCTTCTGCAAATTTGGTTTCATTATCCAAAAATTTCAACAACATTTCTGGTTTATTTTTTTGAAACAAACAAGAAAAAACATCCGCACCTTGCATTTTTTTAAGGGCTAAAACATTTAGAAGGACACTATCATACCAATTAAACCTTGTAAATTCGGCACTTTTTTTTACTACATCTGCACCATCTTTAATTGTTTCAATGATTTGTTCAATATCTTTTTGAATAAACCTGAAGGTATAGCCAGATGAAGCTTTTGTCATTCCACCCGCTGTGCCAATATTTCGGATTCTTCCGTTTATTTTTTTAAAAGGGACGTTAGTCATGGGAATAACCCCAAATTCTTCTTCAATAATTTCCCAATCTGTTGTTCCTAAAAATTGATGTAAGTAGCTTTTCAATCCTTCGTCGTATTCGTTTGATGGCAACAATGAAGGGGTAAACAGGGTATATTCTACTAATGCTTCTTGAGTTGAAATAGGCATCACATACACAAAACTGGTTCCGTATGTTTGTGGTGTTCTGAAATCCATTAATACTGGGTGGTGGGTTTCAAAAACAGGTTCTTTAGTTTTTATTACCCATCCTTTAAAATGCTGTAATAAATGATGTTGAGATGATTTTTTTCTTAGATTTTTTTCTACTATACTGTTAAAAAGAATTGGGGCACCAAATTCTTCTTCATTTAGAACCAAATAAGCCATAAACTCTTCGGTATAGATGTCTTTTACTTCTCCGTATTTTATATCGAACGCAACATCTGCACTAATTCGGCTCATACAGTGTTGAAAAAAGTCTATCCCTCTAATCATTTTATAATGATATGGTGCTAAATCCAACAAAGCAGATAAATCATTGCTATTAAACCAAGCCTTATTCCAAGAGCGAAAAACGATATCTTCAAAAAAACCTGGCTTGGTTTCCCAAAAACACCAAGTTCTATCGTTGCGATCTTTTACAGCTCTATCCACCAATAAGATTTTTTTTCCTTTGGTTAATCCAGCTTCAGATAAACGCACAGCTAAACTCAAACCTGCACAACCCATACCGGCAATAATGTAATCGTAATTTGTATTCAACAGTATGGTTTATATAAGTTGTTTATTGATTAAAGTTTAATGAATGATGTAGTAAGTTAATTATTCTGGCGCATATGAAACTTTTTTTCCGGCCATCAACTGGTTGTCGCGACGTACTTTTTGCCAATATTTTTGATGTACATACAACATACCAAAACTTTCACCATCTTCTTTTTTTAAATGTTTATGATGCATTTTATGTGCCCATCTTATGGCACGCACATAGGTATTTTTGCTTCTTGAAAACCATTTAAACCGTTGATGAATAATTACGTCGTGGATGATGAAATAGGCTATCCCATAAGCCATAATGCCAAAGCCTATGGCTTGCATCCACCAATGGTGCATCATACTTCCAAACATGATGCAACACATACTAGGGATGGCAAAAATTACAAAAAATAAATCATTTTTTTCAAAAAAACCTGGCTCAACTTCATGGTGATCTTTATGCAAATACCATAAAAACCCATGCATTACCCATTTATGTGCAGCCCATGTAACAGCCTCCATCGCCAAAAAAGTACCAATCAATACTATAATAAAAAATAAAGTAGTCATCCCCAATTATATTTCTCCAAAATTAATTGCTTTTTTGATAGGGTGTAAGAAAATTTAATCTATTTATTAATACAATTAAATAAACTAGTGCCGAAATAAAAAAAGATAATTTAACTGATGCCCATCATTGTAAATACGCAGAAGGATTCATTTCTTTAAGGGAATAAAATAAAGTTATGCTTAAAATAATTATTGCATTAGATGGAGAACATTTTTCTGAGGCTACCCTTCGAATGGCGAAATGGCTAAATAATAAAGATAAAATATTGGTAACGGGCATTTTTCTAAACCCGATTGATTATCGGGAAGTTATCGGATTTAATGATATGGGTGTTACAAGCCCGGTTTTCCCAGTAACTGTTTCGGTTGATGAAAAAATTACACAACTTACCATGAAAAAATTCGAAATGTACTGCATTCAAAATCAGCTTGCCTATACCATACACAAAGACACGGGTTTGTTTGCCATCGATGAATTACTTATGGAAACCCGATTTGCTGATTGCTTATTGGTTAGTAGTGAATTATTTTATGAAAATATTGATAAAGAACAACCCAATGAATATCTAAGAAAAGTTTTACACCAATCTGAATGTCCGGTGATGTTGGTTCCTGAGGATTATGAAGAACCCAAAAATATTGTAATCAGCTATGATGGTAAAGGTTCTTCTGTTTTTGCGTTAAAACAATTTGCTTACTTATTTCCAAAATGTACCAATATGGGTACCAAGTTGTTCAACGTTACAGAGGATAAAGACAAAATAATGCATCAAGGATTGTTACAGGAATTGGCAGAAAGACATTATAAACCATTTAACGTAGAACAAATTCCACAAAAGGCAGATATATTTCAGCAGTGGCTAAATGAAAACCACCACTATATTTTGATAACAGGTGCTTATAGTAGAGGTGAACTTTCGCTGCTTTTTAAAAAAAGTTTTATTACCAATATCATTAAAGCACAAAAGGTGCCCATCTTTGTTGCACACCTTTAACTAAATACTTATGAATTAGTCAATAAAAAGCTAGAAATCAATAAAATAGGCCAGTATTTGCTTAATTATCTTATTGAACAATTGTTTAATCTTTACAAAATCAAGTTGTACAAAACTTTCACAAAACTTTCACAAAACTTTCACATTAAATATGGGAAAATGTTATTTATTTTTTTGTAACTTACTATTGAAAGTGAAATAACACATTGTAATCATATTGTTTTAACATTTTCTATGTTCCTTTTGGCTACATTTTTTCAGACTACAAAAATTAAGTAACACCACTTATAAAAATTTTCTCATAAGCAGTTAGTTTTGGTTAAGGCCTCTATTTCTATAGAGGCCTTCTTTTTTTAAAAAGATTACAAAATATTGCACCCAAAGCAGCTCCAATAGTATCTGCAATGATATCGCTTAATTCAAATGCTCTAGTAGTGAAATATTTTTGGTAAAATTCCATTCCAGTTCCATATCCTGCGGAAATGAGAAAAAGACAATACAATAAAATCAACCCAGAACCATTCCATTTATTTTCAGCAAAAAACCAAGAACAAACCACCAGTACGCCAAATAATATTGCATGAACCACTTTATCAGCATTGGCAAAGGGTAAATGCTTTACGCCTATGGAATGAGAATCCACAGATAATAAATAGAAAATAATACTTGCCCAAATAATTGATGGCCAGGGAGATCGAAGTATTTTTGAAATCATAAATAAGTTAACCTACCAATTTTTTATAGGCTTCCGCATCTAATAACGCAGCAACTTCTTCTGGATTGTTCACTGTCATCTTTATCATCCACCCTTTCCCATAAGGATCTTCGTTAACACATTCTGGATCTGAATCAAGTGCCGGATTTTTTTCAATGATTGTTCCATTAACGGGTAGAAACAAATCACTTACTGTTTTAACGGCTTCGATAGTACCAAAAACAGCTTCTGCTGAAAGTTCTTTTCCTACAGTTTCAATATCCACAAATACGATATCTCCCAATTCACTTTGGGCAAAATCAGTTACCCCAACAGTTGCCACATTCCCTTCTAAAAGTATCCATTCGTGATCTTTTGTATAGCGTAAGTTGTCTGGAAAATTCATATTGAAATTTTTATGGGGCAAATATGGTGAAAAATCTTGTGCTTTTCTATTTATAGAGGAAAAAAGATAAATATTTATCTTCTTCTGACTAATGTCATCTTAATAATATGAATATCATCCAAAGGCCTATTACCGCCTTCTTTTCCACTGGTTTTGGTACTAGCAATGTTATCTACCACTTCCAAACCACTGATAACTTCTCCAAAAATGGTATAACTGAGGTCTAGATGTGGGGCACCGCCAACCGATTTATACACTGTTCGATATGCTTCTGGAATCTTTCTGCCCTTTAAACGATAGGTTTCTATAGAATCTAACCCTATATCTGAAAATGTTTTTCCTTGTACAATGTAAAATTGACTGGCACTACTTTTCCGCATCGGATTTAGGGAATCGCCCATTCTGGCGGCGGCCAACACGCCCCTCCTGTGAAATAAGCTGGGTATGATTTCTGCGGGTAATGTGTATACTGGTCCACCATCACCTAAAGATTCGCCCTTAATAGCCACTTTGCTATGGGGATCCCCAGCTTGTATCATAAATTTATTGATTACCCGGTGAAATAAAATGCCATCATAGAAATGTTGTTTCACCAACTGAATAAAATTATCCCTATGTAAAGGTGTTGAATCCGATAACCTTAAAACAATCCTTCCACTATCTGTTAAAAGTTCAATATCCTTCTTTCTGTCGCGGTGATGTACTTTTACTTCTCTTTGAGCAAAAACATTGTTACAAATAAAAAGGCATATCATCCAACCGATATTTTTCTTCATTAAGTAATTATTGAAGTATTAGGGACAATTTTTGTTGTAATTCCTCCCCCCTTAAATTTTTTGCCACCACAATGCCTTGGGGATCCACCAAAACATTAAATGGGATTCCTTCTATGGCATACATCGGTACCACAACCGATTCCCAAAATTTTAAATCACTTACATGCATCCAATTGAGCTGATCATCTTGAATGGCATTTATCCATTTATCTTTTTCTCTATCCAACGAAACGCCTAAAATGGTAAAGTTTTTATCTTTAAATTGATTAAAGGCAGCTACTACATTTGGATTTTCTTCTCTACATGGTCCACACCAACTGGCCCAGAAATCAACAAGCACAAATTTTCCTCGCAAAGAACGTAATGAAACGAGATTTCCGTTTTGATCGGGCAAGCTAAACTCCGGAGCTGGCTTTCCCACTAATTCATTCGCCATCTTTGCTTGTTGACCGGTAAAATAGGCTTTTACCATTTGTTGCACACCACCATGACTACCAAAGCGACGAGATAAGTTGGTCATAGCTACATCCATTCTCGTTTGATCCAGTTGATTGCTCAACAATGGACCTAAAATATACATAGCAACAGATGGGCTGTTGGTAGAGTCGGCATATTGTAGAAGATAGGTTTCTGTTTGGGCAATGTAAATTCTCAAGCTGCTATCTGCAACTTGAAGCAAACTATCTGTTGCACCAGTGGTTCTAAGGTATTTAATATTGTTGCTTAAACTTTCAATTTGTTTAATCTTATTATTGAAGCCATCCAATAACACTTTAAGGGTATTAGAAGCGGATGAATTGGTTTGATAAGAAATTAAATTTTTCCAATCTGCCTTAATTTCAATGTTATCCTGATCTGCAACTAGCAACAAAAATTGACCATCATCAAAACGTATGCGAAATACGGTTTCATCTTTTGTTAGAGCTGTTTTAAAGGAAAATTTGGTTGGCTTTCCTGCAGTTAATTGCGCGGTATCTACTGTTTTAGGGTTAGCACCACCTGGTTCTAAGAGGTCTAAATAAATGGTTAAAGGAGTTGGTGCATTTTTTAGTTCAACATTTATATTGAAATTAGACGTTTTGGAATTACAACCAAAGAACACAATCAGTACTACAATTAAAGAAATGTTTTTCATAAATACATTTGATTTAAGCTTGGTTAAGTTTTTGCAAGAGAAGATCTGTAACTATTTTGGGATCCGCTTTTCCGTTGGATATTTTTTTTACTTCACCAACAAAAAGACCAATTAATCCTTTTTTTCCTTTTTTGAATTCCGCTACTTTTTCGGGCATTTTTAGCAAAACGGCATCAATCCATTGTTCAATCTCGCTAGCGTTAGATACTTGTAAGAGATTTAATGCCATAGCAATTGTTTCTGGCGATGCAGATGTGTTTTCTAACATCTTAGGGAAAACTTTGGTAACTGCCACAGAGAAACTGAGTTGTCCATTTTCTACCATTGTAATTAATTTTGCCCAGTTATTAAAAGTAATAGAAATAGATGAAATACTGCAATTTTGTTCGTTGCAATAAGATTTTAGTGGGCCAATTAGCCAGTTTGCAATAGCCTTATAGGCTGTAGAATGTGTAGCGATGGATACAAACAATTGAACCAATTGGTCATCTTCGCCAATTATTCTGGCATCATAAGCAGGCAATTGGAATTTTTCCATTAATCGTACAATCCATTCTTCTGGGAGCAAAGGCAATTGAAGGCGATAGGATTCGATTTTTTCGGGGGTAATTATAAAAGGAGTAAGGTCTGGTTCTGGAAAATACCGATAATCATCCGCATCTTCTTTAGTTCTAATAGAATAAGTGGTATCATCTTCGGCATTAAACCCACGGGTTTCCTGAATAATCGGCAATTGTGCATCAGATAATTTGATTAATCTTGCGGCTTCAATTTCAATTGCCTTTTTCACGTTCCGAATAGAGTTTAGATTCTTAATTTCTACTTTTGTTCCCAACCAAGTAGCGCCCAAAGGTCTTACAGAGATATTGGCATCACAACGTAAGCTTCCTTCTTCCATATTACCATCACAAATACCAATCCACCTCACCAATTTGCGCAGTTCGGTTACAAAATAAAATGCTTCTTCGCTGCTTCTTATTACGGGATCTGTTACGATTTCAATCAATGTAACCCCTGCCCTATTATAATCCATACAAGTTTTACTTGGATGCAAATCATGTATACTTTTTCCGGCATCTTCTTCCAAATGAATACGATTCACTTGAATATTTTTAGTTTCACCATGTAAACGAATCGTAACATAACCACCTTTACAAATGGGAGTGGTATGTTGTGAAACCTGGTATCCCTTGGGCAAATCGGGATAAAAATAATGTTTTCTAGCAAAATAATTTACCTCTTCAATCTCTGAATGGCAAACGATACCCATTTTTACAGCCATTTCAATGGCTTTTTCATTCATCTTGGGCAAAGTGCCAGGATGCCCTAAAATAATTGGGCTAGTATGGGTATTGGGTGCAGCACCAAAACTGGTGGCATCGCCAGAAAATAATTTAGAAGTTGTAGATAATTGGGCATGTACTTCCAAACCCACCACTATTTCGTATGTAGTTTGTGTTGTTGTCATTAAAATGAAACAAATTTAACCAAAAAAATAGGGCTTGATTCTAAAAGTTTATGCGCTTTAGAGATATTTTTTTTTCAAATCAAAAAAATAACATCATTTGGAGTTTCGCCAATATCATCTTATAAGAATATTCAACCATTTCCAAAAACGATTACCCGGTTCTGGTAAAATAGTTTGCTGCACTGATTTGTAGTTGGAAATAAAATAAATATACCCTTCTTGAATACTGTCTATCTTAAAATGTGAAATAACTGGGAATTCCCTACTTGCCTGCAACAAAGAATCTACATTTGCCAATCTAAATCTACCCATTTTATTGGCATTAGCCTTTGAAACAAGAATACTATCTATTGTTGATGTATTATTTCCGGTTTTAACAGGCTTTTCTTGACCTAATTTGCCATCCGCAGTTAAAGTTTTTGAAACTTGGCTTGTTGGGTCATCAGAATTTGCATTATTATTAGCCTTTTTCAAAAGTAAATTTGCTTTTGCTACTCTTTTCATTTCATTCATCAATCTATTTAATTCTTCAGATTCCTTATCTACCGCTTTTGTTGATGGAATGAACACCGGCTTGTTGCTATTTTTTTCATCTAATTTTACAGATACTTTTTCAGTGTTTGATTTTACCAATGATGCACTGTTGCTATCTATTGCAGTATTAGCTTTATTAACAACTTGGGCAGGAATAAAATCATTTGTAATAAACTTATCATTTGCTTTTTTAGGAATTGGTTTTTCTGCCGGCACAAAAAATGGCTTAGCTTTAACCAATCCATCCTGTTTTGCTATAGATTTTTCAGGTATTGACGTATTATTTTTTTTCAGTACAATACTATCCTTGTTTAGAGATGTGTCATTACCTAGAATACCTTTCAATTTGTAATGGCTACTGTCATCGCTTTTGACGGAAACTATTTTTTTTAGTGAGTCAACTGTATTAATTTTTTTAGGCTTTTCCACAGAGGTATCTGTGTTAGTTTTAGTAGCACTTTTGGTAGTAGGTTTCCCTTGTAGATTTTTCTTTTGATTTACTGTATTTTGATCTAATGCAGTAATCGTTTCAATGTTTCCAACTTTGGTGCTATTAGATTGCTTTAATTTCAAATTGGCGTCTGCTACTCTCCGCATTTGGCTAATCAAACTTTCAATTTCTGATGATTGGTTATCATTTTTTTTAGCTGAGGGAATAAAAACGGGTTGATCACCATTTTTTTCTTTCCATTTTGATGCATCCTTGGGGGTAATTGGCAATACTTCATTTAAATTGTTACCATTATTTTTATTGCTGTTTTTACCATTTAAATCGGCAGGTATAAAATCTTTTGTTGAAAAATGATCTCCAGCCTTTTTTTCTGCAGGCTTTACTGATGGGATAAAAACAGGTTTACCATCTCCATTAGCATCAATAAGCTGATTTTTTTGCTTAACTATATAAGCAGGTACAAAATCTTTTGAAGCCGAAGAATCGTTATTTGAACCTATTCCGGTTGATTTGGTGTAACTGAAATCTGCAACACCATCGGTTTTCTTTGTGCCTTTCTTTTCTCCATCCACTGCATTATTCAATGATTCAAGTTGCTTGATAATAGCAGCCGAATTAGGATCGTTTAATTTAGATAATCTTGAAACACGGGCTCTTTTATTAACCGGACCATTTTTTCCATATAAAGCCAAAACCTCAGCTGGTAAAACTTGGTTAAGTTGTATGTTGCCAAAATCATCTTTAATGCCATTTTGCACCAGATATTTTTTAACCTTTGCATCATCAACTTTTATACCGGCTATAGCCATTTGATTTAGTGCATCTTTTACGGTAGTTGCATTTGTTAAATTAACTTGAATATTTGCGGGAATTTTACCATCGGCAAAGTATTTTTCTACTGTTGCGTTAGAAATCTTCATGTTCTTTAGGTATTCATCAACTTCCTTTTGGTTTACTTTTTGGATTTCCTTTAACTTTTTACCATCCGCACCTCCTGAAAATGAAGAAATTGTAGTATTCCCTGCATTATCAATATTAGTAATTGTTCCAATACTGTCATAACCTTTTCCCAAAAACCCTTTATCACTTTTTGGCAAAACACTTAGGTATGCTTGAATTTCTGATTCTTTTAGGCTTGCTATATTTGCTGCTTTTGAGGTTTTATTTGATATTATTTTTAAAGTAATAGCGGCATTTTTAAGTTTTTGGACTATTACAATCATTTCAGATTCAAATAGCTGTCCTTTAGTAAAATAACTTAGTTTATTCTTAGAGCCATTTGGAGCATTTCTAAAACTTTCTTGTAAATCTGCAGGCTCAACTAAAATGTTATTATTGAATTTTGTTAGAATATCTCCTTTTTCAAAACCTGCTTTTGCATAGGGGCTTCCCATTAAAATATCTATAATCATCAACCCATTACTTACTTTTTGAATTAAAATACCTAATTCAATTTTGGGTTGATCTACCATTTTTATACGTCTAGGATTTACTATGTATTCATAAGATTTTACATCCATCATCAATATACTCGTTGAAAATTGAGATTCAATGGCTGGATTTATATTGGGTTTATCTGCTTCTGTAAAACCAAATATTGAGATAATGGTAATAAATAAAATAATCATCATTTTCATAATTGCTGCATTATAGGGTAACAACCAAATTGCATTGATAATTATCCCAAAAGAGTGTTTTTCATTTTATATCCAAAAAAGACCATAAAAAAGAGTTGTACGTTTCAAGTAGTTGGATTTCAATGTGCTACTATTTAATATATAAAATTACTTAGTATTAAACGGTTTTAACCTTTTTATAGTATAAAATAAACAAATGAAATATGTAGAAAATGGCAAACAAAGATGTTTAAAATGCGTTTACAAGATTGCTTTTTTGAGTTTATTTTTCTTTACAACATCAATATTGATAACTGCACCTTTTCTTTTAATTTTTAATTGATAGTTGGCTTTATCCTTTATCGCCTCCATTTGCTTCATTGCAAAGTTTATATTGGCGACTTTTTTTCCATCTATAGAAACGATGATATCATTTTCCTTAATTCCTGATATTGCAGCTAATGAACCATCTATTACTTTAAAGACCTTTACTCCAGATGAATCGGCCATTTCTTGCACATGAATACCTAGGGAAGGTTTATCCTTTTTCTTACCAGCAAATGCATCATTTGAGTGCATTCGCTCTATAAATATTTTTCTACCGGGTTGATCGTTTCCAAAATCAATTTCGCGCAATTGTCTTTGAATATCTTTTTCAATGATTGCACCATCATCATTTGGACCTTCATCTTCTACAAAAATGCTTACTTTTTTGGTAGCACTTTCTTTTGTCAATTTTATGGAAATGTTTGTTTCCTTTTTTTCTCCTGCTTTTATTACAGTAAGTTTTATTTCATCCCCAATTTTTTTGGTTTGAACACTATCAACCAATTGCTTTGGATCACTCAGTTTTGTATTGCTAAATGCTGTAATCACATCGCCAACCTTTAACCCGGCTAATTCAGCCAAGCTACCTTTTACCACATCACTAATGATTAACCCATTATCAGCTTTGCCCACCATTACGCCCAACATTATTCGTGGTTGTTCTGCATGTAATTGTAGCATTTTCGGCATATCATTTCTATTACGGTTTACTCTAAGTTGCACTCTTTCAGGATTATCGCCATTAAACCCATTACCATAAACTGTTTTACCGTCTCTATTTATAATGATATTTCTTTCACTCGCATCTACTTGATTTGAATTGATGATAATTTTACGCTCTACAGTTTCTCCTTCTTCGCCATTATTTTTAATGATAATTATTTTTTCTTCATTACCACCCTGGCTTTCCATAAATTTATTCTGTAAAGATTTATCATTAACAGCTTTACCATTTATAATGATGTTATCTCCATTTACGGTAACTGTCATTTTCTTTTCTTTATCACCATTAATTGTAGAAAGAATACTATCTATTACTTTATCGTTTACAGGTTTTCCGTTGATGGTAATTTGATTTCCATCAACTTTTATCAACATTTTATCTGCCGAATCGCTATTTTTTTGGATTATTATTGTTTGTTTGATAATTGGCTTTGTGGATTGGGCATTTACCATATGGGTTAAAGCAATCGCAAGGATGGATATAATAGAACCTATTTTTATTTGCATGACCTATCGTTTTTTTGTATGATAAATTTATTGCTAAATTATGGTTAAAAGTTTTTTTAAAATTTGTCAGATTAAAGATTTAACAATTTCTATAACTTTTTGAAGGTTGCTTGCATCTTGTCCCCCTGCCGTTGCAAGGTTCTTTTGTCCTCCTCCACCGCCTTTAATTAAAGGCGCAATATGTTCTTTGATCATTTTTCCGGCATCGAACTTTCCTAATTCAACAATGGTATCAGCAATACCAACCA
>Ga0164294_10002225_pt1 | contig 17646 bp, 18 predicted proteins | sample GEODES005metaG_FD_111479 | JGI IMG/M metagenome (GOLD analysis project Ga0164294, IMG submission 111479) | Oligotrophic lake water microbial communities from Sparkling Lake, Wisconsin, USA - GEODES005 metaG | ecosystem: Environmental > Aquatic > Freshwater > Lake | place: USA: Sparkling Lake...
GCGATATTTGTTTGCAAATATTCATAAAGCAAAAACTAAGCAAGATCTGCGGTCAATCCTACCATATAACATCGATCCAGGGTTTTTAAATCCTTAATTAGGTGCAGATAAATTTACGCTTACAAATAAACAGTAATACCATAAAAAAATGATACAAAGTACCACAAGCTTAAATGGTGATACTCTTCCTCTAATTTTTTTACAAAATAGTGAAGCATTTTATTTGCAGGATGCCATTGAAAAAATTATAGCAGCTGCTTTGTCGGTAGGTGTTTGATCATTATCAAGACCTATGGTTTTAAGAATGTTTTTTGCATTCTGAACTTGCAGACTTGATTCATTGGCATTGGATATTAATTTACTTAAAGCTTCGCTAATATTTTTAGCTGTAAAATCAAGCTGTATATATTCTGGAATTATTTCTTTGTTTGAAATAATATTAATAATATTCACATATTTTATTTTGATAAACATTTTCAGGATAAAATAAGTTAGAAAATTTAATTTATAACCAATTATCATTGGCGTTCCAGAGGCCGAAATTTCAAGAGTATTAGTGCCAGATTTTGCAAGAGCTGCATCGCTAACTGCAAAGCTCTGAAGCCTTTTATCACTAAAAAGAAAATTAAATTTTGCATCAGTTAAATATTGCTTAATATATGTAGCATATAAATCATTAGGTTGAACAAATATAGCAGTAATTTTATGCTTTAGAGCCAGCCTATCCAGAGCATCTTTGATTATTGGCATATGCCTTGAGATTTCAGATTTTCTACTTCCCGGAGTAATTGCTATTATTTTTTCATTATTAGATATGTTAAATTCATGGCGCAAATTTTTTGATTTTATATAAAAATTTTGTTCCAAAGCTGGGTATCCAATAAACTCAGTGCTTAAACCATATTTAGTAAAATAGGGTGGTTCAAATGGAAGTAATGCCAATAATTTATCATAAACTTTTGAATATTTTTTTGCTCTACCTTCTTTGTAAGCCCATACAGAAGGTGCAACGATATGAACTAGTTTTATCGATGGCATCATTTGCCTGACTTTCTTTGCCACTCTGAAAGTAAATCCAGGAGAATCAATAGTTACAAGCACATCAATCTTATTGTTAATTATGTCTAATACTGTTTTGTCGATAAGATTTTTGATACGAAAAACATGAGGTAAAATTTCAAAAAATCCCATCATATTTATTTCTTGAAAATCAAAAAGTGAAGTAACAGCTTCTGCATTCATTTGCGGACCACCAACCCCATAAAATACAATATCATCTCTATCAGTGTTATTTTTTTTGATTGAGTTAATTATCCTAGCTCCAATAAAATCGCCTGAATTTTCTCCTGCTATAAAATAAAATCTCATAATATAATATTATTTTTTGTTTTTTTAGGGCTACATAAACTGTAATTTTTCTCTAATATATTAGATTCTATACCAAGACAATCTAGGACACTATGAAATACATAATCGTGCGAAATAATCTGCCCCTTATAGCTATTTACCGAATCCACTAAATCTGGATAGTTTTGTTTAAAACTATCTGAAAACCATATCATGAAAGGTATATCTCTTTGTTCTGGAGCAAATTCAGCTCCATGACCCAATCTACCATCTTCTCCTAATGATTCAGCATGATCTGAAACAAAAATCAAAAAAGAGTTTTTATTTTGTAGTAACTTAATAACACTAGCTAAAAAAAAAATCGGTATATAAAATAGAATTATCATAACTATTTATTAATTCTTCTCTAGAGCAGCTTGCTTGATCTATTTTAGCATTTTTCTTTTGAACGGGAGTGAATTTTGTAAATTCTTCTGGATATCGTGAGGCGTAATTCCAGTGACTACCTGATAATTGAGCTGTAATAAAATTTTTTCCTTCTTGTTCTATAAGTTTCTCGATATATGGTAAAATTAATTCATCATGTGCGTTCATGGCATATAATACAGACCCACCAGGAATTAAAGAAAAATTTACCTCGTCATATATGGTGATTTCATTTTGTGTGTAATATTGCATAATAGATTGGGTGCTAACCCAAGTAGTATTATATCCAAGATTAGTTAATACTGACAAAAGACCTGTTTCTGATTTTGCTTTATCAAGATCTGCCTCATTATGTCTTGAAAGTAAACAAGCAACAGAAAGATGAGTAATATTTTCACAAGAATGACCCTGAAAAGAAAATAAATTATCTATTTTCTCAATATTTGGGGTTGTGTTTCTTTCATATCCGTTTATACCAAAATTACTATATCTTGCTGATTCTCCTATTATTAAAACAGCAGTGATATCATCAGCCTCATTTTTAATTTTAAAATCGAATATTTTACTTATATCCTGGCGCACATGATCTTTGTTACCAAAAAAATAAACATAACTATTATGGAGATATTGTATTGGGAAATAGGTTTTTAGAACTTTAAATTGAGGTGAGATAATATTGTTAATAGCTAGAAACAAACATAGAGCCATTAATATCTTTGAAAAAAACGATTTCGTTGTTTGAGGATTAAAATGTTTTATACCAAAAATACAAATTGATAAACTAAATATTATCCATATAATAATTCTAGTGCTAACTAGTTCAGATATTTCTGACATTTGAGAGCCATAAATAGCAGGCATCATTTTTCCAGTTGGGGCTATTCCGAGGTAAAATAAGTAGTAGCTAGCAATTGCACCTGTTAGAAACAGAAATATTGACCCCACAATAAATAGTACACGATGGATTGACAATCCAAAAAAGAAAACAAATGCTGCAATATAGGCGTAAATAAATTGTTTTAATAATTCAAATATGGCGCTAAAAAATGACGCTTTATAATATCCATATTTATATAATATTACACTCATATTAAACATTAGCATATATATTAATGCAAACATCATAGATGTTTTAATCAGTGATATATCTAATTGTTTTTGAATAAACTTAATCATAACGATGTGTATATATTATTATTTATTTTGAACTAAAGTTTACTATCATGATCATATCTTCCCTGCAAGAGTTTTGTAATTTTTTTGAATTGAACAAACCATTAATAGCAATTGACTACGGTAACAAAAAAATTGGTCTAGCGATTTCTAGTCCAGATCATATAATAGCTATGCCTCATTCAATAATAACCTCTTATAAAGAACAAGAAAAGTTAAATAAAATTATTGATTTTATTATCAAGAATAATGTATGCGCAATTGTTGTTGGGCTGCCAGTTAATATGAATGGCACCAACAGCGAACAAACAAAACTAGTTATTAATTTTGTTGATAAATTAGCTAAAAAAACAAATTTGCCTATATATTTACAAGATGAGCGCTTAACATCAAAAGCAGCAGATAGTTTATTAAGAAATATGGGTTTTAATAGAAAACAACGAAATGAAAGAGATGATATGGCTGCTGCAAGCATGATTTTGGAAACCACTCTTGAATCAGCAAGAAAATTATAGATTAAAGAAATGTAAAACAAATTGACAATAACTGGAAAAACAAGTATCTTCTTGATCAAAGAATATATTTATACAGTTTGTTAAACTAAGATAGGAATTTAGACATGTCTCGTAGATGTGAATTGACTGGTGTAGGAGTGCAGTTTGGTAATAACGTTTCTCACTCACAAAGAAAAACAAGAAGGCGTTTTGAGCCTAACATAAAGATTATTAAATGTGTCAGTGAATTGACTGGTCAGGAATATAGACTAAAAGTGATTGCAAGATGCTTGCGTAGCATTGAGAAAGCTGGTGGTTTTGATAGTTTTATACTAAATGCAAAAACTTGCAAGATGTCTGATAAAGCTAAATCTATTAGAAAAGATATAAAAAAGATAAAAGATAAGGTAACAGCATGAAAAAAGACATTCATCCAAAATATCAAGCTTTAAAAATTAAAATTGGTAAAGATGAGTTTTTAACTGCATCTACTTTAACGACTGGTGAAATTCTTATGGATGTGGACTATCGTAAACACCCAGCTTGGAATAAGTCAGCTCTTAATGTTGTTAATCAGTCAAACAAAAATGTCAGCGACTTTAACAAAAAATTTGCAGGATTGTCTTTTGGAGCAAAGTAAAGATTAAGCTATTCAGTATTTTCAATATATTAATCTAGTGTTCTTTTTCTTAATTTAAAAAGTTACAAATTTTAGAACAAGCAGATAGAAATTTCAGTAACAGATTTATCTGTTCTAATTTTAAAAACTCATGCTCTTATATCTTGAATATATCATCAGAGAGCTTTTTCTAGATTTTAAAGTTAATTATATGTATTATTCTGATTGAATGGTGCAATATTTTTATAAAACAATTATTTTGATTATAGATTTTTCTTCAAACTAATAAGGGATTTACTCATTTCTAAATCTAGTTAATAAGAAAAAACTAATGGTGAAAGAAAAAATATAATTTTAAATAAAATTTCTATTTGTAATTAGAAAAAAATTACTTTAGATTAATTGAAGTAATTGGAGAATAACTTCAAAATAATAAAAAGATACTGCCATAGACTAAAAATTATATTATGATCAATACTATTAAAAATATAATAACTTGGCCTCTAGGCTTTGTTTCCGACTACTCGCTTAAAAAGTTTTTTGGTCTTACGTCTTTATTTTTGCTTGCAATATCATTGCTTACCCTAAATCTATACATAAATAATATATCATTTTCCTTTTTAACTCAAAAATTGATTGCTGAAGAAGAAATTTCAGAAAGTACAACAAGTACTGTTATTATAGAAAAAGGTGATACATTATCCAATATATTAAAAAGGGAAAAAATAACTAGTGAAGATATTCAGAAAATTACCAAAATAGCCGAATCCGAAAATCTTACTTTGTTGAAAATAGGTAAAACTATAACTTTTGAGTATAGTATAAATCTTCTTGAAAAAGAAGGAGAAGAGCTGGCAACAGAGCAAAAATCCCTTAATATGATTTCTTTTGAGATTGATAATATCAAATCTATTGATATTATCAAATCTGAAAATGGTTTCTCTGCTGAAATTCGTTCGGTACCGCTAACAAAATTAATCACAAAATATGAAACAGTTGTAGATTCAAATGTGATTTCTTCTTTGAAAAAAGCTGGTCTTTCTTATAATAGTATTATTAGTTTGATAAATACCTATAGTCATCAAATTGATTTTCAAAGGCAAATTCATTCAGGTGATAAGATAACAGTAATAACGGAAAAATTTGTTACTTCAGATAGTAAATTGTCTTATCATGGTGAAATAATTTACTCTTCAATTCAAAGTCAAGGTAATGATTATACAATTTATAGATATTCTCCGACCGGACAAAAAGAAGGTTACGAGTTTTTTTCAGAGGAAGGAAAAAGCACAAAAAGCACATTACTTAAAACACCAGTAAAAGTAGTTAGAATATCCTCAAGTTTTGGATATAGAAATAAACATCCAGTACATGGCTATGGTGCAATGCATGAGGGTGTTGATTTCGCAGCACCAACAGGAACTCCAATATATTCAGCTGGCAATGGAACAGTAGAATTTATTGGATGGGCATCAGGTTATGGTCGTATTGTAGTGATAAAGCATAATAACAGCCTTTCTACTGCCTATGCACATGCTTCCAAATTTGCAAATGGTTTAAAAAAGGGTTCAAATGTTAAACAAGGTGATACTATAGCTTTTGTTGGCACAAGTGGCAATGTTACTGGCGCTCATTTACACTATGAAGTAAGAGAGAATGGAAAAAAAATTAACCCAGCCAATTTTAAATCAACTCCTAGCGTGCAGTTGACAGGCGTAGGACTTAATAAATTTAATAAATTTAAAAATCAAATTTCTCGTTTGAAATCAAAACTTGATGGTAATATTGAAATTGTAGCCTCTGACTTAAAAGAAGTTGATTTATTTTAGCATTAGTTCAAATCAACTTTTATTGATTGTAGTTAGTAATTATGTGTCAATCTATAATGCTTAATATAATCAAGAAAAATATCTAGCTTATTTATATTTAGTGAAACATCGATAGTAAGAATGAAAAAAATTGTAAGATATTCATTAAATTTATTGATATTAGTGTTACTTGACCAATTAAGTAAAACCTATCTAATTTCATATCTAAAAACTAAACCTCATTTTATTCTTGAAATATTACCATTTCTTGACTTTGTTTATGTTTGGAATTATGGAATTAGTTTTGGTCTTTTTAAACAATACTACCAATATAGTAATTATGTACTACTATTCTTGAATAGCTTTATCGTAATATATTTAATAAACATGCTAATGAAGTCTGAATCAAAATTATCTATTTATGGATTAAATCTTATTATTGGCGGTGCTATTGGTAATTTAATAGATAGAATAATTCGAGGAGCTGTTTTTGATTTTATTTACTTCAATCATCAAGAATTCGCTTTCCCTGCTTTTAATATTGCTGACAGCTTTATTTCAATAGGTGCTGTACTATTTATTTACAATCATTTTTTCAAAAAAAACCTTGTTCAATAATAAAATTGTTAGTATTATCAGGAAAATCTTAAGAAACCATCATTAAAATATTAATCAACTAACGAAGCAAAGATATGAAACAAGTATTATTGACCTTAACAGCATTTATGGTACTCTCTTCATGCAAATCAACAAAAAAAACACTTGGATTAACTGAAAATATGCCTGATGAATTTCAAGTAACAAAAGTAGCCCCACTAGAAATGCCACCGCATTTCATTTTATCAAAAACTGATCAAGATAAAACGGCAAAAATAATCAAGGAATAATCATTATTCCTTTGATGAAATAGATAGTTTTTTCCTAAATTTAAAAACCAAGAGATTTGTACAATTTGAAACTCAAAAACATAGAGAAAATTGAGAGTTTACCACTAAGATAAAGCTTTAAATTTTATGAAATATGATTATTTAAGTAGCTTTAATATATTCTTGGCAAAGCTCACTTATTTTTAAATAATTAGTTTTACCACTAGCAAGCAAAGGTATTTCTGCAAGGACAATTATAATTGATGGTATATATAATTCTGAAACCCCATTTTCTTTTACTTTTTTAGAGATTTGATCTCTTGTTAAATCTTTTATAGTCGTGAATAATAAGATTTTTTCTCCTTTTTTGTTATCTGGAATAGAAACAGCTACATTATTAGCTTGTTGACTATTTATTTTATCTATTAGTTCCTCCACAGCTGCAAGTGAAATCATTTCCCCTGCAATCTTGGCAAACCTTTTTTGACGACCTAGTATTGTTATATAACCTTCTGAATCAACATTTACTATATCACCAGTATCATACCAATCGTTACCTAGCTTCTCAACAAATGGTCTTTCTATTACACCAGGATTTTCTGGTTTAATATAACCAAGCATTATATTAGGTCCTTTTACGCAAAGCCTTCCTCCATTATGAATTCCATCAACTGGTTTTAAAAAATATTGAATTTTTGGTAAAAATCTTCCAACAGAACCAGCTTTGTAATACATTGGCGTATTTGTAGCAATTGCTGGGGATGCTTCTGTTGCGCCGTAAGCTTCAAGTATTCTAACACCAAATTTATCAAGCCATGTTTGCCTTGTAGCTTCCTTAAGTTTTTCCGCTCCTGCTATAACATACCTCATTGAATAGAAATCATATGCATGAGCATAAGAAGCATAGGCAGCTAAAAAACTATCTGTTCCAAACATTATTGTTGCGCCTATATCATAAATTACTTCAGGAATTATTCTGTAATGAAGAGGAGATGGATATAAGAATATTTTAACCCCTCCAAGCATCATGATCATTGTTGCAGTCATGCCAAAACTATGAAACAAAGGAAGAGCATTAAAAGCTAAATCATGAGTATTGAAATCAATTATAGAAAGAGCTTGGCAGCGATTTGACTGTATATTTCTATGGGATAAAACAACTGCCTTTGGTTTACCTTCCGTGCCAGAAGTAAAAAGTACAACAGCAGGTAGTTGATCATCCCTTTTTTGACAAAGATATTCGTAATAAATCTGTGGAAAAATACTACCAATCATAGACTTGATTTTCAAGAAAGGGGTAACATATTTTTTTAAATCCTCTAAATATATTATTTTTATTCCATTCTCTAATAATATATTAACAAGTTTTTCCAGCTCTGCTTTTTCAATAAACTTTAAAGAGGTGTAAATAATTCTGATTTCAGAAGTCGTGCAAGATGAAATTATATTACTTACTCCTGAGGTGAAATTAATTATAGCAGGAACTCTTCCAGAAGATTGCATAGCAAAAAAACTAATCACACTACCAACCATATTAGGCAACATAATTCCTACTTTTTCTCCAATTTTTGTTTGCTTGGCAATTAAAGCACTTAGAATAAATGATTTCAAGAAAATAGATCGATAAGTACTGTTATTACCATCTATATCTTCTAAAATTTTTCTATTCATGCCAAACAATTTGGCAGAATTAATCAATGATTGAAATAATGTTTGTTTGTAATCTGAACTTTCAAACATCATATCCCTCATTATATCATAGAGAGCTTGACTAATATATTTTCTCCTTTCCCTGATATTTAGATTTTCTGGTGGGTTAACTTTTTCAGGTGGCAGAATAGTAATAGTGATTTTCCTTCTTAAAGAAAAACTAGTTTTCAATATATTACTCATTTTTGAGAAGCAAGTAAACTGGGTCCCATCAACTCTGATTGGTAAAATAGTAGCATTTGATTTATCAGCTATCATAGCTGGACCTTCATAAACTTTCATTAAAGCTCCAGTAATACTGATTCTTCCTTCGGGAAAAATTGCAATTTTTTTATTCTTTTGCACCTCTTCAATTAAGCTTTTGATAGCCATGGGATTGTTGGGATCAATAGGATAAGTGCGAGCTAGAGTTAAAAATGGTCTAACCCACCACTTTTTAGATACTGATATATTAATAGCGAATTGAATATTTTCGGGTATATAAGTTGCTATCAAAATTGGATCAATATAAGATAGATGGTTTGCAATTATAACAGTTCTTTTTCCAGCTTTTCTATAATTCTCAATTCCTTTTACCTCAACTTGATAAAAAATACTAAAAACAGTTCTAAAAATCATTTGTAAAAATTTGAGGGGAATAATTTTTGTATTTGGAATAAATTTATATATATGAAGAGCAATCACAAAATTCAAAATACTTATTATTAAAATAACGGATGGTATAGAAAATCTCATGTAAAAAAGTAATGACAATATAGCCGTAGAACCAGCCATAAAAACCGAATTAATTAAATTATTGGCTGCAATTACCCTAGATCTATAAGCAGGAGATGTAAAATATTGCATTACTGCAAATAATGGTACTACATAAAATCCAACAAAAGCAGAAAGACAAAATAAGTCAAATAATATTCTCCAATAATGAAGTTTTGACAAAAATTCAGCAATGCTTTTTAAATGTTCAGGGCGGTACGTAATTTCAGCAATTCTAGTAGCAAAATGTAAATCTATACCAAATAAACTTATACCAATAGCCGCAATAAAAACATATTTTGTTGTAATATTGTTAGCTAAAATTTTATTACATAAAAATGACCCTACGCCTACACCAATTGAGAATACAACTAAAAATAAACTAGCTACACTTTCATCAGCTCCTAAAGTTTCTCTAGTTAACATAGGTATCTGTGCTAGAATTGCTGCACCAATAAACCAAAACCAAGAAATTCCTAAAATAGCTAAATAAACCTTATTTCTTGAAGAAGCATATTTTATTATCGATATACTTTCTGCTATAATATTTAGATTAATTTTAATATCAGGATTTGTATTTCCTGATACAGGCATAAAAAAGCTAGCTGCAAATCCTATTATTGCTATAATAATAGCAACTGAAATAACTAAACTCCCATCAAAATTATAAAAACCTCCAATCATAGTGCCAAACATTATAGATATAAATGTTCCTGCTTCTATATATCCATTAGCACCAAGAAGCTCTTCTTTCTTTAAATGATCTGGTAGCACACTATATTTAATAGGACCAAAAAAAGTTGAATGTATTCCCATCACGGTTAAAGCAAAAAATAAAATTATTAAATTTACACTGTAGAAACCGTAAGCTGAGAGCAATATTATTCCAATCTCCAAGAATTTTATGATTTTAACAATTTTTGATCTTTCATAACGGTCGGCTATCTGACCTGCCAAACTTGCAAAAATCACAAAAGGAGAAACGAACAAAACATTAGCAATCATCACTAATATGTAGGGTGGAACGCTGAAGTTTTCTGATATTTTAAATGTAATTAAGATTATAAGAGCGTTTTTTAATATATTATCATTCAAACATCCACAAAACTGGACAATGAATATTGGCAAGAATCTTTTATCTTTAAAAAAATACAGCTGATTAGAGCCCATATTACTATTACTTCCTAAAAAAATTATTGGAAAATACTATGTAATTTATTAACACTTGTCAAATAAACTATTTTTACAACTATTCTAAATATAGAAAAAGAGGATATTTTTTGACGATTAATATATTATTTATCGTCAATTTACCTGCCAAGGACATAGATAAATACAAAAAGAAATAACCATACAACATCAACAAAATGCCAGTACCATGCTGCAAATTCAAAACCTAAATGATCATTTCCATTGATAAAGTGACCATTTTTTGCCCTGAAATAACACACTGTTAAAAATATAGTTCCAATAATTACATGAACCCCATGAAAACCAGTTGCTAGATAGAAATTTGCTGCATAAACTCCATCTACTAATTTAAATCCCGCATGGTAATATTCATAAGCTTGAAAGCAGCTAAAACTTATACCAAGTAATACGGTGATTGCTAAAGCTTTTACAGAATTATCTTGATCATTTTGTGTAATAGCATAATGAGCCCAAGTAACAGTAGTTCCAGAAAGTAGTAAAATAAGAGTATTTATAAATGGAACATCCCAAGGATCAAAAGTTTCTATTCCTTTTGGGGGCCAAGTTCCATCTTTTATCACCCAAACACCTTCTAATATTCCAGCTGGAAAAATACTTGCAGAAAAAAAAGAAAAGAAAAACCCAAAGAAAAACATCGCTTCTGATAGTATAAAAAGCGACATACCAATTCTTAGACCCATTCTTACTTTTTCTGTATGATGTTGACCAATTCTACCTTCGTTAATCACATCTTTCCACCAATGATAAGCACAAAAAATTACTGACAATGCTCCGAAAATGCTAATATACTTAGACATATGGTGACCATGCATTAAGAATACAGCACCAAATGTTAAGAAAAATAATGAGAATGATGTGAGAATAGGCCAAGGGCTAGGATCGACTAAATGAAAAGCGTGCTGGGGTTTTGCGGACATTTCTTACCTTTAATTTTTTAATTAATCAATATATTGCTAAAAAATAAATACTAAATCCTAGAATTAATTTTGAATAATAAATAAGAAATTCAGTAATTACTATATCTTTATGGATTATATTATCTAGTAACATTATATGTCTAGATTTTTTTTGTTTTATAAGTCACGAACTTTAAAGAAACTGTAAGATAAGGTAATCCTATCAACATCGTCCATTTCCGGATCTTTATCAAGATCTGAATGAAGATAGAAAGAAACTGGCATTAACATTTTTTGCCCAGCTTTTAACAATTGTTCTTCAAAACAAAAACAATGAACTTTTACAAAGTATTTTCCAGCTTTGTCAGGTGTTACATTATAAACAGAGGTTCCTATAATATCGTTTTTAGCCAAATTTTCTGATTCGTAAAAAATAAGAGAGTTTTCTCCTGTAGTTACTTCTGTTCTACGGTGTTTTGGAACAAATTTCCAAGGCAAATCTGGCTCAATATTAGCATCAAATTCTATAATAATTTTTCTTGTGCCTTTTTGGGGTTTTAAAAAAGATTCTTCTCTTTTAGTTGTTCCACCAAAACCCATCGCTTTACAAAATAAATTATATATAGGTACAGATGCAAAAGTCAGAATTAACATGCTACTAAAGAGCAATACAATTGATAAGGCTAGTTTCGTATTTGAATTATGCATGATATTATTTTTAATAACTAAATTGTTCTTTTATTACTCTATCTTCAAAACTATGATCTTGATCAAATAAAATTTTGATTACTTTGTTTTTAGATGATCTAATAATCACTTTTTTAATATTGGTAAATTCATTAAAATCTGCAACTGCGCTCACTGGTCTTTTATCAGCTTCAAAAATATTAAATTCAATAGTACTATCTGCTGGTAATATTGCTCCACGCCAACTTCTTGGCCTGAATGGACAAATTGGCGTAAGACATAAAACATTTGATCTAAGAGGAACTATTGCCCCCCCAGCTGATAAATTGTATGCGCTACTACCAGCAGGTGTTGCAACTAAAGCTCCGTCCGCTGTTAGCTCTTTTATTCTTTCAACATTATCTATCTTAATTTGAAATTTTGCCGCCTGATTAGTCTGTCTAAAAATTGAAACTTCATTAATTGCTAGAGCTTTGAATTCTTCGTCTTTACTATTAATTACATTCATTTCTAAAGGATATAAATTTGTATATATTGTTTTATGTATATTGTTTGGAAAATTTTGGATATGAAAATTATTCATTAAAAAACCAACACTACCAGAGTTAATTCCATAAAATGGTATATTTAAATCCATGTAATTATGTAAAGCATGAAGTAAACTTCCATCTCCACCAATGACAATTATTAAATCAGATTGTTCTGGCTTTGTGGGAGTAAAATATTTATTTAGCTCGTTAGCTATTTTTATTGATCCTTGTGTGTTTGGATGAATAATTGCTATTTTCTTAAAGTTTTCACTAGCATTTTCCATAAGATAAATATTAAATGGTTAAAAAATAATACTATAAAAGCTGAAACAACAATGTCGCTTAAGAAATGCCCACCCATCATAATTCTTGAAAGACCTGCAAAACTAACAAAAACAATTCCTGTTATGTATATTTTATTAAAATATAGTAAATTTGTTGTATAAGCAATTGCACTAAAAAAAATACTCCTGATTGTATAATTTTTTTTAAGCTTTTATGCTTAATGATAATATATACAAGATATAAAATACAAAACACTATGAATAATTTAGTTAAAAACGGTAATAGTTTATATATTTGATAAACTAAAAAGTTTTTTTTGTATATAAAACCATTTTCTCTAGAAAAAAAAGTTCAGAGAAGTGTATATCTAGTTCTGGAAATATAACAAGTAAGACTGTAAGAAAAGCTAAAATTATAAGGCTAGCATTAATAATGCTATTATTTATCCATAGACTAAGCATTATTAATCAGTTATAAGTTAATGCAAGAAAATTTAATAATATAGAAAAATAAATGTCGTTCAACCCAAAAACTTACAAAGATAAACTATTGTTCATTCCACTTGGAGGATCAAATGAAATAGGTATTAATGTCAATTTGTATCATTTTCAAGGAAAATGGATCATGATTGATTGTGGAAGTGGATTTGCAGATGAATATCTACCAGGAGTAGATATGATAGTTGTTGATTTAAAATTTATTGAAAAGCATAAAAAAGATTTACTTGGTTTAGTACTAACGCATGCTCATGAGGATCATCTTGGTGCAATTCAGTATTTGTGGAGCAGTTTAGAATGCCCTATTTATACAACTAAGTTTACTAAAAACTTTTTAAAAATGAAATTATCAGAATATGCTTTTGCTAATGATATAAAAATAAATGAAGTTAAAGCTGGTGATAAATTCGATTTAGGTCCTTTTTCAATTGAAATGATACCACTCACACATTCTGCACCAGAGATGCAAGCTTTGATGATAAGAACAGCTGCTGGTAATATTATGCATACTGGTGATTGGAAATTTGATCCTGACCCAGTTGTTGGTACTTTGTCAGATCTTGATATTTTAAAAAAATGCGGAGATGAAGGTGTTTTAGCCTTAGTTTGTGATTCAACCAATGTTTTTAATGAAGGTATATCAGGTTCAGAAGGGGATGTTAGAAAAAGCCTTGTAGATATCATTGCCGGCTGTCCAAAAATGGTTGTTGTTACTACATTTGCTTCAAATTTAGCAAGGTTAGATACTTTGATTCACGCCGGTCAAAAAGCTGGTAGAAAAATTGCTCTTACCGGTAGAAGCCTTCATAGAATGCTTGCTGCGGCTCAAGAAAGCGGATATTTAAATGATATTGCTCCTTTAATTGATGAAAGAGCTGTTGGAAATTACAAAAGAGAAGAATTGTTAATTATAGCTACTGGTTGCCAAGGTGAGGCAATGGCGGCAACTGCTAAAATGGCAAATAAAACTCATGCTTCGGTAAAATTATCTCCAAAAGATACGGTAATATTTTCTTCAAAAATTATTCCTGGTAACGATAAAAAGATATTTAGGATGTTTAATATTTTTGTAAAAATGGGTGTGGAAGTAATTACTGAAAGAGATCATTTTGTCCATGTATCAGGTCATCCTGCTATTGAAGAATTAAAAAAAATGTACGAGTTAATAAGACCTAAAATTTGCATTCCTGTTCATGGGGAGCCTGTTCATATTCATGAACAAGCAAAACTAGCAAAAGCGAATGGAATAAAAAAGACCGTAGAAGTCGAAAATGGTAGTGTTGTACTAATTGATGAAAAAGATCCTAAGATCATAGACTCTGTAGAAAATGGTTATTTAGCCGTTGATGGAGATTATTTATTACCTGACTCATCACCAATCTTTAAGATGCGTCGTAAGATCAGAGATGCTGGTATTGTAGTTGCTTCAATAGTAGTTAATGGTAAAGCGGAATTGGTAACTAAACCTTTAATAGTAATGCCAGGTCTTCTTGATCCCAAAGATGATGAAGATTTTTTAAACTCTATTACTCAAGAAGTAGAGCAAGCATTGCATACTCAAAGAAAGAATTCTAAAGGTCGCTTATTAATTGACCAAATACAAGAATGCGCTAAATCTTCTATTCGAAGAATATTAAAGCATGAAATTAATAAATCACCGATAATTATAGTTAATATTGGTGAAATAGATTAATTATATAAAAAATTAGTTGATTAATTGACAAAATTAGTTCATATTCCCTTTCAAGGGGGCGATTAGCTCAGTTGGTAGAGCATCTCGTTTACACCGAGACGGTCGGCAGTTCGAGTCTGTCATCGCCCACCATGTTTTAATTTCTGGTATTTTGTTTATGTCTAACATTGTAAGAAAGTCGATCTTTGTTTTTTTAGGTATAGCATTTATAGTTTCTATATTTTTAATTACTAAATTTAGTTATGTAGAAGCTTCTAAAAAGGATGATAAAAAATTTGATGATTGGAGTGCTGGTTGTACAAAAGAAGATGCTAATACAAAAGTGCCTGCTATTTGTTTTTTATCACAACAAGTTAATATTACAGAAGATAATATTCAAAAACCTCTGGCATTATATCAAATTGGCTATATAGGATCTAAAAAAGAATTAAAACTAATTGTTACACTTCCTCTTGGAATTAGGCTAGACTCTGGAACTTCCATCATTAGTTCTAGTAAACTAGTAGCTCCTGGTAAATTTACTGTATGTAATCAATCTGGTTGCCAAGCAATAAGTGATATTTCAGAAGAAGATTTAAAGACTATCTTAAATTCATCTGAAAATAAAGTAGGTTTTATGAATACTGAAGGAAAGCAAATTGATATACCATTTTCAACTAAAGGTCTATCTGAAGGCTTAAAATATATAAAGTAGTAGATTGTTCTGTAAATTTTATCACGGCTAAATTTTCACTAGTTTGAAAAACTCTATTAGTAAAAAATATTTGTTATCCTAGATTTAATCAAATTTAAGAAAAAATATGCAAGTTATTTTGAAAACATTTTTTTTAGCTTGGTTGATATTTTTCTCTTTTATTGATCCCAGTCTTGCCAGCAATAAATCGGTGATCAATAAAAAAATTAAAAATCTAGAAACAAAAGAAGATATTAGTAATGTAGTACAATATCCCAATAGCACAACTATTGATATAAAAGCAAGGCAATTGCTGGTTATTGATTATTCTACGGGTAAAATTTTGTTAGAAAAAAACGCTCATGAGCGTATGCCCCCTTCATCTATGACCAAAATCATGACATCCTATATTATTCAAGAAAAAATCAAACTACAAGAGGTCTCTTTAGATTCTGAATTTATTGTAAGCGAGAAAGCTTGGAGAATGGCTGGATCAAAATCTTTCATGCCACTTGGTGAAAAAGTACGTCTTGATGATATTTTGCGTGGAATTATAATACAATCTGGCAACGATGCTTGTGTTGTTGCGGCCGAAGGTCTATCTGGAAGTGAAGAGGCATTTGTTGATCTTATGAATGCTAAAGCTCAAGAAATAGGCATGAAAAATACTTACTTTGTTAATTCAAATGGTTGGCCAGATGAAAATCATTATAGTACAGCCTATGATCTAGCCCTTCTTGGCACGTTGTTGATCAAAACACATCCAGAATTTTACCCTATATATAGTGAAAAAAACTTTACTTTTGGTAAAGATCAAAATGGCAATCCTATTACCCAAGGCAATCGCAATCCTATATTATACAAAGATCTAGGGGGAGATGGTATTAAAACTGGTTACACAGATTTAGGTGGTTATGGTATAATTATATCTTTTATTGATAAAAACAGAAGATATATAGCTGTCATTAATGGATTAAATTCTATGAAAGAAAGAGCTGATGAATCAACAAAAATAGTTCAATGGGTACAACAAAATTTTATTAATAAGAAATTTTATTCTAAAGGAGATGTTGTAGGAGAAGCTACTGTATGGCTTGGAGAAAAAGATAAAGTAGCTTTAGAAATTTCAGAAGATGTGGTATCTCTTGCATTACGTTCAAATCAACAAAATAAAATTGACACAAATATTGAGGTTACGTCCCCACTTTCCGCTCCTGTAAAAGCTGGAGATGTTGTAGGTAAAATGCTTATAACTATTGATGGAGAATCGCTAGAAACTCCAATTATTGTTAATGAGTCAGTTGAAAAACTTGGGATTTTTAGGCAGATTATTGCCTATATTGCTTCAATATTTTAAGTTGGTTTCGTTACTTTATAATTCTCTGGACAAATCTAAAATAATCTATAATGAAAGGCATTGCCTAATAATTATAACCGAGAAATAGAATAAATAATTGATCAAAATGGGGTCATTTACATAATAGTATAGCCTATATTTCCTCTTAACCCTTTACTTACATCATCTACATGGTGATAAACAAAAATACAGAACTATCGTTAACAGCTCTACAAGGTTTAAGTTGGCGGCTCTATGACAAATTTTATTACTTGGCAATAATTTTTCTTTTTCCCATTCATGAAATATTTTACAAAAATTATCTATTAAATAACACAGTTATGATACATTTTTTCATGGGGATTTTATGTTTTTGTTGAATAATTAACATTATATTCCCCTTCAATCCATAGGGCAAACTATAATCAAATCACTCCTTATCCTAAATTCGCTTTCAGAGACTGTTTCCAGATAATGATTTGGTCAATTTTAGCGTTAAAAAATCCATGAATGAAAATTACTAAATAGACCTCTTGCATAACCTTATTTTTTGAGTTCAAGATTATAAACTCCTGCAATTAAATTAAATCTTAAAGCGAATCGTTTTCGCCTATTTCTATAACGATCGGCAATAATTTTAA
>Ga0164294_10002226_pt1 | contig 17644 bp, 16 predicted proteins | sample GEODES005metaG_FD_111479 | JGI IMG/M metagenome (GOLD analysis project Ga0164294, IMG submission 111479) | Oligotrophic lake water microbial communities from Sparkling Lake, Wisconsin, USA - GEODES005 metaG | ecosystem: Environmental > Aquatic > Freshwater > Lake | place: USA: Sparkling Lake...
CACATGGATGGCTTTGGGCACCTTGAAATACGCTAGCCGATCCGACACGTAGGCGGTCAGTTCCTCCGCAGTGACTTCCATGCCCGGCTTCAGCACGATCGCGGCGGCCACGTCTTGTCCCAGTTGCGGATGCGGCATGGGGAAGGCAGCCGCATCTTGCACGGCGGGATGGCTGACCAGCACCTCGTCAATCTCGCGAGGCGAGACCTTCTCCCCACCGCGATTGATTTGATCGCCGATGCGTCCTGTGATGAAGAGGTAGCCATCGGTATCGAAGTAGCCTTCATCGCCGGTCTTCAGCCAGCCGTCGTCGGTGAGGCCGCGATTTCCACCTTCCAGCTTTTCATAACCCGTCATCACGCCGGGGCCGCGCACCAGGATTTCACCGCGCACATCGGCGGAGGCTGCGTGGCCATCGGCAGTCTTGATCATGATCTCCAGCGTGGTTGGCAAGCCAACCGAGCCGAGCTTGCGCGGTGCCGGTGGCAAGGGGTTGCTAGTGATCACGCCCGCCGTTTCGGTCATGCCATAGATCTCGATCACGGGGGCTCCGAGGGCTGATTCGATCTCGGCGATCCAATCCGGCGGCAGTGGCGAAGACACCGAGCGCACCAGCCGCAACGACGAAGTCGGCTGCGCACCGTGGCGGCGCAGACCATGCACCGCCAGCTCGTGCAGCAGGGTGGGCACACCTTGGAACCAGGTGGGTTTGCCTTGCTCCAAAGCTTCAAAAAAGGCCGGCACCGACATGACCGATGGCCGGATCACCGAGCCGCCCACCGACAGCGGTGCCAGTAGCAAATCCACCACCGCGCCTACATGAAACATCGGCATCAGGTTCAGGCACACGTCGCCGGAAGTCAGCGCAATTGAGCGCGCCATGCGCTGCGCCGAGAGCGTGAGATGTCGATGCGTGAGCGGCACGCGCTTCGGCCGGGCGCTGGAGCCGGATGTCAGCAGGATTAAGGCCGTGTCGTCTGGGCAGGCTTCGGCCATCGACGGCGGTTCTGGCAAAGCCGGACCGCTCCATTGCAAGGTGCGCGCGTCCTTCCAATCCACCTCGATCACCGGCAAACCTAGTGCCGTGGCCGTGCGGCGCGCCTCATCGGCACAGGCTCCGTGGGCGACCACCGCTTGCACATCCAGTTCAGGAATCAAAATCTCCAACTCCGCGCCCCGCAGGTCAGGATTCACCGGCGCACAGATGGCCGAGCGTGTCAGCGCAAGCAGTCCACAGGCCGCGAGCGCCCCATCGGGCAAAGCGGTCATCACCCGCGTATGCCGTCCGATGCCCAGACGGCGAAGATCACTCTCGGCCTGCAACAACAGATCATGCAGCTCGGCATGGCTGATCGAGTCGTTGCCAAGCTTTAGCGCAGGTCCGCCATTTGAAGACGATTGACCGGCCTTCAGCAGTCCGGCAATGGTGCTCGGTGCGGAAAAATCGGCGGTTCCTGGCTGCGCAGCTGTGGGGTTGGCGATGTCCAAAATGAAGCGCCGGATGTTGGCGAGTCAGGCCATGCGATCAAGCGCCGAAAGCCTCAGTAAGGGAAAGGCCTTATGCCTCAGAAGTCCGATCAGGTGCTAGGTCTTCTTCCCCTTTGTGCCCGCCACGGAGATCTTTAGCACCAGCGGGCGGTGATCGCTGGCTTGATCGAAGTCTTTGTCGGCGAAGATGAAGGAATCGCGGGCTTTGACGTGGGGGTGAAAGGCTTTATTGACGAAGATGTAGTCGAGCCTCGAATAGCTGTCTTCCCAGTCCCAGAAGTGGGTCCAGATTTCGCCGTTGACGTCCTTTAAATAGACATCATTGAGGCTCGTTTCAGGGACGGCCCGGCTGCCACGAGTTTCTTCGAGCGGCGGGTTTTTGGGATGCTCGTTGAAGTCGCCATAGGCCATCAGCTTCGTGGTGGGATCGGCTTTCAAGATGCTGTCGATGTGCTTGCGCAGCAGGTGCGCTTCGTTGCGGCGCATGAGGGACTGGTCGGCCTCGGGGATCTCGCGCATGGATTTCAAGTGCACGCCCAGGGCGCGAAAGCTGAAGTCGGGCGTGATCTGGATGGTGGCGTCCAGAATGCCGCGCTGAAAAGGGAAAGTCTGCTCGCCGATTAGGTAGGTCAGCGTGGTTTGAGAGTTGCGCGCGGTGATGGGGAACTTGCTGAGCAGGCCGAGGGTGCGTGTGGGGTCGCCACCGTGAGCGCGTTCGGTGTGCGGATAGTTCAGCCCGGCGGCGGACAGGTGCTTCTGCAGATCGGCGAAGTCCGTGTCGGTGCCGATTTCACACACGCCGAGAATGTCAGGTTTGATGATCTTGAGATAGGCAACGACCTTGTCTTTCTCCTTCTGGGGCTTGCCTTTGGGATCGGCGGGCTTGTCCCCCCAGGTGCGATCCATGTGGAGCCAGTTCTTCAGGTTGTAGGCGCAGAAGGTGACAACCTGCGGGGGCGAGGTGTCTGCCGCCCATGTTGGCGCGACGGCAAGTGTGGCAAACAAAACAGCGGCAAGCATTGCTGCCTGCCGCTGGAGAAAACTTGATCTGCCGCGAGGCATGTCAGGCTTCCTGGTGATCGCGTTCGCGCTCGACCGTGGCCGACTTGGAGGCGTCGGTCGCAGGCTTGATAGCTGGGCGCTCGATCTCGTCCTGGGCGCGGTGAAGCTCGGCTTCAAACTCGTCCTTGGCTTTGCGGAACTCACCCATGCTCTTGCCCAGGCTACGAGCAAAGGTGGGCAGTTTTTTCGCGCCAAAAAGGACGAGAATCAGCAGGGCGATGATGACCATTTCCCAGGTGCCGAGGGGGCCGATGGCCAGTAGGTGTTGGTTCATGATGAGGGGATTAGTAGTGTCTGAAACAGAGGCGTGCAAACCCGACTTTCATCGTTCCTTGCCTTGCTTCAGGTGAGGGAACGCCTCATGCATGGGAAATCTTTGACTGGATTCGTTCAGTCGGCGGAGGCGAGGTCAAGAATGACCTTGCCGCTGCGCGCGCCTGCCTGCGCTCGTTCAATGGCCTGGGGGAAGTTTGACAAGGGCACGACCTGGTCCACCGGCAGGATAAGAGAGCTGTCCATCATCATGCCCGCCAGCGGACGGAGCACATCTTGAATCTCGGCGTGGCTGGCCTGCTCATACCACTGGCTGACCCAGAGGCCGCGCAAGGTGAGGTCTTTGAAAATGAGGAATTTGTTGGGCACCTTCAGGCTGCGTCGGCTCATGGCCCCGTAGGTCACGAGAGTCGCGTGCGGCGCGGTGAGGTCCATCAACCGCAGCGCGCTGTCGCCGCCCACGGCATTGGCGGCAAGCCGTGGCGCGGCCTTGCCCACCAGGGCCTTGGCCGCTGCCAGCCCGTCATCATCATCGAGAAACACCGCGTCGGCTCCGAGGGCTTGCAGCTCATCGACCAACTCCGGGCGGCGCACGAAGTTGATCGTGCGCAGGCCCAGCTTTTTCGCGATGTGAATCGTGGCGATGCCCACGCCGGAGTTCGCGGCGTTCTGGGCGATCCAATCACCCTCGCTAAGATTCACAAAGTCATGCAGCAGCCGCCAGGCGGTGACGGGATTCACGCGCAGCATGCTGGCCTGCACAGGATCGATGGTCTCCGGCAGCTTGGCGAACCAGCCTTCCGGCGCGGTCATGTGCTGGCACCAGATGCCGCCGGGGTGCAGTGGGATCACGGCATCCCCCTTGGCCAGGGAGGTCACATCGTCACCGATTTCCAGCACCTCGCCGCAGCCTTCGTGCCCCGGGATGGCGGGGGGATTCGCCGCGCGGCCGTAGTTGCCCTCGATGAAATTCAGGTCCGCTGGATTGATCGGCGCATAGCGCATGGCCACGCGCACTTCATTGGGCTTCAGTGGGGGCAGCTCACGATGCTGGAGTTCCAAAACTTCCAGCGGCTTGCCGGTGCGGGTGAATTGCAGGAAGGCGGACATGGCAGGGCGGGGGAGTGCTTACCAACTGGCGATGGCTTCATACGCGTAGCCGCGCAGGTATTCGGTTTCAGGAATGCCGGCGATGACGGGATGATCGGCGCGCTGCTCATAGCGGGAGACCAAGCGTATGGTGCGCTTGCCATCCACGGCAGCATCCAGAATGCTGCGGTAGAATTCGCCGGTGCTGACGTGGTGTGAGCAGGTGAAGGTGGCCATGATGCCGCCTACGTTGAGCATTTTCAGCGCCCGCAGGTGGATTTCCTTGTAGCCACGCAGGGCATCGTTCACGGAGCCCTTGGTCTTGGTGAAGGTCGGCGGATCGAGCACGATAAGGTCGAACTTTTCGCCGCGCATATCAGCGGCTTTCAACCAGTCGAAGGCATTCGCAGCGATGGTATCAAACTTAGCACCTGACACTTCGGCATTGCGCTTGGCCTGCTCCAGCGCGGGCTCGCTGACATCCAAGGCGGAGACTTCGGCTGCACCGCCAAGCGAGCAGGCCTGGGCAAAGCCGCCCTGGTTGCTGAAGCAGTCAAGCACGCGGCGGCCTTTGGCGAGGTTCCCTACTAGCTTGTAGTTGCTGAGCTGGTCCAGATACAGGCCGGTCTTCTGGCCTTCGATCACGTCGATGTGAAAGGCGAGCCCGTTGCTCTCTATCATGAAGGGCGCGGGCGGCTCGCCGAACAAGGTCTTCTTCTCCAGCTCCATGCCTTCGGCCAGGCGCACCCTGGCTTCGTTGCGCGCGGTGATGCTCTTGGGGTTGAGCACCTCGCACAGCGCGGTCACGATCAAGTCGGTGCGCAGGTCCATGGCCAGGGTCAGGGTCTGAATGACGACATGATCGCCGTAGCGGTCCACGATCAGGCCGGGCAGACCGTCGGACTCGCTCCAGACCACGCGGCAGAGCTGGGTGTCGATGCCGAGGGACTCGCGGTGATTGAAGGCGCGAGCGATGCGGCGGGTGAAGAAGTCCTGGTCCAGGTCTTGCGCACGAAACGAGAAACGCCGCGCGACGATCTGCGACTTGGGATTGTAGATGGCGCTGCCCAGCGGCTTGCCTTTCGGGTCTTTGAGCGTGAGCACGCTACCGGGCTCGGGATCTCCCGTCACGTTCTTGATGTCGCTGGCATAGACCCAATCATGACCATGAAAGATGCGGGAGCGGGGATTGACGAAAATGGCTGCCATAGACAGCGCATCATGGGGCAGTGCGCAGGCTTGGCAAACGAAGCTTGTGCGGTTAGCGACGGTTGATCATACTGGCGGCCCTTTTTTCTCCACCCAACACACCATGAAAGTGCTGCCCTTGCTCCTGCTCGCGTCCATGCCTGCCTTCGCTGCGGATCCCGTGCCACCCTTCGAGGGCGCGATTGAACGTCTCGACCCCGCGTTGGATGCCCTGCTGGCGGCCGACGCGAAGATCGAAGTGCTGGCCTCCGGCTTCAACTGGTCGGAAGGCCCGGTGTGGCTGGACGGCTCGTTGCTGTTCTCGGATGTGCCGGAGAACACGGTGTTTCGCTGGAAGGAAGGCGACATCGTGGCGGCCTCGTTTTTGAAGCCCAGCGGATCGACTGACGACAAGTCAGGCCAGGGCTCGAACGGCTTGGCGCGGGATGCGAAGGGAAGCCTGATCCTGTGCCAGCACGGGGATCGCTGCATTGCCCGGCTGGAGAAAGATGGCTCCTTCACCAAGCTAGCCGACAACTACGAGGGCAAGCGTTTCAACAGCCCGAACGATCTCTGCATCGCCAGCGACGGCACAATCTTCTTCACCGATCCGCCGTATGGCTTGAAGGGCGGCAAGGCTGAGTTGGAGTTTCACGGCATCTATCGCTTGGGCACTGACGGCAAGGTGACCGCGCTGAGCAAAGACGTGAAGTGGCCGAACGGCATCGCGCTCAGCCCCGATCAGCAGACGATCTATGTGGCGGTGTCAGACAAGGATCAGCCGCGTGTGATGGCTTTCAATCTCGATGGCAGCAACGCCCGCACCGTTTTTGACGCCACGCCGTTGAAATCACCCACGCGCAAGGGTGGCTGCGATGGCCTGAAGGTCGATGCTCAAGGCAACATCTGGACCACAGGTCCTGGTGGCGTGCTGATTTTGAACAAGGAAGGCAAGCACCTGGGCAGTATTTTGACGGGTCAAGCGACCGCCAACTGCGCCTTCGGCGACGACGGCTCCACGCTCTACATCACCGCTGACATGTTCCTGCTGCGCGTGAAGACGAAAGTGAAGGGCGCGGGCTTCTGATCACGGCACCTTGAAGACCTTCTGCGTCGTCGGATCAAGCGCGAGCGAACCGCTGGGCAAGCCTTTCACGTCGAGTTCTTTGTTAGGCGGATACGGGCTGATCACGCGGCCAGGAGTTTTGCCCGGAGTGGCGACTGGGAAGCTCTGGCCGGAGGTGACTTTCGACGAAGCGCTGCCGGAGCTGTCGCTGAACGACTGCTTCGGCAGCGGGTCCGGCTCATTGGCCGACAGGCTGTAGGGAGACGATTCCTTGGTCTGCGTCGGGGCCTTTACCACGCTTTCTTTGGGAGCCACGTAGGGCATTGAGTCAGGCTCCTTTTCGCGCGAGGTCGTGGCGGGCGTGCTGGTTTTGTTCGTGGTGCTGAAGACCGGCTTCCGGGTGGAAGAGTTGGTCGTGGTTTTTTTCGCCGCCATGGAGCCTGTGGGGGCAATGCTGCCTGACTTGGCGGGAGGAGCCATCTGGTAGTTCGGAGCCTGCGGCTGCGCATAGTTCGGCCACGTTCGAGCGGTGGCTGGCGGCTGCTGGTTGGCGGTGGCTGCCTGCGGATAACGGTAAGGCTGCTGGGCACCTGTCGCGGCCGGGGCAGGCGCGCGATAAGCGCCGGGTTGGGCGTAATTTGCCTGCGGCTGGGCGGGCTGCTGATAGTTGGTGGGCTGGCTGCCGGGCTTGAAAAGACGAGCGAAGAAGCCGCTCACCCGCTCGCTGAAGGCATCACCCTGGCGGTAGAATTCATCGGCCGAATAGCCCGTTTGCTGGGCCATGGCCGCAGGTAGAGGTGCCGTGATCAAGACAAAAGCAGCCAGCTTCACCAGCCGCTGTGGAGAGGTGGGGGCAAGGACAGTCTTCATAATCAGTTAGCATTTCTTAAATTTACGGACCTTCAAGCATTATTTCGGCCAGCCTGCCCTGGCTGCCGGTGCTTTAAAAAGTGTCTCCGCAGTGGCCGCACCGGAAACGGTCTGATCTTCCGGCAATGGGGTAAGCCTTGGCTCCGCAGCCCTTTGGGCACTTCACCGCCACGAAACTGGCAAACAGCCAGCGCACAAAGAAATGACCTCCAATGAAGGCTCCAAGCGTGACCAAGGCTGCGGGAACTCCCTTCTGTTCCAGCCAGTCCTGGTTTAGGTAGGATGTCATGGCCAGCCCAGCCGCAGACAGCAACGAGATGGCAAAGGAAAGGAAAAAGTGCTGGCCGGGCTTCATCGAAAGCACGGGACTATGCCTGGATTGCGGCGCTCAGTCCAGCGCGCATCACTTCCAGCGGCGCGGGGCGGTGGAACCAGTGCTCAAACGAAATCGCACCCTGGTGCAGCAGCAGCGTGGCCCCATCGACATAGCGAGCGCCAGCGGCCTGGGCGGCGGCCCCAAGTTGGGGCAGTTGCCCACCTGTGCGGTAAACCATGTCGAAGACGAGGTGCCGGGCTTGCAACGCGCCAGCGGGCAGAAACGGCGCGTCATCCGGCTTCATGCCCAAGGAAGTGCCGTTGACGATCAGATCGACTTCTGGCAGCACGCGAGCCAGCGCGGCATCCTCCCACGCCACGGTGCGGATGTCCTGACACAGCGGTTGTGTGCCTGCCATCGCGGTCAGTTCGTGGCCTAGTTGTTCTGTCTTCGATAGCGTGCGGTTCACGAGCACTAGGCTCCGGCATTGCTCCAGCGCGCTCTGCACCGCCACGGCGCGTCCAGCACCGCCACCGGCACCCAGGATCATGACGCGCAAATCCTTTACCTCCGCGCCGAAAGCCTCCTTCACCGAACGCAAAAACCCAGGGCCATCCGTGTTGTAGCCGGTGAGCTTGCCCTCGTGAATATGAACCGTGTTCACCGCGCCCAGCGTGCGGGCGAGGGGGTCGACTTCATCGACGGCGTCCAGCGCTTCGAACTTGTGCGGGATCGTGACATTGATGCCGATAAAACCTGCTGCAGCAAACGCCCGAAACGCCTCCGCCACAAGACCCGCCGGGACTTGCACTCGCACATACTGCGCGTCGAGGCCGCAGACCTTTAAGGCTGGGTTGTGCATCTGCGGTGACTTGGAGTGTGCAATGGGAGCGCCAATCACCGCCAGCCGTGCAGGCGGAGTGAGGGCGGGCCAATGAGACAGGTCGTCGAGAGTGAAGCAGTGCGGAATAGACACAGCCTCAGCGTGGCAAGAGCGAGCGCTCGGGCAACTGCACAATTGCCCAAGACAGGCCTAGATGATGCTTTGCATTCCCGATGAATCTGCTTTCCTCAAGCTTATGAAACGCCTTCTCCTTGCCCTGGCCGTGCTCTGTCTGATTCCGCAATGCAAACGCAGCGATGCGCTGATCATTGGCACGGATGCGACGTATCCGCCGTTTGAGTTCAAGAGCGAGACGGGCGAGCTGGCGGGCGTGAGCATCGACATGGGCAAGGCGCTGGGTGAATACTTGGGGCGGCCCGTGGAGTTCCGCAACATTGCCTTCGACGGGCTCATCACAGCACTGCAAACGGGCAGCATCGACATCATCATCTCGTCGATGACGGCCAATGACGAGCGCCGCAAGTCGCTGGACTTCTCCGCTCCCTACGTGACCACGGGCATCTGTCTGCTGCTGCCGAAGAACTCGACGATCACCAAGGTCGATGAACTGAAGCAGGGCAAGCGCCGCATCGTGACCAAGATCGCGACGACGGGCGAGCAGTGGTCACGAGCAAACTTGCCGAATGCGGAGATCGTGGCGCTGGACAGCGACCCGGCCTGCGTGCTGGAGATCAGCAAGGGCAGTGCGGATGCCTGGGTCTATGATCAGATCAGCGTCATGAACTATGCGCTGGCGAATCCCGATTCGACCAAGGCGCTGCTGGCCCCGATCCGCATCGAAGAATGGGCTGTGGGTTTGAAGCATGGCGAGGCGGAACTGCGCGACAAGATCAGCGCCTTCATCGCCAAGTTCCGCGCCGAAGGAGGCTTTGACAAAGTGGCGGACAAGTATTTAGCGAAGGAGCGCGACTACATGAAGCAGCAGAATCTTCCGTTTGTCTTTGATCTCGCTGAAAAGATTGCTGAATAATCAAGGCTTGGGTCCTCAATGGATACGAGTTTCTTGCACGACTCCCACAAATTTCCCACATAAACGGGCATTTGTGCATTGGTGAAAATGGGTAAACAATGAAGAATGCGCTACAAGGACCGGGCATAAAGTGCTACCTCCTCAGATAAGCGCTGGGTGCGTCTCGATGAGTATATGCGGGCGAAGGCCCATGATAGGTTGCTAGGCCATTATCACGCGCGGTGTCGATGCCCACTGGCAGGGAGCTGAGGTATGATGCTGGGAGCATGGACGTTCCCGAAGTGAACTAAGGCGCGGGTTCAATTCCCGCCCTCGCCTCCATTCCTTATAAATCAAGGGTTCCGGCGCAAATAGTGCGGCTCAAAATGCCAGGTAACAACGGTAGGTGACAACGTTTGTCACAAAATGTCAGGCCATTTCGGGAGATTCCCCGGACAGTCTCCAGTGTCCCATGCTGAGATGTAAATGTTTAAGGCACACTCGACGTGCTTTCCACGCCACGACCTTCGTGAAGATGAAATGAGGACCTCATAAGGTTTGTTATCATGACACCCCACTCACCATCCAAGGGCAATTGATCCTTTTCATGGGCGTTCGACGATTTGACCTAAAGGGTGAGTTTTGAGCGTATCTCCCCCTCCTGAGCTCTCGCGCGGGCTTGCGCGAGAACCTCGCTCTCGGCCCGCGTGCGCGTGCATCATCATTGCACACTATTGAGAGCCGCGAACGATGATTTAAAGATTTGGGCGTGGACTCATGGATTGGAGATATTGAGGTTCAGGTGAAGTTTGCGTTGGTCAGTTCCTGCTCTCCGTTCCAGCGATAGGCGACCAAATGTCCGCCTTTCCATGCGCTGTAATCGACGCACACGGCGTTCGGCGATTGTGGACGAGGGTCGGTTTGCGGTGGCAGGGAATAGTGACCGAAAAACACAGGGGGAGCTGAGGGCGGATAGCCGTCGTATAGTCCGATCGGCGTCGTTGGAATTGCTTTTGGAAGCACGACGAGTTCGCGAGGCACAACGTCAAGATCGGGGAAGGCAAGATCGTCGTAGAATTTCCCTGCACTTGGTATCCACCACTTGGATCGCATCCAATTCAAAGGAACACCGCGATGGGTCAAAACGAAAAGATCGCCGGGGAGCGTTAGGCGGACACCGTTGGTGAGGACCTCGGCAGCGCGGCCTACCTGGGTTGTCTCATCGACTAGGAGTCGGATCACGTCGTCATCAAAGGGAAGCAGGAGCGCTTCTAGTGTGTTTACGGCATCCATAATTCCAGCAGGCGTGGACGGCTCTCAAGACTCCGAAATCGAGGGCGAGAGGCAGGGTGCGGAACCAGGCCAGATAGCTTTGCCATTCGGTCTCCCGTCCCCAAACTGCGTATGAGTTGCTGCCAATTGGCCCTTCAAGTGGCTGTAGCGTGTGGGCATCAAGTCGAAGCGGAGGGCGTCAAGTTCGTGGTTGCCCATAACGGCAAAGGCCGAACCTTCGCTTACCATCCCGTGAACGATGGCGAGGGTCTCTGGAATCGCCGGGCCACGATCAATGAAATCGCCAACGAAGATGGCCTTGCGGCAGGGGTGCTTCCAGGAGGCCCCCAATTCGAGATAGCCGAGGCGGGCCAACAGAGAGCGCAACAAGGCTGCCTGCCCGTGAATATCGCCGATGACGTCATAAGCTTGAGCGGAGGGCAGTGAAGGCTGCGTGTTCATGGGATGGGGCAGGTGATGAAGTTGTTAGCACTGACGGCGGACACGCCATCCCACCGATAGGCTACCAGTGGTCCCGCCAGGCCAGCACTGAAATCGAGACAGACGACATTCGCGGCCAACGGCGCTCGTGGCGCGTTGTCGGGGATCCAGTAGTGACCGAAAAACACGGGGGGCTCATCGGGGCCGTAGTTGGGCAAGCGGCGCAATTGCCACCACTCGACAGGATAATCGTCATTAAGACTACCGGGTGGCATGGCGATGTCGCCAATGCTGAGCCCTTCGCGAATGTCCCACCAGCGTGCGCGAACAGTGCTGCGGTAGGTGCCCTCTTTGTCTCGGAACATGTTTCCTTCGGTGGCGGGCACTTCTGGTCCTTTGAGCACGTTTTCGATGGCTCGGTGCTCGGGTGTGTTCTTGGTGGCGCTGAGACGAAGGAAGGCTTCGTCCGTGAGGCTCTTGCCCTCCAGGAGTTTGAGGCGTTTTGCATCCCAGCAGGCGTGCACGCAGCGGAGGTTGCCCAGGTCGAGAAGCAATGGGAGACTTTTCATCCACTCCAGCCACTGAGGCCATTCTCTATAGCCTTGCCTGGTCTTCCCGAAAAATGTCCGAGTGGCCATGGTTTGTTCTCGGTTCCGCTCTGTGCGTGGCCTCAGCCAGCCACCGTTGCCGTCAGGCGTGTGATAGCACACGGCATTGTATTCGTGGTTGCCCATGATTGCCAGCGCGTCGCCGGTATCGCACATCCCACGCACCGTGACCAGCACCTCGCGGACTTGCGGACCACGGTCGATGTAGTCGCCCAGAAAGATCACCTTTCGATTCTCAGGGTGCCGCCATGATTCCGGCAGGGGCCGCTCCTCGATACGTTTCTGCTGGCGCATAGGACCCGGTTGATAACCGAGATGAAGGAGCAGCGCTTCTAGCTTGTCGTATTGGCCGTGGATGTCGCCGATGAGGTCGTAGCTTTGTGGTTTCATAACAATCTCACCATCCGCTTCACGGATGAATTGAGAACCGTGGAGAATAGTGTATTACTGACTCTGTAATCATGTTTACCGATTTATTTTCACGCTCAGGCTTATCTCTGGATCGGCTGCGCAGCTTCCTGGCCTTGGCTCATGCGGGCTCGATTGCCAAGGCTGCCCCTGGCGATGTGACGCGGCAAAGCCAGATCAGTCGGCAAGTGGGCGAACTGGAAGCCTTCTTTGGTTCAGAACTCACCGAGCGCCGTGGCAAGACCCTCGCGCTTTCCGAGGCTGGTAAACGGCTAGCCATGCTGATCCAGCAACAGATGCAGGACCTGGATGACTTTCGTATCGAGCAATCGCAGGCCAAGAAGGCCTTCACCATCGGCACTAGTGCAAGCGTGCTGGACTGGCTGGTGGTGCCGGCGATGGCTGGGATTCGTGCCGCACTTGACCACGCCACAGTGCGCCTGATGGCGATGCGCAGTCGCGCGCTGGTGGATGCAGTGCGCGATGGCCGCATCGACTTCGCCATTGTGCGCGAGGACGCGATTCCCAATGTATCTCGCGCGGGCACACTCTCTCTGTTGAAGCTGCGGTTCTACCTCTGCATTCCCAAGAAGCTGATCAAACGCGGCACGACCACCGAGGAGCTTAGCAAACCCAGCCTCTGGCAAACACTTCCGTTCGCGGCTGGGAACGATGGAGGACAGCTCGATTCCACCATTCGGGAAGCGATGCAGGCGGCCGGCGTAGAGTTCCGTCCGGTCGTCGAGTGCTCCTCCATGCTCCAAGCGCGCCAGCTCATCGAACGCGGAGAATGCGCGGGCATTCTGCCATCACTTGGACTTGCCACACTCCCAAGTAACGACACGCACATCGTCGAGTTCGCACCGCTGAAAAGCCACGGACGCCACCTCGTGCTTCATTGGAACGAACGCCAGATGCGGCGGAGAGGAGTGACCAAGGAGCAGATGGAACTTATCGCACACGCATTGCGATAACAAGCCAGTCAAACAGCGACTGGTCCTGTGAGTGTCACGCGACCAGACCGTGACACCTGCGTGACTTCAGCGTGACAAGTCACGCAAATGCAGATCGAATAATGATGCAGCAGCGTTCCCTGGCAGACCGCTCCTTACACGCTGGAAGGGTTGCGCGGGTGGAAGGCGCGCACTTTGCTCCCCTGGTCCCGGCTAACGCATGAGCGAGGAGACCGCCATCACCGCATCGCCTCGGGAATGAGCTCTTCCGTGCCGGGTGTTTTCTTCTTCCATGGCAGCTAGGGTCTTTGCGATTAGCTTGAGCATACTCCCTCAAGGCTTTTGGTTCTCGAGATAGGACATCAACGACGTAAGATGAATCAGCCGAACGCCTCGGATGGCGTGTCGCTTGCGCAGAGACACACTTCGAACTGGTGCCTTGTAGCCATTGGCCTTGTTCGGAGAGATGAGCTCGTTCATGACGCTTCGCGTTAAGCCAGTGTATGGGCATTTTTCTCTTGGCCGAGGCAACCTGATCCATTCGGGCCGCTTGACCGAGACATCTGAAGCTTCGGCTCTCGCAATGACTGTTCTGAGTTCCCCTGCACTAAACGCGTCGTCGTCGAAGTTGCACAGGGCAAGGAGATCGCGGGCACATTGCACCGCTTCTTTCATGGCCTCTATACGGGCTTCTGGCGACAATACTGCGATGGGTTCTTTTGATGTCAAAGGCAGCAAGGAAATCGCGAGATTTGCCAATGCAAGCCTGGGGCTGGATGAAGTCAGCATCCTACAATTTGCTGTATCTCAGCATGGTTTTGCAATCACTTCCAAATGCGAATGTTCGATGAGGTCGATCCATGCTGCTTAAAGGTCAGTTTGCTCACGATGGACAAAAGACGTGCTGGCGGTGCCAGGACAGGAATGGGGTATGCTGCAAGCTGTGCGGATGCACCGGCAGGAAGCGAATTTTGCCACCTTTGCCGTGAACGCGGAAGTGCAACACGCCGCGCCTCGATTGCAAATCACCGACCGCGAGCGAACACAGTTCTGCACGACGCAAACCATGAAACAGCAGGATGGAGAGAATGGCGCGATCTCGCAGCCCTTTGAGAGTGTCAGGTGCGGGTGCTTCAAGCAGGGCTTTCGCCTCAGCATCCCCCAACGCAGGAGATTTGCCTTCGTTCGTGCCTTGATTGGGACGCTTCACTCCATCAGCCGGATTGAACGGAACGGCATTGCACTCGCACAGGTAATCAAACAATGAAGCCACGGCAGAAAGTTTGCGGCGCACCGTGGACGCTTCCAATGTTCGTGTCTCAAGCTGCTTGCGCCATGCAATTAGATGCGACCGTTTCACCAGACGAAATTCTTCCGCTTGGTGAATGCCTGCGAACCGCATGAACTCCTGAACGTCGTTCTTGTATGCTCGACGCGTGTTCGCGTTTTCGATGTTCGCGAACCACTCGGCCTCTGGCGGCACGTTCGCCAAATTTTGAAACTCTGATGCCGTCAGCAAACGCTTGCTCGTTTCGACGACCAACCCTGAAGAACCATTAACCATTCCAACTACCTCACTATCAAAGTATTATAGTAGAGATATAATACATTATCAATACTAGCAGACGCTTTGATGGCCCAATTTCAAATTCTTTTTGGAGTCCATGACTGTGTGACATGAATGCCGCACTTTCCGGAAAATATCACTTCGACCTAAGTGCTCTTGTTAACATATGGTGTCACTTGTCACTCATATCAGCGCAACCATCTCCGATCTCTGCTGTTTCGTCTTTACCGCCGAATGCACGATGCCATCGCCACCAGCGAGCTGATGTGTCAGCCGTGAATCCCTCACTGAACCACTCTGCTGCTCGCGCCAATGACCACGGAAGATAGCGGCGGTGAAAGTTTTTTTTCGCCGCCACGTAATGTCAGTGGTCAGACCTCCGACCATTGCTAACCATGCCTGACTCCAAACCTCTCGTTGCCATCATTGACTGGGCCGCTTCACCTCTTGGTGATCCGGCGTCTGCTGTTGAAAAATCCGTCATCGGTGATGCAGCGGAGGTGCGGCGCTTTCTTTGCGCGAGTGATGCGGACTTCACGGACGAGATCTGCGAGGCGCGGGCGATGATCGTCTGGCATAACACGCCGATTGGCGCGCCGGGCCTAGGGAGATTGAAGCAGTGCCGGGCGCTCATCCGCAATGGCGTGGGCTTTGACTCGGTGGACATCGCGGCGGCCCGGCAGCTTGGGATTCTGGTGTGCAATGTGCCTGACTATGGCACGGAGGAGGTGGCGGACCATGCCATCGCGCTCATCATGGCGCTGTGCAGGCAGTTGTTCCCGCTGGATGCGGAGGCGAAATCGCTAGGCTGGGCGATCCGCGTGGAGCCAAGGCTACGCCGGTTGCGTGAGCTGACGCTAGGCATCGTCGGCCTCGGACGGATTGGCACGGCCACGGCGCTGCGGGCAAAGGCGCTGGGCTTCAAAGTGATCTTCCATGATCCCTATCTGCCGAATGGCGCGGACAAGGCGGTCGGCATTGAGCGTGTGCGCTCGCTGGATGAGCTGCTGACGCGCTGTGATGTGCTTTCGCTGCATTGTCCGCTGAATGGCGAGACGCGGCATCTCATCGCTGAGCGTGAGCTTTCGCGGATGAAACCCAGTGCCTTCGTGGTGAACACGGCGCGTGGAGCGGTGATCAAGAAGAATGCCATCCTCGCCGCGCTGCGTGAGGGTCGCATCGCGGGCGCGGGACTCGATGTGGTGGAGGACGAGCCTCTGAAAACCGCCGAGGAGGCCACAGCGCCAAATCTCATCGTCACTTGTCATGCGGCCTTTTGCAGCGTGGAATCTAAGATCGAGATGCGTGCCACCTCCGCGCACATCGCGCTAGCAGCGGTGTGTGGTGAACCGCTCGAGAACATCGTCAACGGACCCTTTTCATGAACATCCTCTCTCTCGAACGCCCCACATCCCTCGTCGATTCCGTCTGTCAGCAGCTCGCGAAACTGATCCGTGGCACCAGTGTGGAGGAAGACGACCGCTGGCTCCCGGGCGAGCGTTCATTGGCCGAAAAACTCGGCGTCAGCCGCAGCGTCGTGCGAGAGGCAACGAAACGCCTGGAGCAACAAGGGATGCTGGAGATTCAGCATGGCAACGGCATCAGGATCGTGGACCGGCTGCATCGCCCACTGAATGACTCCCTCACGCTGTTGATCCCGGACATGGCGGATCGTCTCCAGCAGCTCAATGAGACACGGCTTTCAATCGAGCCGGATGCCGCTGCTTTTGCGGCGCAGCGCGCCAGCAAAGACCACATCCGCACGTTGCGCCAGATTCATGAGGGGCTTGAGGCTGCGACCGACAACGACGCAGCCATCCAGTGCGATCTCGCCTTTCATCATGCGATTGCTGACGCCAGCGGGAATCTCATTTACAGGCTGGTGCTCGATTCTCTTGGCGAACTGGGACTCGCGAGCCGCCTGCGCACGATCGGACGCGTCGGCAAGTTCACAGGCATCGAACATCACGAAGCGATCCTTCAGGCCATCGAGAACAGTGACCCCGAAGCCGCCCGCGAAGCCATGCGCTTTCACATCCTCGCCGCCGGTGAGGATATGGATTTGCCCGCACTGAAAACCAAAAAGGCCAAGTGAGATATGAAGGCCATTTTCTTTTCTGCCATTTTCTGTCTTGGCGTCTGCGGCACCACGCAGGCCGACGACACGGCGTTCTTCGACTCGAAAGTCCTGCCCATCCTCCAGCAGCGTTGCTTTGAGTGCCACTCGCACGGAACGAAGATCAAAGGTGGCCTTGCTTTGGATTCACGCTCTGGCTGGGCGGAGGGCGGAGACAACGGTCCCGCCATCAAGCCAGGCCAATTAGAGGAAAGTCTGGTCATCAAAGCGGTCCGCTATGTGGACGCGGAGTTCGAAATGCCTCCGAAGGCCAAGCTTCCTGCCAGCGAGATCGCCATTCTCGAAGAATGGGTGAAACTCGGTGCGCATGACCCGCGAACCGCTGGAGCCGGAAAGCAAAAGAAAGGCATCGACCTCGCCGAAGGTCGAAAGTTCTGGGCTTTCCAACCCGTGAGCAATCCTAAGCCGCCGCTGGTGAAAGATACCGCATGGCCACTTGATCCCTTGGATCATTTCATCCTCAAGCCGCTCGAAGCCAAGGGCATCAAGCCCGTGGGTGATGCTGATCGCTACACTTGGCTTCGTCGTGTGAGCCTTGATCTCACGGGCCTGCCGCCGACAGCAACGGAGATTGAATCCTTTTTAAAAGACACCTCGTCCGATGCTTATGCCAACGCTGTGGATCGTTTGCTAAACTCCAAAGCCTACGGCGAACGCTGGGCGCGGCATTGGCTCGATCTCACCGGTTATGCCGACATGATCGGCACGTCGAACGGCGTGTTCGCCGAGCACGCATGGCGCTATCGCGATTACCTCATCAACGCCTTCAACGCGGACAAACCGTTTGATGAGTTCGTGCGCGAGCAGATCGCGGGAGATTTGATGCCCGCAAAGTCCACCGAAGATCGCGCCGAGAACATCACCGCCACCGGCTTCCTCATGGTCGGCGACATCGAGATCGTGAACCCGGACAAGGCGAAGATGGAGACCGATCACATCGATTCCCAGATGATCAAAATCGGCCAGACTTTCATGGGCATGACGCTCGGCTGCGTGCGTTGCCACGATCACAAGTTCGACCCCATCGGAGTCGATGACTACTACGGCATCGCC
>Ga0164294_10002227_pt1 | contig 17626 bp, 24 predicted proteins | sample GEODES005metaG_FD_111479 | JGI IMG/M metagenome (GOLD analysis project Ga0164294, IMG submission 111479) | Oligotrophic lake water microbial communities from Sparkling Lake, Wisconsin, USA - GEODES005 metaG | ecosystem: Environmental > Aquatic > Freshwater > Lake | place: USA: Sparkling Lake...
AACCACCGCCGCATTCTTGGCATGGACGTGCGCCCGCTATGACCGCCGCCTCGTGCGCGTACTCGACAAGGCACTGCGCAACGGCTCGTACTCCGAAGCACTGTGGACACAAGTGACCGGCAAAAAGCTTGAAGAACTTTGGGCGGAGTTTGTGCAACAGTAAGTCCAGCACACGAACGTGCGGTTGCACGCATCACTTTCTAGTTACGCTCAAATCTTCCCCTCTTGCCAACACGCACGAAAGCCAACCCTCAGCGGAGTATGGTTCGAAACGATTTTCGAACGCCAACCTTTATCTCGTCCACAAGGTCGAGTTTTACACGCTCGCGGACCTTCGTCATGTTCTCTTTGGCCTCATAGGTAAGGCGTTCTCTTACATCTCAAACCTTTGATCTTAGAGCGCCACATTCAACCAATCTCAATCCGTCTCGACGATTCTTCATCGCCTGAATCATGCCTGCCGTTCGCCGCTAGCACTCGCGAGTAAGTCGTATTGACCCAACCGGTAGTTAAGCATCCACTATCTCAGGTCTTTCCATTCCTTTATCTCTGCTTGGCTTCGTATCGTCTCTCCCTCACTGGCAATTCGAGACACTTGTGGCGGCTGCCCTGCGTTCCTCTTCAATCGCTTGGTGAAGTACAAACCCGTTCCGGGAATTCCAATGGAAATCCAGTTTGAGCCGTCGGCACCTCTCCCAACGCGAAATCCGGGAATGCCCCAACTCCACCCGATACCGGTACGCGATAAATTCGCCCGAATACCCCCACCGATATTAATGAATCTGCGCCATCTTAAATTCATGATCAATTACCAAAAGTGATGGGTGATACTCCTCGGAATCCCCTCCAACAAAGACTTTTTCATCGTTGCGCTGGGGGTCAATCACCCAGCCAACCGAATACGGGTGACTGAAAAAGGCTCTTTGCGTACTTCGGTCGGTCCCGCTGAAAAATGCCCCCAAGTTCGGGTGACTGTGATACCACCCTGCGACAATAAGGCCGTCAGACGTTCGTTCATTAACTCGACCCCAAATCTCCGAACTCATTTCCAGAGAGACGGATGAATTGCGGTAAACCCGACTAGGAACGGCATCAACAAGAATGACAAGGGGACCAGACGACTTTCGCGTGGGTAGGTCATGCTCCCAGACACGACCTAAGAGAAGTCCCCCAACTTCCTTGTTGTCACTCTTGACGTGAGCCGTAACTGCAGTGACGCAACTACGCAAAACGTAGATTCTCGCGCCCCGCATCAGATTTGCAGAAATTCGAACGACTGAGGTGCAGTCCAGTTCGCGGAGGGCATCAGATACGTTGCCAATCTCTATATCTGACTTTATATCATTCCATTTCACTAGCCGCCGCTCCTACTTAATCGATCGCCAAGTGATTGAAGGGCCCGGGACCTTACCAATCAGTCCCGACAATGTTACGGTGGGGAACAACTCGGGATTACGGCCGCGCTGGACAACAAACCATTTGGCAGCCTCTGCATTCGCTGCGCTTTGCGGATTGATAATGACCGGATCTAGTGCAATAACTTTCATTAGACGTATGACAAAGAGTTCCAGATTCTCCGTGACATTCCAATCTCCGAAGCACCATCTACCACCCACGTAGACGTTCGGATTCCAAATGGGGGTAGAAAACGTCACTGTCGGACCCGGTGGAAACGGGTACCGCTCGGGCAGCAAGATTTCAACCTCGCTCACTTCCTGCCTGACCTGCGGGTACGAAACGTTCTTCGCCGTTGGGATAGTGATGCGTAACTTGATGGATTGGGGCGGATCTCCCGAAACGCCTAGGATCGCGAGCGCCTGCGGCATTCTGGCCTGAAGCTCCCGCAATTTCGCGAGGTCGGCTCGCCGGCGAGTCGCAGAGACAGGGTTAATCGCCAATGTGGATTCCCCCCGCAACGAGAACGGGCTGAATCTCTAGCGTCTCCCCGGATGCAACGCCAGCCTTACTAAGTGAAGTGGACGGGTTGAGTGTTTGCGGTGGAGACTTCGAGACGTTTGTTACCGAATAATCAGTCTCCTTCGGCAACGCCCAATTGTCAACAGCCGCTTGAATAAGGTCGCCGCAGGTTTGCGTGTCTGCGACGGTTATCTCAGCTTTCCGTGCCTTGTCCGCAGTTCGAATGATCAGGCTAATGTCACTCATTACTCAGTTCTCCAGTTCTACGATTACTTGACGATCATCGGCGTGATACGTGAGAAACTTGCACGGCAAGTCCCTTCCAGCAAACGTCATTTCAAAATCCGCCAGAGTCAACCTTTCGACAAATTCCGTAAATACAGAATTCTCCAGACAGACTGAGCAGAACGTGACGGCGTCCGTAGTCTCCCTTGCGGATTTGAAGTGTTCCTGCTGACGCCCGCACAGCTTACACGTCCCGCGAATCAAAACGGGCTCGCTCAATACTATCTCCACATCAATTTCAGTAGCCAAGGGGATAATCGGTGTGTGCGAACACGATCTCTTTGCGGTCAGTCGGACAGCAACTGGATCGACTGCCTGACATGCAGGGCAGTCTTCTTTCCGCTGTATAACCGACACGGTCGACTCAAGACTGATTGAATCCTGAAACTGACGAACAGCATCTTGAATAGCGTGAGAGTGTTTGTTAATTCTATTGAGCATCATTGATGCCACCACTGCCCCAGCAAGACTTGATGTTATCGCGGTTGTTGGAATCTTCTTCTCTTCAAAAGCTACCTTCCGCAACCACCCGCAGGAATAGCGCTTCTGAATCGCAGAATACACTGACGCAGGCAAAGCGCACTCGTAACACGCACAATCGGGATGGGTTGAAAATGGGAACACTTCGACGCTGGAATAGCGACTGTCAATGCCCGTGTTATAAAAGTCCGTGCCCGTCATCAAGCAGAGTTGATTGAGCCGGATCCGTGCCTCGAAATTGTCCACGCAGCAAACGACAGCGTCGGATTCGTCAACTTGAGCGAGTGTTAGTCCGTTCCAGAAGTCCACGTTCGAGGATCGGACGTCAACATTTGGATCAATGCAACGACACGAATCCGCAGCCACGTCTGCCTTGTAGCGACCAACGTCAGTCTCTCGAAACAGAACGCAGCGCGTCAAATTGTGATCTTCGATCTTATCAAAGTCAAAAATGTGTATGTGACCAACGCCAAGCAAGGTCAGGTTTTTGAGAACTTCGTTCCCCACCGCCCCAGCGCCAACTACAACGATTCGAGCGCCCCGAAGCGCTTTCTGGTCGAACCAGTCAATTAGGCCATGTCGCTGGTATCGCTCTGTCATGAGTCCCCCTCGAATCTAGCCATCAACTTCTCATACGCTGCATTTACTAACCTGATTACTTGTTCGTTGTGATTGCGCATGAATGGGTCCGCCTTGTCGGGGTGATAAACCTTCACTAGTCGACGATACGCACCTTTAACATCTTCTGCGCCCGCGTCCCTCGCAATGGACAGCAATTCGTGCGGATCCATGCCATTCAGGCGGGTAAGCTCGTCGGACAACTGCGAAGATCTGTTCTTCCACTTCATTGAATACTCAATATCATTGCTCTGTCAGTAACGATAATCTGGTAACCAAACACCTTGTGAAGGACGAGGAGGCCTCTAACGCGCACCGTCCGGTTTGCAAGACTGTAAACGAAGCGTTCCCCGCCAATTCGATCTACTGCGCCTCTAAACGCGACCATCTTGAAGCCTTGCTGCCAATTTTTGTTTTCAAACATGACGGCATAATCCGTACCGCGTCGACTGCACTTGACCGTACACACTCGGCTTTCGAAGGTGATGACGTGACCTACATACTGGCGGTAGTTCTCCAAGCTGATGATGTTTACGTCGGCATTTCGACCACGTTGACCGCGCCGACCCGTAACGCTAACCAACTCTGTATGAAGACATGATACGCACCGGCCGCCGTTTTCAGTACGTATGACTTCGGCACTTTGGATTTGATAAAAAACCTTACATCGATTGCATTGGAATAGCCCTGCATCTAGTCGCAGCGGCGCACCAGTGAGCGCGTCAACAAGATCCTTGATATCAAGATCCGTTGGACTTCCAGCAGCCGGGGCCTTTTCCTTAAACTGAATCGCTGATGTCCTTGATCCACGCGACTGGGACGAAGGTCGAAAGACATTCGGATCAGGCTTTGTTCTAACCGTCGAAGATGGCGGCGGCGGGCGGCGCGGGGTAGATGTCACTGGTGGAGACTTACTACCAAGCGAACGAACTAAGGCGACTATGCCCGATACCACCGCTATAAGGATCAATATTTCCATCTGTCTTCTCGTGCCTTAACAGCGCATTCGCCACGACGCACAGAGCGACGGGCCTCCCGCTCGGTCAAAGATACCGACATCCGCTTCCTCGAAAGTTGCGCTGTCATTGAGACGCGGATGGTTGATGCAGAACCGTCGTTTCGGGTGTCTGTAAAAGGGCGGCAGCTGATCGCGTCGGGTGGCAAGGATTCCTACCGTGTCGTGACCAAGTCGATCGTGTAGGTTGAAGACTTACTGGGGACTTGTCTTTAAACACCCATCACCTACACACGGACTTGTAAACGCATCAAGGACCTACCCCATGCTCATCCCCCACCGGTACCTCCGCCTCTACGTCGACACCGCTGGTCTTTCGCACTTCGAAGAGTGCACACTGCCACTCGGCACGCGCAGCTTCGCGCCGCCGACCACGCCGCTTGAAGCATCGGACTTCATCCCAGCAACCGGATTCGTGGTGGTGCGCTTCGCCGCCGACTGGTCCGGACCATGGCACCCCTCGCCGTACCGACAATGGTTCTTCATGCTCGCCGGCTCGCTCACCATCACCGCCGGCAACGGCACGGAACGCACCCTCTGCGCAGGCGACGTCATCCTCCTTGACGATATGGGTACCAACGGCCACCTGACGCGCGTTAACGGGGGCCAGCAAGTGGTTGCCGTGGGGGTGCGGGTGGCAGACGCGCGATAAGGGCCCGCACGCGTACTCGCGCTGCTCGGCGCCGCTTGCATCCTCTGTGACCGTTGGCGGTCATCACGGACGCACGCTCGATCCATTGCTTCGGCGTCAGTGTGAAACTATTGGGAACAGCCTGCTTTCTAATCCCGTTGAATTCGACGGGTTTAAACCCTGCCCCAGGCACACTGATCATGTAGTTGGCGTCGTCCACACGAACTTTCAAACCGCTAGCGGGTTCCGGGCCCGGGGGCCCCGCCACCAGGCCGCTGCGTACGCATGACCCGCGCTGCGTCGCGCATGGTGGCCTCGCTGGCCGCGATGTCTCCCAGCTGCCGCAACTGCACCGCGGCCATCCGGCGCAGACGGTGATGGAGATCGTGGCCGAGCGGTGACGGCTGCGAAGGTTCCGGCACGAAGTCACCGGGGCAGCGGAACACCGCGCTAATCGCTTCATTATACGGCAGTACCATCACGCCCTCGGGCCCACCGCCCTTCCCCATGATCATCATCGGCGTCGACATCGAGACTGCGAACCTCCACGGAGCCATCTGCGAATTCAGCGCGGTGGGGCTCGACTTGGACACAGGTGCGGAGCTCTTCGTGGTCACCAGCCTGGTGGACCCGGGCGACGTGGACTGGGACCCGTTCGCGATGCGCGTGCACGGCATCCACCCCCGGGAGGTGCGCGGCAAGCCTGCTATCGACGCGGTGTGGGACCGGTTCCTCACCGAACTCGAATACCAGGCAGCGAAGACCGGACGCCCGCGCCGCGTCTTTGCGCACAACGCATCGTTCGAGCGCAGCCAGCTGACGCGCGCACTAGGCGACCGCATGCAGGTGGAATTCGAGTGCACGGTGCGCATGGCGCGCCGCGGCCTACGCGAATTCGCGCCGCGGAATCACAAGCTGCCCACGGTGTGCGAGGTGATGGGCATCTCATTCCGGGAGACCCACCGCGCCGAGGCGGACGCGCGCGCGGCGGCGGAGATTGCGCGGAGGTTGGTGGTGCGGGAGGCGGCGGCTGGAGATTCGTAATCCACCGCTGAACCGTACCCAGATTCGCAGCTCGGCAGCGCAGCAACCTGCGCTCCGCCGAGAGATCAGCCGAATCCTGCGCCTAGCAGAGTGGGCTGCCCGGCGGCTAAAGCCTAACGAATGGCTATCAAGCAACTAACGGAGCCGAATGTCCACCTGGATCACCGCCGGCTTCCGATGAGATCTCGACAGCTGGTTGAGCACGTTGATCACGTCGTGCGTCGAGAACGACCCGCGTGCCTCGGTCGCCAGCGCCTCGCGCGTGTACTGGTCGAACACGGTCAGCAAGCGGAGCCTTCGACCGTCTTGCAACTGGTCGTGGATGAAGTCCATGCTCCAGCGCTCGTCCTTGCGGGTCGCTGCGACCGATGGCCCGCGCGTCACCACGGCCTTTCGACGCCGAGGTCGATTTTGCCTCAAATTCAGTCCTTCCAGGCGATACAGGCGCTCCGTCCGCTTGTGGTTGATCAGCCATCCCTCGCGGCGCAGCAGCACGTGGATCCGCGGCGAGCCCCAGCTCGGGCGCACTGCGGCGATTTCCTTGATCCGCATCCGAAGATCCTCCTGCCCAGGCTTCACTGACACGAAACGAATTGTTGCCCGCAAAGGCGCAAAGCACGCGGCATGCCCGACGCTCCGTCACCCTGCAGGCATCCCGCGTCTACCCGACCAGCCCGCGGCGCTGGCCGGGAGTCAGATCTTTTCGGAGCACGTCCTGCAGAATCGCCTTGTCGAGGCTCAGTTCCGCGACCAGCCGATTCAGCTTGGCATTCTCGTCCTCGAGCTGCTTCAGCCTACGAACTTCCGCGACGCCCATCGAGCCGAACTTCTTCTTCCACCGGTAGAACATCTGCTCAGACACGCCGAGCTTGCGGCAGATCTACGCGATCGTCTGGCCCGTCGACTCCTGCGTCAAGGCGCAGGCGATCTGCCCTTCCGTGAAACGCTTCTTCTTCACGCGAACCTCCAAGCTGGTTGGAAGCTGCAGTATCCCAGATAAATCGCAGCAAGTTTGGCTCAGGAATCAGCAAGAAGACCAAGCATGCGAGTTTCATGACTATGAATCGCTCCGCGTCGGTAGCAGGAAGAAGACGAGATAGGCGGTGACAACGACTGCAATCAAAAGCGGGAGGCCGCCGATGATGGCTTCGCCGACTACGGCAACCAGCAGAGCCGCTACTGCCCAGGTGATTCCGATTCCGAGGATCGTCTGCCTCGTCGAGAATCCGTGGCGCCTGACATACGTGAAGAGCGGCAGGAGCATCCCCACCAAAATGTGCGGGAGGGCGTAAGCGGCAGACAAAGTGAGGTGCTCAAGAAACTTCACTTTTGACTTCCTTGACGAGGCGTAATGCAGAGAGTTTAACTGTGGGCAAGGATGTTGATGGGATTGAGCGGGCCTGCCGCTGACCTTACCTCGCTGTTGAGTCCACAGTTTACGCAGTAGTCGTCCAATCGCCAGGATTCCCTGATCTCCGCAGTCGGTTGATCGCCTGCCTTATGTACGGGAAGTACGGAAGTACGGAGAAATAACCGGCCCAAACGATACGGTGCACCGGCGTTGAGAGAGCCGCAATGCGGTTTTCGCTCAAGCGGAGCCTGGGAAACGCGCTTACCAAGCTGAATGTCGAGGGTTCGAATCCCTATGCCCGCTTTGGTGGAGATGGTTGTAGGGCATGTTTAGTTAACCTAGTTAACCATAGGGCCAACGCACATCCCGGTATTCAACGCCCGTGCGACCTGTGCCTGTTTGGGTCAAATCTAGCCATGAGATATCATTAAAATCAACGAGCACGGTCTCAGTCGTCGGTTAATCAACTTCTAGGGGGTATTAAACAATGGGGATGAGCAAAAAAGTCGCCGACCGTATTGCATCGGCGATTAAAGCGCTGCGACCTGCAATTGAACAACAGAAGTCGAGGGATGTATCCGAGGCGGACACGGTTACCCTCGTAAAGGACATCTTGAGTTCAGCCTTTGGGTACGACAAGTACGCAGAACTTACGAGCGAGCATGCCATCCGAGGGACCTACTGCGATATCGCTGTGCAGGTCGACGGAAAGACTCTCTGCCTGATCGAAGTCAAATCGGCTGGTACGACGCTGGATGATCGCCACGTCAAGCAGGCGATCGATTATGCAGCGAACAAGGGCGTGGAATGGTGTGCGCTCACAAACGGTGGCGAATGGCGCCTTTACTATGTGATATTTGCCAAGCCCATCGATAAACATGAGGTTTGCCGAGTCGACCTCTGCACGATCAATCTCAGAAGCGAATCAGAACTAGAGCGTGTGTTTCCCTTCACTCGCGAGGGATTTGACCGAGGCGCTCACGTGGAGATGAAAGATCGGCTTCAGGCAACAAGTCGCCACTTGATTGCTTCGTTAATCATCAACAACGAAGATGTCCTTGGAGTGATACGGCGCGAGCTTCGAAAGCTGGTGGACCTGATGGTCACTGAAGACGAAATCGTCAACGTGCTTGAGCATCAGGTAATCAAGCGCGATTGCCGAGATGGTCCGGAGGCTGATGCGGCAAATTCGAAAGTACTGAGACGTCGAACACCCAAATCTGCTAAGGCAGTGACTGAGGCCCGATCGCCCACCGAGCGGGTAACGGATAATCCTTCGGCAACACCTAGTTAACTCAGTAGAACGAGTCGATTTAAATGATGCGATCTCAGTAGGTGCGCGGCTTTGACAAGGCAACGCACTGAGATGGGAAGCGTACAGGATCGGCTAAATCGACCAAGAATCTAAGAGGTACTCGCCATGCGTGATGGCATCGGGAATTCGGCAATCAAAGCATTCGCACCAGTCTTAATCGTAGGGATGCTGGTTCTTGCGATCGCGCAGGCGATCGCAGGTTTCGTTGGCATCCAGCACCACTTGGGGATAACGGTGGCTGTCATCGCCCTACTACTGGCTATCTTCGCTAGATTCACGCTCCCGCTCACCGTCGGCGCATTCTTTGGAGCGATGAATGTGTGGGGCTGGCATTGGTACTGGGCACTTGCATTCACGATGCCAGGGCTTGTGTTCATAGCGTTGATGATCCCAGGCACACTCGCTGCGTCCTTCGCATGGGGTCGAAGGAATTGACTTGAAGAACGTGAGTATTTTAGTCCAACTGAATAAAGGTCGCACCTGATGCAGTCCACGCCTAATTCATCACCAGGTGTGCCGCCCCTTGTGATCGCCCTAGCGTCAGGCGTTCTCATTCTGGGGATTGCGCCGATGCCGTATGGCTACTACACACTACTCCGACTTGTGGCAACGGCGGCCTTTGTATGGGCGGCCATCGTGAGCAACCAACGCAAGCACGATGCATTGCCGTGGGTGTTTGCCCTCGCCGCAATGCTGTTCAATCCGATCATTACAGTCCACCTAGACCGGTCAGTTTGGATGTGGGCAAACATCGGCGCAGCCGCCCTGCTACTAGGGTCAGCGAGACATATCGCCTCACGCCAATAGGTGAGTGGTTCCTCTGCCAACTGTAGCTCACACCACTAAGAACATCATGCCCGAGACAAACCAAGTTCCATCCAGTGATTTCGCGCGGCAGACGCTATTGGTGACCTCGGATCGTCCCAAGCATGAGTTGCTTAGATGGATCGCACTTCCGTTTGCGGCATTCCTTGGCGCCCCGGTAGGCGGATTCCTGCTAGCCATGCTCTGGTGGCTACCACAGAAGTTCCTTGGGGGCTGGAACGAAAACGGCGCATGCTTTCAATACCTACTCCCCTGCCTGAGTAGCGCCGCGTGCGGGGGTTTCTTCGTGGCGATATCAATGATGGTCGCACCGCGCGGCAAAGCAGTCATCGCAGTAGTGATGACAACGACCCTTTGCGTGCTTCTCATTTTAGGCCATATTCTGTTTCTGGTTCTCGTAATCGAGACGACCGGAACGAAGGTGTTCGCCACGGTGCAACTTGCGGTACTACTTGTAAGTGCCGTAGTTACGCTCGTAAACCTCTACCACGATCCTGCCTGGACAAAATCCACCTAGCATCTCTAGACCGCTGCCAAACTAAATGCCCGTTCTCGATATTGATGGCGCTGCGTTGGGACTAGTGCGAGTAAAGAGTACAGAATTGATAGGCACTATTCGGGATGTGCGGTGCAGCAGGAACGGGCAGATATGGGGCGGACAGGAACAATCAGAGTAAAAACAGTAGGAGTCAAACATGAGCAAGCAACGGTCGAGCATCGTGATAATCGCCGCGTCTCTGATGACCGGAAGTTTGGTTGGCTGTGAAAGAAATGAACCCGAGAGCACAGCGAGTTCTGTGGACTCCGCGCACGAAGCCAAGATTCCTACCGACTCGCGCACCACACGGGCGCTTGAACTTCTCTTCGCATTGTTCAACGACTATCGACTGACAGGCGGCTGGTCGCGCGCCGAGCCGACGCTGATTGCGTTAGGTGGACGGAAAGTAGACCAGAAAGACCTCGTTCTGCTAGGACTCAATCAGGGGGACGGCTTTGGGTTCAGGATCGTGCGAGAGGGCCAAACTGCTTGCCTGGTTGGTGTCAACACCAAGACGAATAGTGTCGGGGTAGTGATGTCCGGAGCATCCGCAACAAGCCACGACTTGGTCAGACTGGTCGGCAAACGAATCGCCCTGGAAAGACTTGGCGAGGAATCGGACATCGACCAGCATTCTGAAGTGTTTGCCGGTTGGCTGGGAGCAGATCCCCTTGGATTGGTTGTCATCACCACAAGCCCAGGCGTCGATTCCGAGCCGAATTTCGCCTCTGTCGGGATCGCAGATTGGCGTTCAGCGGTTGAGACCTCCTCCGAACTAAAGGCGGTCTTTTTACAAAGGAAGTAACTCTCCAGCACGATCGAACTGCTCGATTGGATCAGGCGGAGAGGCTCCCTGCGAAAAATCGGTTGCAAAGACCCTCTATTGGCATTCGCCGTCCTCATCGGCTTGCTCTTGAAAGTTCGACTCAATCAAGGGAAGGGATCACCCCAACCTCGGCGGATGGGCAAGGCGACTTTGGCTGGTGTGACTCGCGGCGCGACGCTGGCTGGACTGAGGGAGTCGGCCATGGCGGAGGAGATAGCGCCATGGTTAGCCAATTGCCCGAGACACGATTGACCGCCGGCAAGGCGCTAGCGAGATTTCAGAAGCCGCGATAGCCAAATACTGCGGTGAGGGACAGCCCTGACAAAACCAATGCGAACGGGATCAAGCAACCGCCCGGACTTGGCGCGACTGGACTCCGCGAAATGTCGTGATGCAACAGGACCTGCTGATAGAACGTCCAGAGTCGCTCGTCTGGGAATGCCATAAACATACATTCCAACTCCACGCGCAACCCCTCTTCGTCAAGTGAGTGTTTTTTACAAATGGCGGGAATGTTCGCGCAAATGATCTGGCGACAACGATCAATGTCCCTCACTGTGTTCACCTGGAACACGAACTTCTCAACTTGCGAACCGACCTTGGCGTAACCACTCCGCTGGGATGGAGTGGGCAACGCACCAGTGTGTTCGTGGTGCTTGGCGATGAGTCCGTCACGAAGAGCAGCGGCGATAGATCGAGCCATGTGTAATCCCCGGTGAGCGAGAGTAAAAGAAATGAACGCCGCCCTCACGGCGTGTACCTGAACGATGCTGAGCAGCAAGATACTCAAAGGCGAGCCGTAACGCGGCTGGCGTACGTGGTAATCCTCTGCGCGAACTGCCACCCACTTATCCATACTCTCATGCGACACCGAAAGGCGCATGTGAAGATCGTGGAACTACGCGGCACTCAATCAGGCTTTCACCTACTGCTTCGAACCGTGCACGTCCATACACACTTGTACACACTTCACACGAAGCAAATGGCGCAAACCGTACACACCTTGCTACGCTCAAACTCGATCGGAGCACCACAAGGGACTTTCTCGCACAGGCACAGCTCGGACCCTCGTCTCCCAAACCGAACAATTGACAGCAAGATTGACCACGCTTACTGTATGCGGAGATAACGACAAGAGTGCGACTTTCCGTTGCACGGCTTCCATTCCCCAAGAATCGTCTAGGAAATACTTATGCTTCAACTTTCCGTGCGGGTAGATGGTGTATTGATCGATCGTGCCGAGCGCGTGCATCTTGGGCGCCACGATGTGTGGGGTCCTAGATCGATAGTCAGCATTGATATGGAGGGAGTCAATGTCCCCCTGCAATTCGAACCTATCAAGGTCACTGGCCCATTGAGAGTTCTAGAAGAACCCGGTCCGCACCTCGAGGCGAACAAAGTTGGACGTTGGCGACTTGAACTTGCGCGTGGAGGCCGTGGGCTCGAGCATGGCGAATTGTTGCTTGGCTATCAAGAGGTGCCGAATAGTTCTCCACTTTCCACGAGAGCAAATCCGCCGCGACTTCAACTCTCGGTCCCCTATTCTGTAATGTCTCGAGTGCAAACGCCAGGTGAGGAGGCTGGGCATACCGAGGCGTCTCAGTTTGCATGGGCTGCGCGATATCGCGTTAGCGCAACAACTGGCACAATTGTTAGCGAAGCCCTAGTTGGAGGGCGGCCATCGGGACGGGATCAAGAGTTCTTTTTCGGCAAACTTTTGCCAGGGATTCTGAAGCGCGCTCTCGCGTCAGAGATGCGCTTCCGTGAAGCGGATGTCGAGGATGCAATTGCCACCACAGTCCAAAAAATCTCTAGCAAGATTTCCGAACTTGATTACCCATCTGGTAAGGATGCGGTTTCCGCTTGGATGAAGTGGACGAAAAACGCATACATCGACGCGTATCGTAAGTCCAAGCGACAAACAGAATTTGTTAGTGACGCGTATCGCTGGTCCAAGCCAGAAACAGAATTTCCTATTTCTAAGCGCGCCGGGACTCATGATGCGGATGACGCGGGGGACGCGGAGGATTTCGAAGAGGCACGGAAACTCGTCGCCGCAGCATTCTGCAAGTTGGAGCCCGTTGATCGCGACCTGCTTTGGCGCAAGTACCGTGACTGTGCGTCGGACAAGTCATTCGATAAGCCGTTCGCAGAACTCGCCTCCGAGCTAGGTGAGTACAGCGATGAAGCACAGCAGAAGATCCAGCGACGTGAATCTCGCGCGCGAGAGCGATTGGCAAGGTCACTCGATCGTAGGACGGTGCTGGCACTGCTTCGGACCGGTAGATCGCCTCATAACGAGAAGGTTGAGGAGTTCTACTTGTTGGGAGGTGACGCGAATGAGGACGGTCATTGCGAGATACCACAGACGGCCATTCGGGAGTACACCCGGGACATTTTAAGAGGGGGGAGCTGGACTGGCGCGGAAGGCGGCGCGACCTTGATCTTCCCACCCCACTGATTGCAACGGCCACTCAATCTGTGAACCTATCGCTTAAAGCTTGCCAACAGTTGGACTAGAGCGCCGATGTCCTCCAGAAGGGAGGCCTCGCGGGGAACTACGGTACGCGGAGTAGACGTCTGCGATGTGCTAGTGAACTGGCGCATACAGCGCTCTGCCTCTGCGAGTTTGGGGCGGGCCAGCGGGTCGGGGTCTAGCGACGCCAATAAGATAGAAGCGAGTTCGGGTGGTAGGCATTCCACACCGCGGCGAATCTCATCGCGGCTGGGACCGCTCGCCGGATCAGACCAGCGAACTGGCTCGCCCAAAACCGCGGTAAGGAAGCACATCCCCCAAGCGAAGCAGTCGCTGCGCTTCCTGGCTCGTTCCTCCCGCAATATCTCCGGGGCCAGAAAGAACTTCGTTCCCACAGCTTGGGCACCCGCGTTGTCGACCGCTGCGGCGAGACGCGAGGTACCAAAGTCGCTGACGAAGACGTGCCTGTTCTCACTCGCAATGAGTATGTTCGAAGGCGTGAAATCAAGGTGAAGTACACCGCAGGCATGACATGCAATGAGTGCCCGAAGAGCCGCATGCATGATTCTGCAAGCTTCATCTATGTTTACGAATGACGGTCCGTCGGCGCCAGGGGTTTGACTTCGGGAGCTCCAGAGTCCTTCCGGGCGTGGTGAATTGATCTCTGACTGTAAGGTTGCACCGTTCACGAAGGGGTACAGAAGCACCAAGCGGCCCTCAAAAACCCTGATTCCGACGAGCGGGAGCAGATTCGGATGGCTATCGACCAGCGCCTGATTGGTAACTTCGCTGAGCCAAGCGAAGTGGGATTGTGATCCTGCCGGCAAGACGCACTCTTGTATCTTGCGATGGGCAACCTTCGCGGCGAGCCAAATCCCCTCAGAGGACTTCGCGCGGTAGACGGTACCAAATCCGCCACGCCCGACTACGCGATCCAGAGTGACTCCTCGTCCGATGTCCATCCCGCAAGTATGCATAGGTCAGACGAAATCCTAGTCGAGAGGTCCCTGCCTGAAGCATGGATTGGTGCAATTGTTTCGATAACACTCCAAGAATCATTCGGGACCGCCCAATAACCCCTCTCATTACATTGCCCGACCTCATGATGTCGCTGCGTTGCCCAGCGAAGGCATCGTATTTACGACTTGGTCTTCCGCGGTTTGCCGGTGAACTGCCGACCAGCTCGCCTCTGTCTGTCATGTATGACGAAACCGCCCCCTTGCGAGCACGCTTTCGCGCGGCATGGCCTGGAGCAGTTGTTCATGACCGCTGGCCGCTACCAGTTCGCGTAGCCATGACCAAAGTAGCGATTCGCGACGCGCTTCACCGCCAGCTGCAAATTCGCGACGCACCAGATATTCGGATTCATGGTGCGACATTTTTCGGATGGGACGATTCGGTGATTGTTGAAACCGAGTGCATTGTCCTCCGACCGAGTTCATGGATGGTCGTTGGCCGGTTGATTACTGCAAACGCTTCCAGACACCTCGGCACATCTCCCGAGCCGCTGCCCGATGACAAGCATCTTGAATTGGTCATATCCAAGGGGGTAATCGGGCTAAAATGGCGTGACTTGGTCGAGATTGAGCGGCAACGAAATACGACACACAGACGCATCAGCCCGTCCGATTCCGAGCGCGCCGCAAACCTATCGCGTGCCGAACGTCTCGAAATTGCACTTACGCTCGCTTACGGTCATCCCCGCGGTGCCGAGAGAGCGCTCGAGACTGAGATTGCAGCAGCGGCGTTCGCAGATTTTCTTCACCGCTACTTTCCGGATTCGCCGCCTGACATCCAAGTCCGTGTCGCGATGCATTCCGCGAGTGAACAATTAGAAGCTGACTTCGACATCGACTACGCGCGGCGTGGCGATGGTTCCCTGGCAGGTCAATGCACCTATGAAGGCGACGCAAAGCCAAGCGACTTTCTAGAGATTCCGCTTGGTTCGTTGCAGTCCAAACGATCGCTGGGTGCAAATGCCGACGCGTGGCATACTTTGCTTCCAGCTAAAGCATGGGAGTGGTATCTCTCACGTCGAATTGCTGAAGGGGTTGAACGGCGAGAGTTGATTGATTCCGCGGTGAGGGATGCTCTCGCTCCGTCACAGAAACCGCCGGCAACATCCTGTCGAGAGCGCGGCGATCGGAAGGCCTGCGCGACGTGTGAGTTCGACACGGGCGGTGAGCAGTCCGGACTCCAGATTTGCTGGCAGGGGCACCCCCTTTGGGAGCTGAAGACTGATCCAAGCCAAGTTCCCCAGCACCTGTTGACCGGGTCCATTCGGCCAGTTCAGTTGAGCCGCGGCTCAAGGCATGGCATCGCCTTGATGGCGGATGGATCGGTCAAGTGCTGGGGACCAGACGAGGAAACCTACTGGCACGCCCCCTCACTGGATGTCCGAGTACGAGCTGTTAAGGCGGGGTTCAATCACTGCATAGCACTGCTTGAAGGGGGTGAAGTGCGTTGCTGGGGTCCAGACGAGGAAACCTACTGGCACGCGCCACCACTCGATGTCCGAGTGCTGGCTATTGCGGCAGGGCGTGACCACTGCATAGCACTGCTTGAAGGGGGCGAAGTGCGGTGCTGGGGTCGTCCCGGTTTCGCGTGCACCGTGCCACCAGCGACAGCCGTGGGTGTTAGAGCGATCGCCGCTGGGGACTATCACTCTTTAGCGTTGCGTGAGGATGGGACAGTGTTGGCCTGGGGCTGGAACGGGTACGGTCAGTGCGCCGTTCCAAATGGCGTCAGGAAGGCCGTGGCCATTAATGCTGATCTTGATTGGTCGGCAGCAATTCTGCAGGATCGGAGCAAGATTTTTTGGGGCAGCGAGAAACGTCGGCCACATTGGGAAGTTGAAGTGAAATGTGGATACTTCTGCGCTCATTACGAGCGGGGATTGGATGCAGGTACGTCCTACCAACTGACTAGTCGAAATCGTGCCGTTGCATTCGGGCTCGCCACGTGTCGTGGCGCAGATCTTTCGGGACTTGAACTAGCTGGCTACGTTGGCGGCGAGGATGCGGAGCGCTTTAAGCATCAACTTGCTGCGCTCGATGTCATCTTTTACTGGGATAGTCGCGATAAGAGCACCATGGAGGGTCTTGTCCGTCAAGGAAGTCGGCTGCGTTCTATCCGTGATCACTTAGAAGATATACCCGGCAGGCACCCCTTTGAGTACTTCCAGAACCTGCGAGTCATCGATTCAAGACAATGGCATGGACGCGAAGGCGTCGGACGGGCGTCCGGGAACAGTCCGGGACTTCGATTGCCTCGCGGGGAGTTGGCAGATGAGATTCGTTCGATGTTGCTAATGGGGCCACAGGCAAGCGACGCGATGGTGCTCGACTCATGGCAGATAGACTCCGCGTTGTATCACGTATCTTCGGGTATCACGCAGTGTGATGAATCTGTGCGTCTCGCCGCAGCCGCGTGCCTGCGCGGGCGCCTGTCGGATTGCAGTCACCTGCTTGCGCACCTTTGCCAGCTCAAAAATCTGACAGGCACGGGCGTCGCTGGCAGTCCTGAGCCCGCCCCCCCAATGATTGACATGGTTCCGAATCCGCCCTGGCATACTTGAAGTGTGACCATTGCGGCATTTCCAATGGACTTTTCGCCTCCGTCTTCGCGGACTGGGTTGAAGTGTAGACATGGCCGGTTGACCGCAATCGTTGGCCACAGCTGAATTTGAATCATTTCGAGCGCCCGCGACAGAGATTCTGCGCAAAGGGTGTCTGGAATCGGCCGCACACGCGTCTTGTCTGTAACTGCCGAAGCTGGCGACCATGTTGGTCGCCGTTAGGTAGTCAACAATTTCGAGAAAGAGAAACCCATGTTCATCAACGGACACCAGCGCCAATACCCCCGTACCGGCCCCTTCAAACAACCCCGCGCAGGCGCCGTCAACGTCCGCGGCTACAACCGCTAAGCCCCCTCCCGCATCCATCTAACAGGAGCAATTCCATGTGCACCCCCCGCTCGTTCAAGTCGCCCCGCGTTGTGTCAGTCACGCAGTATGTCAGGCCATTCCCTAGCCGCGCCATTTCACCCGGATCGAGCATTCGAACTCCTGGCAAGCTCGGGACGGTCCAGGTCCGTAGTACCACCCGTCGTATCGGCTTCTGAGTCACACACTCTATTGAGAAAGGAATCCTTGCACATGAGTTTCCACAACTTCCATTTCCGCAGTAACGGCAACGCTCTGAATGGTTGTCCACACCGAGATTCGACCCATACAAATCACCCGCGAAAAAATTCTGCGCAGGGGGTGTCTGGAATCGGCCGCACACGCGATTTACCTGTAACTGC
>Ga0164294_10002228_pt1 | contig 17622 bp, 17 predicted proteins | sample GEODES005metaG_FD_111479 | JGI IMG/M metagenome (GOLD analysis project Ga0164294, IMG submission 111479) | Oligotrophic lake water microbial communities from Sparkling Lake, Wisconsin, USA - GEODES005 metaG | ecosystem: Environmental > Aquatic > Freshwater > Lake | place: USA: Sparkling Lake...
CTCATCCAGGCTCGTACGGCGAAGAAATGTTCCAATCGGTGTGAGAAATTGATCGGGTTCCTTCAAGAGATGGGTTGCCACTTGCGGCGTATCGGTACGCATCGTGCGAAACTTATACATCGTAAACAGTTTGTTGCCTTTACCAACTCGCTGAGTACGGAATAGCACCGGTCCAACAGAAGTCAGCCTGACCGCCAGCACCAGTAAAAGAAAAAGCGGGGCAAGGGTCAGGATCAACCCTAGCGCCACCAGCAGCTCAAAGATTCGTTTCATAAAGTTTAAAGGTTTACCACCCACTGCCTTACTATCGCACATTCATCAGTGCTTAGTCCTGCGCCAATCTTCCCCTAATCACTAATCCGCGCGTGAGCGCGTCCCGCAACTGCGGGGACTAATCCCCATTGACCAATTCCTCACCTCCCAATAACCCAATAATACGCGAGTCCGATCATCTCCCTTATCATTGTCTCGCTCCGCGCCAACGCCTGGGCAGTTGGCACAAAGCTGAGAATTGTGATCCCACCACTGTCCGAGGAATCAAAATCAACTGGAAATGGTGTGACCTCAAATCCATTTTTCCGAAACAACATTTCCGCTCTTCTCATATGAAATGCACTTGTCACAAGAATGATTCTCGGCTTACTTCCCGTCACCCACCAGTTTCTGCCAACTTGCCTCACAGCAATCGCTTCTTCTTCTGTATTCTGAGCTTTCCCTGTCACTAAAATCTTATCTTTTGGAACTCCTCCATTGACGGCCCTTTGCACCAGAATTTCTCCTTCAGGCTTCGCCTTAGGTGCCCACGGAACCCATCCGCCCGTAAAAACTAGCAGGGGTGCTTTACCAGCCTCGAAAAGCTCCACTCCACCATCAAATCTATCCACTGCACCCGACCACTCGCCGAGGGGGGCGTTTTTTCGTTCCTCAATCATTCCGCTTAAGACAACAATTGCATCGGCGGTTTGCACGTCCTGAATAGCACTTCTGTCTTCCACTCCCTCTATCCACCTCATCAGTTTCCCGCTGACGAATCCTGTGCTCAGCAAAAGAAGAAGCCCAAAACCAGTCCAGCATAAGACTTTTCTTCTTAGAATCAGTCCCGCTCCAACCAGAACCATCGTAAGTCCGATTGGAAGAAATATTATTGGAAGAATTTTGTTTAAGTAAATCATTCTGTCGCCAAGGCCACTCGCTAGCCTCTACTAACCGCTAATCTAACTTCCTAATTACCTCCCCAATAACCAATCTCTAGTCACCAATCCGCGCGTGAGCGCGTCCCGCAACTGCGGGGCCCTCCCACCGCCCTCCTCAATCCTTCGTCTACGGAGATGGGCGGATTCCACCCAAGGAGTGTGCGCGATTTAGAAATATCGACCTGCAAATTACCGCACAAGCGCTGCACCGCATCACCCTTGCCCAGCAACAAAGCTCCCGCCCTCAAAGCCCAAACCGGAACCTGCAATAAACGCGCGGGTCGATTCATGGCGCGGGCCATCCGCCGAATTAAATCTGGCGTGGAGAGATCTTCGCCGTCACTCACCAAAAAATTCTGGTTAGCCGCTTGGGGGTGAGTGATGCAGTTCACGATGAAATCCACTAAGTTGTCCAGAGCCACGAAGCTCCTCTGGTTATGCACTGCGCCCAACGGCAATGGCCAGCCTCGCTGCACGGCACGCATTAGTGAAGCAAAGTTGGCTTTGACCCCAGGGCCGTACACGAGCGGTGGGCGAATGATGACCACCTCCATGCCGGTATCTGCGCTGAGTTGGCGCAAGCCCTGCTCAGCTTCCTGCTTGCTCCGGCCGTAGGCATCTTGAGGGTTGGGTGGATCGGCTTCAGTGAACGATTGCTCAGGCTCAGTGCTCTCGCCATTGACCTTGATCGAACTGATAAACACAAATCGTTTGACCCCTGCGGCGGCAGCTTGGCGGGCTAGGTTCAAAGTGCCTTGCAAGTTGACGACGCGAAAAGCAGTTACAGGGTCGGCCTCGGTGTCGTGCATGACGTGGACGCGGGCGGCTAGGTGGATAACAACTGCGCCATCGATCAAGGCCTTAGACCAATCAGTTGTTAGGTCAATTTCGCCAACGGCCAACTCGCTTGGTCTCAGTGCCTGGCGTGAGACCCTCAGCGGATCACAGCCTTCCGCACGAAGCCTCTGGAACAGAGCATTACCAACAAACCCATGACTACCCGTAATGAGCACACGCGTCATAAGGCCGGAACCTTAGGCAAGCGTCCCCAGTGCTTCCAAAAATAACGCACCATGCTCTCAAGATGCCAACGCAGAAATCGCAAATTTTTGTGGCTTTCCCTGCGAGCCTTATGAATCACACTGACAAAAGGACAAGCCACAATTTTCATCCCAGCATTCCAGGCTCTGGCACAAATATCGACATCTTCGTAATAAAGAAAAAAATTCCGATCAAACCCCCCTAACAATTCAAAGTCACGGGCGCGAAACAATAAAAACATCCCGGCAGCCCAATCTGGTGAAAATGCACGATGCTCCAAATTCACGTTATAACGCCCGCCATTCCCCCCTAAATATTTTTTCGAAAGTGACGCGAGCGTAGGGAATCGTCTCAAACTATCCTCCACTCTCCCGTCGTCAGAAAGAATCAACGGAACCGCAAGAGCCGCACGATAAGAATGCAATGCCTTGAGCAATGGCCCGAACGGATTCGTAGTAAATTCAATATCAGGGTTCAACGGACAAAAATAGGAGTTTTTACATAAAGCGAATGCGGCATTGTGGTTCGCAGCAAAGCCGCAAGGTGAAATATTGTTGATCAGAAGTATGCGAATATCAGAGGGGAGGTCTAAGACCTCGGGGATATTGAAGGTTAGTAGAATCTGCGCCACTTCAGGAAAAATTAACAACTGCTCAAGCAGTTGCACAACTATCTGACCATGGCCATGACTTACAACCGAAACAGTGACTTTTTCAGTCGTATCAATCAAGGTCACAAAACATCTTTCTAGCAACTTTATTGTTCAGGATTTAGAGACTGAATCCAGCGGCGACAGTATCACCATAAAACATCTTTACTGTATCCAACGATTAAGTCTTTAGGTCTCTGTCCACTAGCGATATTTTCTTCAAAATATCGTTGGTCACATTAATCACCTACCAACTGATATCATTTGCTTTAAAATATTGAGCAGTTCTTGGGGGCTGACCCAAATCAATTCGTTAGCGGGTGCGACTTGCCGATCAACTTACGCCGCCCGTTCGGCCAGAAAGCAAGTGCCTCACTGGAATAAGCCTGCGCATTTGCCTCGTTTAGTCGTGCGACAGCGCGGGTGAGTTTGCTCGGCAGCCAGATCTCGTTTTGGTCGGAGAGTGCGATGTAGTCGCATCCGGTGAAATCTCCTTCGCGAAGCAGGCGGAAAAAATTCTGCGCCGCGCCACCAGAAGCCGGTCCGGTGGGTAGCAGGATTACGCGCGGACGAGAGGGGTCGTTTTCAGCCATGATGCACGTCAAACACGCCGTAGACGCAATACTGCCTGATTCTCTCAGACAGCCTGGGCAACCGCAAAGGCATGGGCAGGATCATCCGGCAGCTGAAGCCGTTGTTCTGCATCAGATGGATCAAGCCAGCCTCATCATAGTAAACCTTGTGGTCAGGATCTGATTGGTAACCCTTTGGACCAGGCACCCCTGCCAGTAATCGCCCCGAGGGCTTTAACACCCGCTTAGCCTCGGCCAGAAGCGGCTGGGGGGCAGCGATATGCTCGAGCACATTGTCGAGAATCACGCCATCAAATGTCCCGGCATCAAACAGCAACCGGTTCCTCTCCATGTGATGGGCGTCTAGGCCCTGCTTGCGGCACCATGCAATCGTCTCCGGGTTGATATCCACACCCACTGTATTGGGTCGGAACCGAAGCATGTCACCGATGCCGCAGCCGACATCGAGCACCCGCCCCGAAAGATGCCGCACGAGACGCGGGTACAGCCACCAGTTACGATAAAGTCTGCCCTTGAGGCTGCGACCCTTTAGGTAGATGCAGTATTCTTGGTAGTTCGTCATCGGCTTTCGACCAGATGCAGGTATTTATCGACAGCGGATTTCTGCCTAAATGCGTCAGGAAGCAGGCTTTCACGGGATCGGCCGTTGGGTGTAACGGCAATGGCTGCAGCGGCGCGCACCGCGTCGGGTAGGTCCTCGTTTCTGGTGAAAAGCGCGCCGTTATGTCTCGGCCGAATCAGCTCTCGATTGCCGTCGACGTCGCGTAATACGCAAGGTACTCCCAAATGCAGGGCCTCGAGTGCCGCTCGGGCAATGCCCTCGGAAAATGACGGCAGCACAAAGACATCCGCCTTAGCGACCCAGGGCAATGGGTCGGCCAAATACCCGTGGAAAACAATCTGCTTGTCTAAATCCGTTCTTCTCACCAACTGTTCGAGCTCCCCTCGCAATGGCCCGTCCCCAATGACATCGAGGCGTGCGCGGGGACCCAGGGCGCCGAGTACCTGCACTGCCAGATCGGGCTGCTTGCGGCGCGACAGGTCCCCGACAAAAACCAGCACGAGCCCGGCTCCAGAGGGCTGCAATTGTCGGTGCGCCTCCAATGCAACCTCGTCCACAAAATTACCGATCACTACTGGTACACGCCCTAGGTGCCGGGCAAGTTGCGTGGCCATGGCTGAGCTCAGCGCGGTCACCTGGTCAAAACCCCTTAAAATTTGCATGTGGAGAAAGGCAAGCGCAGCGCCTAAAACGCCGTAATCAAACCAGTAGTTTTCTTGCAGGTTGCCACGTACGCTCGCACAGGTGAAGGCTTGGGCGTGACAGAAACGATTGAGGAGGTCTGCGGAAAAGCACATGGAGATAGAAGCCACATGCTCTCGGCCGCCCGCCGCGATCAGCAGCCGCTGGTAGGCTCGCAATTTGCTCAGCCACCGTGTGGGCACGTGCGCCAGCGACAACTGTTTCACCCGTGAATCTAGGAAGGCATTGGCTCCGGGGCCAGGCTTGACCGAGACCAGTGTCACGTCGCGAATGCCGGCCATGCCATTGGCCAGAGCAATCGCGCCCTTGACCGGCCCAGCCGGACTCAAGGAGGGGATTAGGATAAAGATCGAGCGCATTGCAATTCCTCGGCCGCTTCCAACAACCGCCGTGCACGTGCTGCCCAAGTGTGGTGTTCCCGGTAATTGGCATGCGCAGTAGCACCCAAATGGGCAGCGAAACTAGGATCAAACGCCAACCGATCAACCGCCGCGACCCAAGCCTCCGGGTCGCTCGGGGTCACTAGCAAGGCGTTCCTCCCCTCTTCCAGCACTTCCCGCAGAACTGGCAAATCAGATGAGACCAATGGTACGCCGCTGGCCATGTATTCGAACATTTTCATCGGCGACATCCACTCAGCGGTGTCCTGCCCTTCGACCCCGATGGAGACACTCTTCTGATAGGGCATCAATAAGACGTCCATAGATCGCATGGCCTCTTGGGCTACCGGATGGGGCACATGCCCCATGTAGTGTAGATTGGCGCGCGCATTGGTCCGACGGCGTGCCGTCACGTCGGTTTTATTCCCACCGAACACGAGAAACAACACCTTAGGACGTGCATCTGCCATGGCTTCGATGACTTCCAAACCACGGCCCGCATAAAGATGACCGAAGTAACCGCACGCCTGTCGCCATGCCCCGTAAGCCTGCGGGACAATACCGATGAGCCGCGCCCGTCGCTGGTCCAACGGCAATGGCACGATTCCCGCTGGTGCAGCATCATGCAAAACAAGCGTACGAACGGGCACGAAACCATGGTGTCGCGTCAGACATTCGATAAGTCGTTTAGAAATTACGACGGTGATGATGTGCTGACTGGCCAGCAACTGCGCTTGCAGGGGCCGGCGCCAACCCGACTCCAACTGGTGGGTTTCGAAAATCAAGGGACGGCGTATGACCACGCCGAGCAAAAAAGCGGCGTAAAGATTGCGCGACAGGATAGCCGTTGTGTGAGGTTGCCACAGCAGGCGGGTCAGCGCTCGGAAGGCGATCCGCAGGCTTGCCGCGCGGGCAGACTGGCTCCAACCGGTAACTTTGCGCACCGCTGATAGATCAACTCCATAAGCGTGATGCAGGGCTGCGTCCAGCTTCCGAGAGTCTCGCACCGCACGTTGGGCATGTACCGTAACGTTGACGCCGCATTGTCGCAGCCCTTGGACCTGCATCACCACATGCACCGCGTTTGCCGCACGGGATGGAAGAAACGAGGGGGAGACGTAGTGGAAACTTCTTATAGTTAGCCCTCTGCCCTTAAGGAGTGATGGTAGCCAATACCGGGATAATTAATGAAACCCCAACGGGTAGACAAGGTTGGCTCAAAGGCCGATTCAATCCTCGCCAATGTCAGCATGCGAAACCATGAATTCCACAAGTCTGAGCTGCTCCAGTCATAGGGCTCCTCAGTCCAATGGTTCCTCACCCGATCATGCCTAGATCTCTGTAGGCTGAGAAATTGGCGCAGGCGCTCCCAACGAGCCGGCCCCCGTCCCCGAACGATGTGACTCCAGGCAGTGCCCCAATTTCTTCGATTGCGGGGCCGAATATTGTGCGACTCGCAAAACCCTCCATCGGGATTCCGATTGCGTTGCAGAGTTGCCGCCGTCCGCTCTAGAAGCAAGCGGTGCCGCTCCGCCGTGGCTTGGCCACCTGTGAGCATAAAGATCGCATCATAATCGTAACAACCTCCCCCTCCCGGATAGGGAGCGAATTGACCGTCCATATCCGCGAGGGAGGCAACCGCATCAGCCGGAACCTCCCAATCCCAATTATGAATACCTAGGTATTTTAGGATCTCATACTGGTGATAGCCATTTTGAAACTGAAGGTGAGTCATGCCACGGGAGTTTCCCCAAAAACCAAGCTGGTTACGGGCGACGCTGTGCAGCCGGACCCATTGCTCTAGTTGCGCCGTAGTGTCATGTCCTAGGTATTGCTGAGCATGACAGAGCAAGATGGCCATGAACATGGCATGGTTGCCCGAGCGCGGCCTTCCAACAAAAACCCCCGATTCGGCCAGCTCGCTCCCGAGATCGTCTGGCAGTAATGCACAGACCTGCTCCTCTAGAGGGTCCTCACGCAAAGTGTCCAAGATAGCTAGGCTACTCAGTGTAAAAGTGAGTAGCTGGAGATAAGCCTTGTCCCGCACCAAAGTGCTGTGCGTGACAAGACGCCGAGCGCGAAAAGTAGCCAAGCCGTTGCGCAGCTCGCGGTCCCAGAGCTGCCGATGCGTCGTCAACACTTCGTCCTGACGCAGGAGCTGCCACCCAAAGATGGCGAAGCACAGGGCATACGGGCTAACCGGGGCGCCGGGAGTGAGCGAATAGCCATCCCCCGCCCTACATGAGGCGATAAACCCGGCATACCCCGCACGGATGTTCCCTTCTTTAAGCACTGCTGCGATGGCCTAGTGGGATCTTCGAAGCGTAAATCCTGTGGGTGACGACAAGTGCCGACGCCAGCCAGAAACAAAGCTCTGTAATGTGAAAAAACTCAGCAAAGGCCGTATCAAGAAACATCGAGAAAGAAAACCAGTAAACTAGCAGTCCAAGGACCGTCTGCCGCCAGAGAACCTCTCGGTCCTTTAGGCCCAGAAAAAAAAACTCCGCGACAACCAACATGAAACCAGCTGCAAATAAAACGCCATGATTGAAGAAAATCCTAATGAAAGCGTTGTAGGGCGATCCGTAATTATCCTGAATAAAGAGGTAGCCGCTACCAAAAAGTAGGCTGATAGGAGGCAAGCTGGCACCCAAAGAGAGGACGTCTTGCCAGATTTTCAAGCGTGAGTAGGCATTTTCATCCCCGACCCGGTACACATCCGCCAGAAACTCTAGCCCGTAGGGTCTATAGCTAAATGCCCAGAATGATAATAGCCCCGCCACAGATAGAAAAATGTAGAGTTTTATCCAACGAGCAAACCTGCCGCGCGGTCCAGCCAGGATCGAGGCCGTGGCGCTCGCTGCCAGCGACAAAATGGCATTACGCGTGCCAGTGGCAATCATGGTGGCTAACAAAACAGCCACTACGGGCAACCACCAGATCGATAAACTTCTTCGTTGGACAAACCAAAGCAATATCGCGATCGCGAGGAAGGAGCCCAAATGGGTTGGGTCGCCAGGCAAACCGGAGATGCGCATGCCAAACCCACTTTCGTTAAAAGGCACAAGCAGGAAGCTCAGGCGGCCTGGCCAGGCACATTGAGCCAAAACCAGCGTCACATTAATGAGCCCATAGCAAAGCAGGAGACGGGTGATGGCTAGTATGAAGTCGTGCCAGCCGATAAGGCAGATGCTGAGGATGGCTAACGTGAAGATCAGGAATACCGTCGCCGTCGAATACAGAACTGGCCTAACCGAATCTGGGTAAAAAGTCGATTGCACTGCTATGTATCCGATAAAGCCGTACAACAGGCCAATAAGGGAAAGCTCAACCCCTGCCCGAAAACGGAGTCGGCGCAAGATTGAATAATTCACCACCAGCCATGCCATTAGCAAAACGCCTAGGACGATGCACGAGAGGTACCAAGGCCGAACCCCTTCTTCGCCCAAGATTTTGCGCTTATAAGAAAGGGCCACGAGCAGCACCCCCCAAGCGATACAAAGCCAAAGGCGGGGCGCCGGTCGCCCAAAGACAGGGCGTTGCACACTCGCGGTCACGACGGTTCCCTCCCGGACTTCCGCGCATGGCCTACCATCGCTTTGGCAAGCCGCTTGGCGAATGCACGCCGGTGGCGTTCAATGGGAGTCTCAAATCCAATTGCGATTGCGACGGAAAGAAGTAGCGTGACCAGTGTGACTAGGCCGAACCCAAGAGGAGTAAAAAGGATCATGCCTGTCTTATCGAGCTGATAGATTGCCCCATCGATCCCACTGGGACAGGCCCAGACCACTAGCAACGCACACAGCCAATGAGTGAGGTAAATGGGGTAAGACATGTGGCCGAAAAAATTATCCACCTCACGGCAATTGCCCATTCGGTCGTCGCCCGCAAGCATGGCAGTGATCAGGGCCAGTATCGGTAATGCGGCCAAATAGGCCAAAGTGATACTAACACGGCTGAGCCCGGAGGCACAGGCGATCAACAACAGCGCACCAACGAGCAGCCGTGTCTTGGTCGCATAGAAATTCGAAAAACATTTTTGGTGATGCCACAGCCAAGCACCAATTGCATACGGCAACAGCGCCACCGGCAGGAAGCTGTAGGTCATTTGGTTCGCAATCTCAAAGTATTCCTGCCTCCATAATAATTTCCCAACCAGCCAGCAAGGCAGAAACAAAAGCGCGCAGGCAATAACCGCGCGAGAAGCATTGCTGGGAGTTCGTGACAGCCAAACGACAGATCCAACATAAAGGAGAATTTCCACGTCGATCGCCCACGCACTTGGACTCAGCGCAAGTTCTGCCCGCCCGAGCCCCATGAAAGTATTCCCCAAAATGAAAAAGCTCGCCAGTCGATCGCGCAAAGATAATGGCACCGCCAAACTATCATTTACCATCAATGGGTCAATTCGGGGAGCCACCATCAACACCGCCACCCAGGCCAAAGCAATGGACAGCCAGTAAGTGGGATAAAGCCTGAGAGCGCGACTCAAACCAAACTCAACTAGGCCATCCTTTGTGAAGCCATAACGCCGATTCAGGACGCCCGTAATGAGAAAACCACTGAGCATAAAGAAACCCCACACGGCAAAGCCACCATAAAGCTCCAATCTGCCGATATGGGTTACCAAAACCAGTAGAGCCAAAATCAATCTATAAAGACCAAACATTTTTTACATGAAAACAAGTTGTTAGATTTTATGTTTTTACCTGAATCTGCTTTTTTTATTTTATTTTTTTAAACTTATTTTTTTAATGACAAGCTTATTAAGCAATTTTTAAGTGGTAGCCGACTCGCAAAGGATTTATATATGCTTTTTGTTAGTTAAGTGTTTTCAAGTCACGATAGTTAGTTTTATATTTCTAAGATTTACTGAGCCGGCATGTGTTTAGTATTGCTTTACGGTGCCGATCTTCAAGAACCAACCAGAAGCAAAGTGTTGTCGTAACGCCTAAAGTTATGCACGCAATAAGAATTGTTTTAATGAAATCACCTTTTAACGAATGAAAGCAAAGGGGCAATGCTATAGATACTCCTAAGAAAATAGGTCCAATTACTTTTACAGCATTCTTATAAAGATCTCTTTGGGAAATTTTTAATATGTTTGTCACCATAATCAGTAAGACGAAACTCTTGACCACGTTAGCGCCGCACATGGCATACGCGAATAATTCAGGTGCTCTATTTTTTCCATATTTACAAAGAGCCAAACCTAAAACTAGGCCCGATATTGCTGCTGCTAGCTCAATCAGGGATACAGCCCAGTGTCTTCCCATTGCGGCTAATGCGCCACGCACCATTGTTCCTGGCATGCCCACAGCAATGCCGATCGATGAGATCATTAGGACTTTGGCCATAGTTTCTTGCATTTCGATCGTAGTAGTATCTTTGCCGATCCAAGCACGAAGAAGAAGAGGCCCAACTATCCATGCCCCAAGACAAACAAGGCCCGCTATAGCTGTCGCGTAACGCATAGAAATGAGGATGTTTTCCTTGAGACGTTGATCCTCTCGCCCATACAGCTGGCTAGCAATGGGAGATAGAAAAGCAGATGAGGAAGACGCAAATGACATAATATTAAATGCAAGCATCGAAGGAATTGCGTAAATTCCTACTTTTATTGGCTCAACTAGAATCCCAAGAGCCAGCGAACTGCCGCTAGAAATTAGCGCCGTTGCGATAGTGCCTATAATGGCAGCTCCGCTTACTGAAAAAAGCTCTGTTAGTGAGTCATGGGTAACGTCCTTCACCCGAAAGACCCACGATGGAATTGATTCTCGTGCCAATTTAAATTCGATTGAACCAATAACTAACGGCGGTACAAGTGCCGCCACTATATACAGCCAGAGCGGGGGAACGAACATGGAAAACAAAGCAACTATTATGATAAGTTTTGCTATTGCAGACAATGTTTCGAGGGTGAAATATGTCGAGAATCGGTTCATACTGGAAAAGATCCCGTACGAAATGCGCAGAGGCAGTTGCATCGCAGTGAAGAACACAACCAATCCAAACAATAAGCCTATTGTCTTCCGCTCGTCATTCCCGATAGCCAACAACCGCGGCAGTATCATGGCAAAAGCTGGCAATGCTAGTATCAACGCAATTGACCCTGCAATTAACATAACCAAGCTGGAGCTACAGACTGCATTGATCTTGGGTATGTCCGCATTTACCAAGTAACGCGGAAGGCGGCGTGACATACTGGTTGGAATCCCTACTTCAATTAGTTGTGCATACGAAGCTACCTGCATTGCCAGAATGGCCAAGGACAGGCTTTCAATGCCATACTTCCGAACTGCAATAGCAGTAGTCATCATTGACACAAACATAGTTACAAATTTATAGACCCAAGCTGAACTAACATTTAGAAACTGTGTGTTAAATGATGGCCCTTGAAAAATAGGCAATCTTTTGGATTTATTCAAACTTGCCAAGTAAATAGGGTCTTTCGCGGGTTATCTATGTTTGTTATGTCCACAGGTTTTTATTTATTGTAATTCTCACTTTTCTGAACCCCGACGAGGACGAACTATCAAAAAGGTCTGGTCCATTCGTTGAATCCAGCGTCCCAACCACCAACGCGCTGTTGTCAAGGGCCAGTGCCGAGCCATGCGCATAGTGTCAAGCAGCACGAATCCAGACCGCTGCACGACCTGCCTGAGAGATTCTGGCGTGAAACCATGAAGATGCTCGAAGGGCGCCATGAAGTGCGCACTCCTGCCGTCGAATGGCCACTCCCGCCAGATTTCCTCACCCTCGTCACTGCGAAGGATGTTTGGTACTGTGATCCGGACTAGGGTATCAGCATGGCAATAGGTTTGGATGTTCTTCAGGATTACCTCTGGCTCAGGCACGTGCTCGAGAACCTGTTCCAGATTAACAACATCAAAGGTTTGCTCATGCAGTTCGGCAAGGTCGTGCACCACGGAGAATAATACATTGTCCTCTTTTCCTCGTGCCTCGCTGGGCTCAAAGGCACAAACGGTAAATCCTGTCTCCACTGCCGCCCGTGCCCAGCGACCGAATCCAGACCCGTAATCTAGCAAGCTTGGGCGAGCCCTCGGTATCAAACTTCGCATGCGCACCATTTCCTTAATCATGGCTGTTGCTGGGTCACGTGTAAGTCCCACTCTGGCGCCACGCAACGGTTTTCCCGCTGAATACATGGCATCCAGCTGCGTCGCCTCCGGCTGATCACGATACCAGTGATGCCCACAGGCAAGGCAACGAAGAATGACCAGCTCAATGTCGTCCAACCAATCATCGAGCAGGCCGCCGTACTTGATCTTGCTGAACGCATAAAAACGAGCCAGCACCTCGGCGTTTTCCGTCGCTGTGCTTTGGACATTTGTGTGCCCGCACGCAGGACAAGCCTCAACCTTGCGCATGCCCATCCTCACACGAGGTCGCTAAACGCGCGATTTCTTCGCCTACTCGCTGTCGAGTATATGCAGCCAAGCAGGCATACTGCTCGGACAGGGGCTTGCCGGTTTCGCCAGTCTGACGACCGGCTTTCGCAAGCAGACCAGTGAACAGGTTGACCCGGATACTGGCTCGAATATGAGCCGCCAAATAGGCAATCACCTGCGTTTCATCGTATTGGTAGTCGTCGAGCAGGCTACGAATGTCGTGTCCTAACCGCCACGGGTTTTCGTTGTGACGAACCATATTTGACGAAAACACGCCAAAAGGTGCTTTGCAAAAGATAAGCAATGGCTTCTTCTTGATGATGGCTTCGAGTCCAATCGTGCCGTACACCAAGGCGACTAGCCCGCTGAACTCAATTAGCCGGCCGGTATCCGCCTGCGGCCCGGCCAGCAGAACGTTGGGGATCTGCTTGAGCTTCCGATAATACGCCGTACTGCGATAGCCGTAGGCGTTGGGATGCTCCTTAACGACCAGTTTCCAACCCACCGGCAAAGCTGTCGCGAGATTGCGTACCGTTTCAATTTGGTTGCGATAGGGCCGGCCGAAAGCGAGCAAGGCGACTTCAGGTTCGGTATTCAGAGGATAAATGGCATAGCGACCGGCATGCATGGCGGTGAAGGCATTGACATTATCGATGTCGAAACAAAAGAACTGGAAGCGTCGACGTAACGGCCGCATCAATCGCATCTGAAGGAGGGAATAGGCCAGAGTCGGATAATGGCGATCGCTCACTTGGAGTGCCTGGACAAATCGGGGCACCCAGTTACACACGCGTTTGAATCTGGTTACCTCCGTCGAGCGCTTTGCCGGCTTGAAGCCCGAACGGCAGATCGCGCCCTCGTAGACTAGCTGCTTACCCTTGGCAGCAGCGAGAAACACCCGTGCTTCTTCCTGGGCGGCAGCGTCCCTGGCACCACCATCCGCCGCAGTCAGATAGCGCCGGAAAACGGCGGCGATGTGCGGCGAAAGTTCGAAGGGATCCGTAAACCACGACACGTAGTTTTGCACGCGGGTTAACTTCAGCTGCATGTACGGAATGCCACGTTGGCGCGCCATTAGGTAATAGAGGTAGTCGTACAAAGTAACGGCGTTCAGGCCTAGTACCGCATGGGGTTGTACTCGGTCTAACTGCGCGGCGATCTCCTGCAGAGCAACTTGGAGTATCTTCAGCAACGACTCGTGATCGTAGGCAGGTTCGTAGCATTGACGAAATTGCGCCTTAAGTCGGAAACCCATGCGCCGATCGACGACCAGTGCATTCCACAGACTCGCGTCGGCTAACAATCGTTCCATCTCTTCGATCATGGCCAAGTCTGGTTGCGTTAGGGCTGCAGCCCGATCAAGTAGATCCCACTCCTTTAGGATATCGAGGTCGGCGTGCTGAAACCCAGGCTCGGCCCTGTCGAACATGGTGAACTCGTGGCGATTGGTCACGAAAAAGCCGCTCTTGCCGAGCCCTCCCGTCTCGTCCAAGGCCCGCCTAAGCCGCCAGAACAGATTGACCCCTGTTGATTGGGTGACGAAAATGAGCCGCAGGGATTGCAACGTCGAACTTATGTGATTTTCTCCATTACTCCTTTGGCGTAAGCCTGCGCTAATTCCCAATCTGATGACGTATCGATGTCGATGTCCAACCAGCCGGTGGGCAAAAGTTCAGGCAGGATTCGCTCACCGAGCAAACTGCCGTGGTCCAAAGTGACGCGTGGCCGCAGCAAGATCGCGTGACCAGTCGCCTCGAGCCGATTGCCCTCAGCCTGCATCCGGCAAAAAGGGGTGGTGGCTGACTGTTCAGGCACCCAGTAGCCGGCTTCGAGTCGCCCATGGACACGAGCCGTAGAAACAACAGTAATAGCCGAATCAGCATCCAAATCGGCAGCAAAACGGCGAATGATTGTATCCAGCCCTTGAGCAGTGCGAAACGGAGTAGTAGGCTGCAACAGCACAAGGATATCCGGCTCTTGCCCAGCTTTGCGCCACTCCGACAGATGATGGCACATCACTTGGAAGTTGGTTGCATCATCCGTACAAAGCCTAGGAGGCCGCAATAACCCGCCGACCCCCTCATCCGAGACCATGGCCAGAATTTCGGGTGAATCGGACGATACGTACACCTGGTCGATCTCGGTGGCAGCCAGTGCCACACGTACCCCGTGCATAAACAGGGGCTGACCTGCGAGGGGTTTTATGTTCTTTCCCGGCAAGCGACGTGAATGAGCTTTGGCTGGGATCAAAGCGAGAACACGCATTATTCTACTTCGACGGAATAGCTGCTACCCAAGGAACTCAAGGTCAGTCGGTTAACTTTCAAAGGGATGCGTTGCGCGACAAGAGGGCCAATCACATAAATGTCTCCTGCCGACAAAGTCATGAACTGGGACATGAAATGGATGATGGTAGCCGCATCGTGTTCATAGGCCTTGGGGGCTTCACCTCGGATTGTCTCCGTTCCTACGCTCAACTGCACTGGATCGCCGAGCCTCTCTTTCATGATATCTGCCGACACTTTGGGGCCTAGTGTCTGACAGGCCTCGCGCCACAAACCATAGAACATGGAGACACCCTGATCCCACACCGTAATGGTGTGCTGTATTTTCTGGAGTTCGTCGAGTAAGTTTGGATAGAACAGGCTGATCCATGGCCGATAACCGGCAACGTGACTCGCAGCCTTATCGATCGAGATATCCTTACCGCCCGTTCCTATCTCTAGAGCGATACCGCCTATGGCCCAAACCTCCCCATCGCTCGGTCGCTGCAAAGGGCTCCCGAGCTTAGCATATGCCGCTGCCGGCATGCTATAACCGCAAGGGAACGAAATACGCCGGATACCCCATACATCTGTGGAGGCCTGCGCTGTCCCGACCAGAACCCAGTACTGAGAATCAATCGAATGGCTCATGAACAACCCTTTGGGCGTAGATCGTTAATGTAATTACGCAGTACGCCGATACCTTCATATTCAATCTCGAAGTAATCATTGCACCCCAACCGCATATCAGCCTCGATAGTATATCCATCGATTCCCATCGTTCCCATGTGAAAGATCATTCCTGGTTGCAATGTGAAGATGCGGGAAAGAAAGGATACCGTGCGGTCGATGCCGTTAACCATGGCTTGAGTCAGGCCACGTTCCCGTGGAAGACCCGACAACCGGTTCCATACCATTAGGTTGTAGGGATCAGGAACCTCTTCCTTAGTAACTACATAGGGGCCAACCGCCGCAAAACCATCAGTTGACCGGGAAAAATAGGATGTGGCGGCACGCTGAGTAAAGATTGTTAGATCTTTGTGCATCAGGCTTTCATCCTTATCCCCCAATGCAACCACTTTCCATGCGTCAGAGCACATGTCGTTAACTAAGGTGTACCCCCATACGTAATCCATGGCGTTAGCCGGCGCAATATTGCGACCGGCACGACCAATCACCACCCCCAGTTCTGCCGAGGCCCGCATAGTAGAATACTGTGTCGGAATGGTGACCCTAGAACGATGCCCCAAAAGAGCATGCGAGTTGGTGGGCCGAATAAAACCTCTAGGATATGCTGGAATCTGGTAACTCTTGTTGCGAAAGAACAACGGTGAATTGCCCCCAATTCCAAAAAGCACAGGTGGAGTCGGAATAGGAGGCAACCATTCAATATGCTCCTCTTGGCGTAAGGCACGCCGAAGAAGGAAAGGATCTCCGGAGGTTTTTACCCAGCGAATATAGTTCTCCACGCGGCGCAAAATTCGGAGTCCCGACTCATCCATAGCCATTAGATCCACTAGGCGAAAGCCGGCTATTGCGCGGTCAAAGAAGTGAGGCGGGGTAATTACTTTGACTTCTTGGACGGACTGGCAGACTGACTCAAGGTCGTAGATCAGTCCGTCGACAACCATCGCCAATTTTTCTTGTCCGGATTCTCGGTAAGTAAGTATTTTCATAAAATATTTTTCACAAGAAACTACTTGGCATAACTGTCCACATCAAAATGATTTTGATTACGCTTTATCCATGCCGCCGTTTTTATGAGCCCCTCACGGAACGGCACAAGAGCTTTCCAGTCCGTCAGTGATTTGATCTTACTGGTGTCTGCCAACAGGCGATTGACTTCACTTTTCTCGGGCCGAACCCGTTCCTCATCTGAAATAATTTCGACTTTGCGACCCACAATTTCGCACAACAGATCCACTGTCTGGGCGATCGACCATTCCTCCCCTGAACCAATATTGACGACTTGCCCCTCTGCCTTCTTGCATAGGGCCAACGCAAGCATGCCAGCTGCCGTGTCCGTCACAAAGTTGAAGTCTCGCGTCGGCGAAAGAGCCCCGAGTTTCAGCACCTTGCTCCCTGCCAGTAGCTGGCTGGTTATGGTGGGAATGACCGCCCGCGCAGTCTGCCGCGGTCCGTAGGTGTTGAATGGGCGAGCCGTAACCACGGGGAGACCGAAGGAAAGATGGAAGCTCTCGGCCATTTTGTCTGCCGCAATCTTGCTGGCAGAGTATGGTGACTGCCCAACTAGCGGGTGGTTTTCGGAAATCGGCACCTTTTGCGCTGAGCCATAAACTTCGGATGTCGATACATGGACCAACCGGGTTAAAGCGTCACTCTCTCGGCAGGCCTGCAAAATATTCAGGGCGCCGGTCACATTGGTGTCAACGTACGAACGGGGTGCGTCATAGCTGTAGGGAATAGCAATCAGGCTGGACAGATGAAAAACATATTCACAATTCCTCACCCCTTGCCGCATGCGTTCCGCATCACGAACATCACCCACCCATAACTCCGCCTCGTCTAACGTCTCCTTTGCCACGTCTCGTAGCCAACCCTTCTCGTTCCAGGAGTTGTAGAAGACTAAGGCACGCACCCGGGCACCTGCCGCTACCAACTGTTCGACCAAATGGCTACCAATGAAACCATCCGCTCCAGTGACAAAAACTTTTTTGCCGTTAATTGTTTCTGTCATTGTGTTGTTCCTTTTGAAAAAAGGCCCTGGTCTTTTCGAGGTCATCCGGTGTTCCAATATCACTCCAGTACTCGTGAACAGGGAATACGGCTACAGGCATTGCTTGCTTCAGGCACGCTTGAATAATA